>Ga0265293_10001528_pt1 | contig 50247 bp, 39 predicted proteins | sample Munlanlewell138R_FD_192505 | JGI IMG/M metagenome (GOLD analysis project Ga0265293, IMG submission 192505) | Leachate microbial communities from a municipal landfill in Southern Ontario, Canada - Leachate well 138R | ecosystem: Engineered > Solid waste > Landfill > Unclassified | place: Canada... | reverse complement strand
GTTGCCAGCGACGGTTCCGAGTTTTCCGCCGGCGCGGTGCGCGAGGCCATCGCCATCGCACATAAGTGTGGCGCCCGCCTGTACGCGCTCACCGTAGTGCAAACCAATCCGGAGTACGAGGCGCTGGTCCCGAACCTGGTGGCGCAGGCCGACGCGGACGCGCAGGCGACACTGGCAAAGATACAGACGGATGCCAGCGCGCGCGGTGTGACGTGCGAGACCTTGGCGCGTCATGGTGCCCAGATCTATGAAGAAGTAGTGGCAGCGGCCGAGAAATTGAACGTCGATCTCATCATCGTGGGACGGCACGGGAAGAGCGGCCTCATGCGCCTGCTCATGGGCAGCACTACCAAGAAGATCATTGGTTTTGCGCGCCGCCCGGTGATGGTGGTTCCGCGCACCGCCGACATCCTCGGCAAGGACTTGCTGCTGGCTACCGACGGTTCGCGCTACTCCGATGCAGCGGCCGTCACCGCCGCCGCACTTGGCAAGCTGTGTGATACCACCGTCACGGTGCTCTGCGTGGATGACGGAAAGTCCGTTGCGGATGCACAAGCCGTGGTCGAACGCACCACCGCACTCATGGCCGCCGAAGGCGCCAAGGTGCAGGGTGAGGTGGGCGCGGGCCGGCCGGACGAGGTCATCGTCAAGACCGCCGAGGCGCGCAAGGCGGGCCTCATCGTACTCGGCAGCCATGGCCACACCGGTCTGGAACGCTTGCTGATGGGCAGCGTTTCCGAGCGGGTCATCGGCCATGCACAGGGAGCGGTCTTGGTCGTCTAAAAGAACGCAAGTACATCGAAACACGGGCGGGCCGTGCCCGCCTGCCGGTTTGCTGAAATCTTCGTGTGCATGCCCCGATCTTGCATCGGGGCATTGCCGTATGCCGCGCCGATGTGGGCCATCGCGAAAGACGGATCAGCGGCAACGGGTCACGGCATCGAGCAGGCAGCGGCGGCGGTCCACCCAGGTGGCGCCGCTGAGGCGGGCGCCGGTGAACACGGTCTCGAACAGGTCGGCGTCCACCAGGGAGGCGCGGGTGAGATTCGCATCGCGCAGGTCCGCGTGGGCGAGGCGGGCGCGGTGCAGGCGCGCCCGTTCCAGGTTGGCGCGGGTGAGTACGGCGTATTCCAGGTTAGCGCCATCCAGCACGGCGCGTGCCAGGCTGGCCCCGTTCATGACGGCGCGGGTCAGCGACGCCTGTTTCAGATCGGCATCGGCCAAGTCGGCATCGCTGAGGTCGGCCTCCTGCAGATTCGTCTGATAAAAACTTGCCTTGTGCAGGCGCGTGCCGATGAGCTTCGCGCCACTCAGGTCCGCGCGATCGGCGGCGACGCCGTCCAGTACGGCGCCACGCAGACGGACACCCTGGAGGTTGGCACCCAGCAGACGCGCGCCGGCCATGCGCACTTCCTCGGCTCGCGCGTCGCTCAGGTTTGCAAAGGACAGATCGGCGCCAGTCAGTCGCGCGCCGGACAGGTCCGCACCCGCCAGATTGGTGCGGATGAGCACTGCGCCTTCCAGATCCAGGCCACGGAGGTCCTGTCCCTGCTTGTCGCATCCGCGCCAGTTGACCTGGCGCTGCGGCGGGTCGTCGCAGGCGGCCCAGGCCATGCCGGAGGTCCCGACCAGCATGACAAGGAGCGTAAAAACGTACCGGCCACACTGCCCGGTCACCGCACGCATCGCTGCCGTATAATCGCCTGCGCCCATCACTCTCATAGCGTCCTAGCATACCAGCTGCGTGCCAACCCCATGTCCTTGAGCGGAAACCTGCAAAAAATGTGCGCCACCATCACCAGCGCTGGCGTGGTGGACTACACGCTGCCCGTGGGCGAGGCGACGCTGGCTCTCAATCCGCTGCTCGGGCACCGCCTGCGCATCGACTACGACGGGGTGATCAACTGCGTCGCCTGCGGCCGCAAGACCCGCAAGAGCTATAACCAGGGCTATTGTTATCCCTGCGTGCAGCGGCTCGCCGAATGTGATCTCTGCATCGTCAGCCCGGAGCGCTGCCACCACGGCGCCGGCACCTGTCGCGACCCGCAGTGGGCCGAGGGCCACTGCATGCAGCCCCATGTCGTCTATTTGTCCAACACCTCGGGACTCAAGGTGGGCATCACGCGCGCCACGCAGATCCCGACCCGCTGGATCGACCAGGGTGCGACCCAGGCCCTGGCCATCCTGCGCACCGGCACGCGCCGCGAGGCGGGGCTCATCGAGGCCGCCCTGCGCGAGCACGTGGCCGATCGCACGGACTGGCGCCGCATGCTCAAGGGCGACGCGGAGCCGCTGGAACTGGCCGAGGAACGTGCCAGGCTGCTCGCGGCCTGTGCAGGGGCGTGCGGGGGTGAGGCAATCGAGCCGGTGCAGGCCGAGCCGGTGTGCATTCGCTATCCGGTGCTCGAATATCCGGCCAAGGCCACATCCCTGAGCCTCGACAAGACCCCCGTGGTGGAGGATACGCTCGTAGGCATCAAGGGCCAGTACCTCATCTTTTCCGGCGGCGTGCTGAACGTGCGCAAGTTCGCCGGGTATCACGTGAAGGTGGCCGCGTGAGGGCTTTGGTGCTGTCGTTGTGGCTTTCGCTCGGTGCCCCGGCCGCCGTCGCGGCAAACGCGTGCGGTTGTCCGGAACCCGCTGCACAACCCGCACCGACGGCACCCGCAGAGGAACCGGTCGAGACCGTCTCGACGCACGTGCCCCTGCCCGTGAAGACCATCACCGTGCGCGACCTCAAGGGCGTGCGCGATGTCGCCGACGAACTCGACGCGGCGAAGCGGCAGGAGCCGCAGAAACCGGTAGAATAACGCCCCCTCTCCGAGCGACCGTCAGGCATGTTTACCACGTTGTTGCACACCCCCGTTCTCGATGCGTCGGCGCGCCAGCGTATTGGCGCGGCGATTTCCGGTGACCTGGAATGCTGCGGCGGTTTCTTTCGGCTGCGGCATGCCAGGGTGCTCGACGCGGACGGCCTGGCGGCGTTGCGTAGCGCGCTACCCTTCGACGTCAATACGCTGCCCGCAGGGTTCGAGGCGGATCGCGTGCGCCTGCTGGTGACGGACATGGATTCCACCCTCATTACCATCGAATGCATCGACGAGATCGCGGATTTCGCCGGCCGCAAGCCGGAAGTCGCGGCGGTGACCGAGGCGGCGATGCGCGGCGAGATCGACTTTCCCACCTCGTTGCGCCGCCGCGTGGCCGCGCTGGAGGGGTTGGAAGAGACCGCGCTGCTACGTGTCTATGAGGAACGCCTGCAACTCAATCCGGGCGCCGAAGCCTTGATCGCCGGACTCAAGGCGCGCGGCGTGCAGGTCGGCCTGGTGTCCGGCGGGTTCTCCTTTTTCACCGAACGCCTGCGCGATCGGCTCGGCCTCGACGACGCGCTCGCCAACACCCTCGAGGTGAAGGGCGGCCGCCTGACCGGCCAGGTGCTGGGCGACATCGTGGATGCGGACGCCAAGGCGCGGTTTCTCACCTCGTTGTGTGAGCGCCTGGACATCGCGCCGGCACAGGCGATCGCCCTCGGCGACGGCGCCAACGACCTCAAGATGCTGCACACCGCGGGCCTGGGCGTCGCCTTCCGCGCCAAGCCCAAGGTGCAGGCGGCCGCCGGCGCGGTGCTCAATCACAGCGGCCTCGATGCGGTGCTGCATTTCCTGGAGTGAGCATGAAGAGCTACGTCTACCGCAGCACGAAGAAGCAGGAGCTTTACCTGTTCGTCACAGCCGAGGACAACTTTGAGCAGGTCCCCGGGGCCGTCATGAAGGCCTTCGGCAAGCCGGAATTCGTGTTCGAACTGGAACTCACGCCGGAGCGGCGCCTGGCGCGCAGCGACGTGAACGAGGTGATGCGCAGCCTGCGCGAACAGGGTTTCTACGTGCAGATGCCGCCGCCGCCCGACGCCGATCTCACTCTGGTGCGCAAGCGGTCCTGACGCCGCTCAGGGCGGCGGAGGCGGCAAGGCGCGGGCTTCAGCGCGCGGACGCGCGCTCATGCCGTCCGGTGACGGCGACAGACTGCCGAACAACACCGCGAGCGCAGCGATGATGGCAACCCAGGCGAGCAGCTTGGCGGCGACCCGCAACAGCAGGCGGCGATCAGCCATCGCTCAGGCGTGCTCGGCGCGCAACGGCGCAAGACGCGCGTAGGAGACGTCCAGCCCTTCTTTCACTCGCTCCAGTTCATTCAGGATCTGACGCAGTTCCTGCGCGTGCTCGCTGCCGTCCTGTTCCAGACTGGCGAGTAGTTCGATAGCGGTCTCCACGCTGAGCGTCGCTTCGGTCAGGTCGTGTTGCGCGTTTTCGATTGCGTCCATCGGTTTGTTTAATTCGGCTGAAAATGCGCCAACTATAGTAGGGGCATCGGCTCTGTGTCGAAAGCCCCGGTTCGCTGTTTTCGTTGCCAAGCAAAGACCTACCCCGGCTATCACCTTTGACCTATCGCCCACCGGAACCGCGTTCGTTAGTGTCAAATGGCGCCTGAGTTATGCCTCGGTGGAATAAACCGCCCTCGCCGCGACACTCTACAGCGTGGACTGTGAGAACAGCTCGCCATCGTCCCCGAGTCCGGCTCGGCACCAAAACAATACCGAGGAGTGGAGTCTTTATGTCCCTGAGTCGTCGCCAGTTCATCGCGCTGATGGGCCTTGCAGGCGCTACCGGCCTGGTTCCCGGGCTCGTGCAAGGCGCCGCAGGGCGCCGCATGCCGGCCGATCTCTACAGCGCCCCCAAGTTCGGCAACGTGAGCCTGCTGCACATCACCGATGTGCACGCCCAGCTCAATCCGGTCTATTTCCGCGAGCCCAACGTCAACCTCGGCATCGGCGGCTCCTTCGGCAAGGCCCCGCACATCGTCGGCGACAAGCTCCTCGCCCATTTCGGTATCGCACCCGGCTCCCTTGAAGCCCACGCCTTCACCTACCTGGATTTCGCCGGCGCTGCGGAGACCTACGGCAGGGTAGGCGGCTTCGCCCACCTCAAGACGCTGGTGGACAGGGTCCGCGCCGAGCGCGGCCCGGGCAACTCGCTGCTGCTGGACGGCGGCGACACCTGGCAGGGTTCGGGCACCGCGTACTGGACGCGCGGCATGGACATGGTGGAGGCCTGCAACCTGCTGGGCGTCGACGTCATGACCGGCCACTGGGAGTTCACCTACACCGATGAAGAGGTCATCAAGAACGTCCACGCCTTCAAGGGCGAGTTCGTCGCCCACAACGTGCGTGTGAAGGAAGACGCCGCCTTCGATTACCGCTTCGCCGATTTCGAGGGCTTCGACGAGAACACCAACCACGCCTTCAAGCCCTACACCATCCGTCAGGTAGGCGGCGCCAAGGTGGCGGTGATCGGCCAGGCCTTCCCGTACACGCCCATCGCCAATCCCTCGCGCTTCATTCCGGACTGGACCTTCGGCATCCAGGACGCCGAGCTGCAAAAGCTGGTGGACGAAGTCCGCGCCAGTGAGAAACCCGACGTGGTGGTGGTGCTGTCCCACAACGGCATGGACGTGGACCTGAAGATGGCCTCGGTGGTCAGTGGCGTGGACGTGATCCTCGGTGGCCACACCCACGACGGTATGCCCGCACCCACGCTGGTGAAGAACCGCGGCGGCCGCACCCTGGTGTGCAACGCCGGTTCCAACGGCAAGTTCCTCGGCGTCATGGACCTGGACGTGCGCGGCGGCAAGGTACAGGACTTCCGTTACCGCCTGCTGCCGGTGTTCTCCAACCTCATCGAGCCTCACAAGGAAATGGTGGCGTTCATCGAGAAGACCCGCGCGCCGTACAAGAGCAAGCTCGAAGAGAAGCTCGCCGTCAGCAGTGATGTGCTGTATCGCCGCGGCAATTTCAACGGCACCTTCGACCAGATCGTGTGCGACGCGCAGCGCGTGGTGGGCGACGCGCAGATCTCGCTGTCACCCGGATTCCGTTGGGGCACCACCGTGCTGCCGGGCCAGGCCATCACCATGGAGCACGTGCTCGACCAGACCTGCATCACCTATCCGGAAACCTACGTGCGCGAGATGAGCGGCGAGGAGATCAAACTCATTCTCGAGGACGTGGCCGACAACCTGTTCAACAAGGACCCGTACTACCAGCAGGGCGGCGACATGGTGCGTGTGGGCGGGCTGGATTACGTGTGCGACCCGACCGCCTCCATGGGCAAGCGCATCTCCGACATGCAACTGGACGACGGCAAGAAGATCGAGCCCAACAAGACGTACAAGGTGGCCGGCTGGGCCACCGTGGGTTCGCAGTCGCCGGGCCGTCCCATCTGGGACGTGGTGGCCGACTACCTGCGCGACCAGAAGACCGTGTCCATCAAGAAGCTGAACACGCCCAAGCTCAAGAACGTCGCCGGCAATCCCGGCCTCGCTGACTACCCCAAGGCCTGACGGCAAACCCCGCTTGCGGGAGGGGAAACCCTCCCGCGCTCTTTTTCACCCGTGCCCGGGGCCGGGACCCGCGTTGTGAAACGGCCTTGCGGCTTCGGACTATTATCTGAATCGCACCATCCGGTCATCACGTGATGTCGAGCTGTTCCTTGATCAGGGCGAGACCAAAAGCTCGATCAGGGGCGTCTGATGCGAATAGGTCAGAAGTGCCTCATGGGTAGCGCGGGTGATGGCCACGTAGGTCAGCCGCACGTCATCTTCGATGTTTTCTGACGCCAATGCCCCCAGGCCGCCGATGGCCACACAAGGAAATTCCAGCCCCTTGGCTGTATGCATGGACAGGAGGCGTACCGCATCCCGGCTCGCATCTACCCGGTTGCGATTGTTCTTGGCCACGTCCGCCGGTATCGCATGCTTGACCAGGAGCTTCTCGAATCGCTGGCCGATATGGTGCTCCGGATACAAGACTGCCATTTGGCCCCACAGGTAGCCGGCATTTTTTCGCGCAAGAAGCCATTCGGTAATCGCATGGCCCTCTTCATCGAAACTCACGCACTGACGCACTACTGGATCCACACCCTCGCGTCCACCATCCTCAGGCAGGAGGATGGCATTTTCGTCGTCCGCGCATACACCCGGCGCACCCAGTACATCGGCGGCAAATTTCCGTGCAAAACGGAGAATCTGCACCGTGTTGCGGTAATTCACTTTGAGAACGGTGGTCCTGCCGGAGGCCTCGATGCCAAGCTGTTTCCATACCGGCCGCGTGCGGCCCTTGTAGATCGCCTGAGCATCGTCATAGACGATGAGAAGCGATTTGGTATCAGGACTGACCATCCTGGTGGCTAACGCGAGCCATTGAGGTTCGAAATCGTGCGCTTCGTCGATAAGCACTGCATCATATTGATCGGCAGGTATCTGGCCGCGGTCAACGGCGTTCACCACCGCCTGCACACCCGCTGCGAGTCGTTCCTGGTAATCGGGAATTTTGCTTTCCGAGGGTATGGGGATGTCATAAGTGCGAAGCATCTTCCAACACCAGGAGTGGAATGTAGAAACGATCACGCGATCCTCGACACCGCGATCCTGCATGGTATTTTCGAGCCGCCCGGCAATGCCGTTTGTGTAACAGAGCACCAACACCGGACGTGACGCGGTGCGTGCCATGTATTCGGCCCGAAATGCCAGGATGAGGGTTTTTCCTGAACCGGCGACGCCACGCACGATGCGGTGGCCCTCGCCCATACTGCGGGCAACCAACTCCTGCTGCAGGTCCATTACTGCCAGGGTGCGGTCGTCGGCGGGTGAATGCGGTGGCTCATCGAACGCCAGCGCAATTTGTCTAACGCGGACCTCCGGAAACAACAGCGCACGCACCCGATCGAGTTGGGGCAGACTCAAGCCGGACCCTAAGCGGGGCGACACCATTCTCCATAGCCGTTTGCGAAAGCCGTCCGGATCGGCGCTTTCTGACATTTCGTCACGCAGCAGGATGCGGTCTGGCGGAAAAATCTCGTGCAGATCGGTCTGGTCAAACTGTTTGCGCGTGATGTTGGTGAATACCACGCCGTGGCCAAAAGGCAGGACAAGCTGCCCTTTGAACGGGCCTTGCTCGATCTTCAGGAGCGGGTCGCGCTTCAGCATGTTCACCACGTTGAACATATAGCCCCGCACCTGCTCGAAGGGGTTCTCGACGGCGACAATGCCCCTGTCAGTGAGCAGCTCGACCTGCTTCTTGTCCGCCTTGGTAATCGTCTCCAGCCGCCAGTCTTTTACCTCCAGTACCACGACCCCCTGTTGGGGATGGAGCACGATGAAATCCGGGTGTCTGCCCAAACGCCCTACCGGCAGGTTGTGCCAGACCCAGGCATTGTCTTCCAGGAAATCCTTCAGCCGTTCGGCCAGGCGCAGCTCGCCACGGGTATCGAATCGTGCAGAACCAATAGAAGGGATGAGGGTAGCCACCGTGATCAGTCCTTTGGATGTTACGAATCGCTGTTTCGAACGCGTACGACGCGCTGATGCCCTGCTCACGGCGAAGGTTTCGTTCAAAGCCACGCATAATGCATGAAACTGGGGGTATTTTCCTGTGGTTAAGCCTCGTTCGATCTGACGGGCCAGTGCCTGGCGGCAGGTCTGGACGGCGATTACTGCCCCGGCCCGGACTGGCCGGCGTAATGGCCCCGGGGATGTCCGTGATGACCAGCTTCTTTGGCGATATGTACGGCTATAGGGGCACCTCCTTCGCCGCCCCGCTGGTGAGCTGCGCCGCCCCCCTGGTGCGCGCGGCAAAAGAAACCGCCCCGAGGGGGCGGTGCCTACGACGCCAGGCGCAGGGAAAGCCGTCGCATTGCGCCACAGGCACAACCCCGGATTCCGCTTACGCTTCATCCGGGCTACGGGTGTTTCCAAACCTCCTCACACGGCGAAGGAATTCTTCCCGCCGTTGTGGATCGGCCAGGCTGTCGTTTTCCTCCACAGGCAGATCGGGTCGGGCCGCCATGAATGCGTGTGCGAAAAGTCCCCGGCCGCCCCGGTGGACGCCGCCACCGGCGAGATGAACGGGGGTGCTGTTCACGCCGCAACTGGGTGACCGGCCCTTGAACACGAAACCACAAAGCTCTCCCAGTTCCCGTGCGCTGCGTGCGCCGAACTCAAGGAGCGCATCCGTGACGTCGATGTCGCGCAAACTGACGCCCACGGCGCGCGGGGCGGTCGGATCGCCTTCCAGTTGAATGGGGGGGCGCGGCACGCCCAGGCCGATGCCCATCTCGGGACAGACGGGGACCAGTTCGAATTCACGCGCCAGCGCCGCCACGGTTGCGTCGCGCTTGTCGGTGCCGTCGTAGCGCACGGCCTCACCAAGCAGGCAGGCACTCACACCGATGCGAAGCCGGATTTTTCCTATGCGGTGGTCCATTCGCTTTCCACGCCTCGACCGCGCCAGTGCGCGGCACACAGAATCAACTACTTAACCCGATCCCGTGCAGGCATGGGGGCCATGCTACGCGCGCGCCGGGCCGCCTCGGCCCTGCGGCGGCCCGTTTTCTTCCGCCCGGGGTGGAGTTAAAGTTAGCGAAGCCTAATATTCCGGAGCACAGCAGCACAATGACTTCCCCCGACAATGAGCGCGTCAGTCGCTTTTCCGACCTGCTCGACGAACTGCCCGACGGGCGTCTGCGACTGCTTCCGGAAGTGCACCCCTCCCGCGACCTCCTGGAGCTGGACATGGAAGAGGTGCTGGCCCGCTTCAAGCAAAGCCAGGTGGACGATTTCAGCAAAATCATCGTCGACCTCGAAAACCCTGACAACGCACTGAACCGGATGTTCGCGGAACTGCGCGCGCTTGCCGCGCAGGACCCGGACAATCCGTTTCCGCGTTCCCGCCTGTTCCGCGCCGGCGAGATCGGTCGGTTGTTCCTGGATCTGCACGATCACGTGATGAGCCACCCGGTGTGGCGCCATCCCTTTTTCGCGCGTTTCTTCCTCGGCGAGTTCAACCGCGAGCACGCCGCGCGCTTCGCGCTCAATTATTTCAACCAGGTGAAGAACACCCGTCAGTGTGTGGCACTGGCGCTGGGGCGTTTCAACGGCCTCATGGACATGCCGTATGGCCAGTTGAACGAGCGCATCTCGGAGCTCGCCCAGATCGTGCTCGCCCAGCTCATCGCCGACGAGTATGGGGTCGGCACCCACGACGTGGACGACTACCCCAGCCTGGCCGGCCTGTTCGGTTCCACCACCCACCCGGTCATGTACCGCAAGATGTTCGAGGGACTCGGCATCCCGTTCCTCCAGCAGGACGTGCCGCTGCTGCACGGTGTCGCCGATAACGCGCTCACCCAGCGCCTGGTGGCGGGCGACCCGTCGTTCACGCCGCTGGAGGCCCTGGCGTCCGTAGGCCTGGGCATGGAATGGGGCGTGCCCGAGTTCTTCTCCCTGCTGCTCGGCGGCATGATCCGCTGGGCGCACCGCAACGACGTGCCGCTTACCCAGGATCATCTTATTGTGCTCATCGCCCATGTGCGCTATGACGTATTGCACGCCATCGCCGTGATGATGGTAACCAGTCTGTTCGTTAAGGAAGACGCGGATGTGGACACGGTCAAAGACGCCACCAACACGCTCATGGCCGCTCGCTACGGCATGATGACGGACATGTACCGGTTCGTGTTCGACGAGTCCTGTCCAAGCCTTGCTGACATCGATCTGGAGGCACGCTACCACCTGCGCGACCGGCGCATCGAGCAGGCCCTGTTGCGCGCCCGTGCGCAGGTGGCCGATGTGGGCGTGGTGGATGCGGCCGCATACAAGCTGCGCTGCGATACGCCCTTCGTGTTTGCCGAGGGTGTATAACGGATGTGAAGTGATTCACGCGCCGGGCACGCTGGACGCGGTATACGATGGATTACCGGCCCCAGGTCGGGGCCGCACACAAGGAGAAAGAAGATGAAAAAAGGCATCATCGGTTTGATGGCGGTGTGCGCAGCACTGACCATGGGACAGGCTCTTGCCCAGGCGCAGGCACCGCAACCGGCGCAGCCCGAATCGCAGGCGCAGACAGGGGAGGTCGCCCGCGCCGTTTTCACCAGTGACATCAGTGAGCGCGAGCCCGTGGACACGCTCACGGCCTTGCAACCCGGTACGCCCCGTGTGTATTTCTTCACCGAACTGCGCAACCTGGAAGGCCAGACCGTGACCCATCGCTGGACCCAGGGCGACCAAGTGGTTGCAGAAATCCCTTTCAACGTCGGCGGTTCCCGCTGGCGTGTGTGGTCGAGCAAGAATCTGGATTCGGGGGCCACGGGTGAATGGACCGTTTCCGTGGTGGATGGCGCGGGCAACGAGCTCGCGCGCGAGCGCATCGCGCCGGCTGCGCAGTGATGCCGGCTGCGCGGTGACAAACGACGCCTGCTTGCTATGTTTCGACAGGGACTCCCATTCGTGGGAGGGAGGCAGGAAGGGGGTAGTCACATGGCCAATCGTTATGCGCCCGAGACGGGCAACTGGTACAAGGACGAAACCGGCGCATCCTTCGAGGTGATCCTCGTGGACGAAGGTGATGCTACCGTCGATGTCCAGTACTTCGACGGTAGCGTGGAATCCTTCGACATGGAGACCTGGGAGGAGATGGAGCTCACGCGTCGTGCACCGCCCGAGGACTGGAGTGGTCCCTTCGACGACCTGGACGCGGATGACCTGGATACGGCGGATTCCGCGGCCCGTGCGAGGGACTGGTCCGATCCCCTCGATATGGAGTTCGAGGACTGAGCGAACGTTCACCGCGTGATGAGGCCCGGGTGAAGGGGCTGTTGCGCGACATCGAGGAAGAAACCCGGCTCGCGGCCGGCTACACCGGCCGCGAAACCCTCAACCCGCGCGTGCTTGCGGCCATCGTCGAGGTGCCGCGCGAGCGCTTCGTGCCGGCGCGCCTGCGCCACGCCGCCTTCGACAACGCGCCCTTGCCTATCGGCGAGGGCCAGACCATCTCGCAACCGTTCATGGTTGCCCTCATGACCGATCTGCTGGACCTGGCGCCGGATGCGGTGGTGCTGGAGATCGGCACAGGTTCCGGCTATCAGGCCGCGGTTCTTTCCTGCCTCGTGCACCAGGTCTACAGCATCGAGCGCGTGCCGCGACTGGCAGCGGATGCCGCCGCACGCCTGGCCGAGCTGGGCTATGGCAATGTGGCGGTGCGCGAGGGTGACGGCTACGCGGGCTGGCCGGAGCACGCACCCTACGACGGCATCATCGTGACCGCCGCCGCGCCGCACGTGCCGCCGCCGCTGGTGGAACAGCTGAAGCCGGGTGGCCGGTTGGTCATACCACTGGGGGAGCCCTACTTTGGTCAAGAATTGCGCGTGCTCACCAGGGACGAGGCGGGGCACGTCAGCACCCGTCACGTGCTCCCCGTCGCCTTCGTGCCGCTGGTGCGCGAAGGCGATGTCGACTGACATGTAGGTTACGTTGGCGCGTAGCGCCTACGTGACGGTGCGAGGTTCAACAGCAGAATGTCACGTAGCTTCGCAACGTGACCTACGGCAAGCCTTGCGGAGTTGCGGGGGCGCCGTGCCTTTTTCTGCGTAGGTCACGTTGGCGCGTAGCGCCTACGTGACAGTGAGGTTTGACCGAAGAGTGTCATTAGCTTCGCATCATGACCTACGGGTGTGGACTTTCGGTATGCTCATCATCGCTGCCGTCACTGTGCTTGTGGCGATCACCGAAGCTGGCGCGGATTTCGGCCATTTTGACGAGACGCGCCTGCACGCGGCCGTTGGCGCTGTCTGGCGGGAAGTTGCCTTCGCTGTCCGCCGTGCCGCCCGCAATGCCCGTGAGCAGCTCGAAGGCTTGGTCCACGTTCTCGTAGTCGTACACGTGAAACAGACCCTTCTCCGCGGCCTCCACCACGTCATGACGCAGCATCAAGTGCTTCACATTTGACACTGGAATGAGCACGCCGTGGCTGCCGTCCAGCCCGCGCGCGCGGCACACGTCGAAAAAGCCTTCGATCTTCTCGTTCACGCCGCCGATGGGCTGCGATTCGCCGTTCTGATTGACCGAACCCGTGATGGCGAGCGACTGCCGGATAGGGATGCCTGAAAGCGCCGACATGAGCGCGCACAGTTCTGCCATGGAGGCGGAATCGCCGTCCACACGGCCGTAGGACTGCTCGAACACCAGGCTGGCGGTGAGCGACAGCGGGTGATGCTGGGCGTATCGGGCGGCGAGGAAGGAGCCGAGGATCATCACTCCCTTGCTGTGGACCGCGCCGCCCAATTCCACTTCGCGCTCAATGTCGACCACGTTGCCCTCGCCCAGGTGTACCGTCGCGGTGATGCGCGCCGGTTCGCCGAAGCTGAAGTTGCCCATGCTGAGCACGGACAGGCCGTTGACCTGTCCGATCACCGCGCGGGTCGTATCAATGAGCAGCGTGCCGCGCTGGACCTCTTCCTGAAGTTGCTCGCGCACCCGCGAGGCGCGGTAGATCTGCTGATCGATGGCATGTTGCACGTCTTCCACCGTAATCACGGGTGACTGGTGTGCGCACGCCCAGTAATCCGCTTCGCACAGCAGATCGGCGATGGAGCGCATGTGTGTGGATACCTTTTGGGCATCCTCGATCATGCGTGCGCCATATTCGATGACGCGCGCCACCGCATAACGATCGAAGGGCCGCAGCTTGTCTTTCTTCGCCAGCGTGGCGATCAGTCGCGCATAGGTCTGGTCGTTGTCGCTGTTACGGGTGATGCGTTCCTCGAAGTCGGCCTGCACTTTGAAGAGTTCGCCGAAATCGGGGTCGTATTGGTAGAGCAGGTAATACAGGAGGCGATCGCCGAGCAGCACCACCTTGATGTCGAGCGGAATAGGGGTCGGCTCCAGTGACACCGAGGTGACCAGCGAGAGCATCTTCTCCAGAGATTCAATGTTGATCCTGTTGGCGTAGAGCGCGCGTTTGAGCCCCTCCCAAGCGAATGGATGCGAGAGCAGCTTGTGCGCATCGAGCATCAGATAGCCGCCGTTGGCACGATGCAGGGCGCCGGGTTTGAGCAGTGTGAAATCGGTGACGAGGGTGCCGAACTGCGCCAGGTGTTCGGCACGCCCGACCAGATCCTGATAGGTGGGATGATCCAGGTAGATAACCGGCGCACCCTGGGTCGCGCCGTTGTCCACCAGCACGTTGACCTTGTAACGATGGAGCTCCGTGGGTTTGGGTGCCGGTCCGCCCATGGGGTTTTCGGCGCCGTCTTCCTTGCGGAAGTCGTCCACTTTTTCGACCACGTCCTTGGAGACGTCATCCAGGTATTTGAGAACCTCCGGCAATTGCTGGTACTTGACCTTCAGATCGTCGATGAAATGGCCGACCGCAGCCAGGGTGACGTCGTTGTTCAGCTTCTTGAGCTTCTCACGGCTGTCCTTGCGCCACTGCGGGATTTGTTGAATGACCACCTGCAGTTGCGCCTGGAGCTCGGCAACGATTTTCTCGATGCGCTCCTGCTCGCGCTTGTCCAGGTGTTCGAATTCTTCCGGCCCGAGCACCTTGCCTTCTTGCATGGGCGCGAAGGCGAAGCCTGATGGCGTCCGGAACAGTTTCACGTTGCGAGTGGCCGCCTGGGTCGCGAGTTCGTCGAAGGCGTGGGTCTGACGCTCACGGAATTCTTCGTCGATGGCCTGTGCACTGGCGCGGTATTCGTCGCTCTCGAACGCCGAGGGGATGGCCGTGGACAGGTCTTCCACGAGATGCGCCATGTCGCGCGCGAGCACGTTGCCCTGGCCGGGCGGCAGCCGCAGGGCCAGGGGACGATGGTTCTGTTCGAAGTTGTTCACGTAGACCCAGTCGGGCGGTGTCGGTCGGGTCGCGGAACGCTCCTCCAACACGCCGCGCACCATGGCGTGCTTGCCCATGCCCGAAGGTCCCATGGCATACAGGTTGTAGCCATCGCGCTGGATGCTCACGCCGAAATCCACCGCCTGCTGAGCGCGTGCCTGGCCGATGATCTGGCTGAGTTCTTCCAACTCGGCGGTGGTTTCGAAACTGAACTGCCGGGGATCGCAAGGGGTATAGAGCGCCTGCGCCGGGAGGGCTTCGCGGGCCATGAGTGTCCCTGTTGTTTGGTGTTGTTTCAATGAAAGCGTAGTGGCCGGGGGCGCGGCGTAAAAGCGCGCCCCCGGCCGGGCCCGGGTCGTCAGCCGACCTTGGGCAAGTGGTGCAGCGCGGCTTCGATAGCCTCCGCCGGGTACGCGTAATCGGTGAGATCGCCCGCGAAATAACGGTCGTAGGCGGCCATGTCGAAATGGCCGTGCCCCGAGAGGTTGAAGAACAGCGTCTTGGCTTCGCCGGTCTCCTTGCAGCGCCGTGCCTCGGCCACGCAGGCGGCGATGGCATGATTGGATTCCGGCGCCGGGATGATGCCCTCGGCGCGCGCGAAGGTCACGCCCGCCTCGAAGGTCGCTAACTGTGGAACGGCCACGGCCTCGATGAGTTTTTCGTGATACAGCTGCGATACCAGCGGTGATTCGCCGTGATAGCGCAGGCCGCCCGCGTGAATGCCGGGCGGGACAAAGTCGTGGCCCAGGGTGTACATCTTCATCAACGGCGTGAAGCCGGAACTGTCACCGAAATCGTAGGCGTAGTGGCCGCGGGTGAGGGTGGGACAGGAGGTGGGTTCGACACCGACCAGGCGCACCTCCTTGCCGGCCGCCTTGTCGGCGAGGAATGGGAACGCCACACCGCCGAAATTCGAGCCGCCGCCACACGGGGCGAAGATCATGTCCGGGTAATCGCCGACTTTCTCGAACTGCTTCTTGGCTTCCTGGCCGATGATGGTCTGGTGCAACAGCACGTGGTTGAGCACTGAACCCAGCGTGTAGTTGGTGTCCGTGCGCGAAGCGGCCTCTTCCACAGCCTCCGAAATGGCGATGCCCAGGGAGCCTGGGGAATTGGGGTCCTGGGCGAGGATCTTGCGGCCTGATTCAGTCATGTCCGTGGGGCTGGCGAAAACCTCGGCGCCCCAGGTCTGGATCATGGAGCGGCGGAACGGCTTCTGGTCGTAGCTGACCTTGACCATGTAGACACGCACTTCGAGCCCGAACATCTGCCCCGCGAAGGCAATGGACGAACCCCACTGGCCCGCGCCGGTTTCCGTGGTGAGCCGCTTGATGCCCGCCTGCTGGTTGTACCAGGCCTGCGGTACCGAGGTGTTGACCTTGTGCGAACCGGCGGGGGAGACGCCCTCGTACTTGTAATAAATGCGCGCCGGCGTGCCGAGCGCCTGCTCAAGGCGGCGGGCGCGGTACAGCGGGGCGGGGCGCCACAGGCGATAGATCTCGCGCACCGGCTCCGGGATGGGAATCCACCGCTCCGCGCTGACCTCCTGCTCGATGAGCGCCATGGGAAAGATCGCCGCCAGCGCATCCGGGCCGATGGGTTTGCCATCCGGGCCAAGCACCGGTTCGGGCTTGTTGGGCATGTCCGCGACCACGTTGTACCAATGGGTCGGGATCTCGGATTCGTCGAGCAGGATCTTGGTGTCGGCCACAGCGCACCTCATAGGATTAATTGAGCGTTCCGTTTTAGCCCTTTTGTCCTGTGGTGGTCAATCGGGAGGAAAAAGCCAAAAGCATTAACCACGGGGGACACGGGGGACACGGGGGGAAGAAAAGCTGGAACCAGGCAGGCCAAGCGAGGCGGTGCTCCGTGTGTGGATAGTGAACGCACGCACCATGCGCGATGCAGAGTGTATGCATTGCTGTTATCCACCCAGTCATCTTCTTCCCCGTGTCCCCCGTGGTTCAAGCTTTTTCTTCGCCTTTCCTCCCCGCGAAGTCGCGGGCGAATTGCCAGGCGGTGCGACCGCTGCGGGTGCCGCGGGTCTGGGCCCAGCGCAGGGCTTCGAGGCGCAGGTCTTCGTCCCCGGTGTCCGGCACGCCAAAATGGGTGAGCCAGTGGCGGACGATGGCGAGGTAGACCTCTTGATCGAAGGGATGGAAGGACAGCCACAGACCGAAGCGATCCGATAGCGACACCTTTTCCTCGATGGCCTCGCCCGGGTGCAGTTCGCCTTCGACCACGCGCGCCTGGCGGTTTTCCTCCATGTATTCGGGCATGAGGTGGCGGCGGTTTGAGGTCGCATAAATCAGGACGTTTTCAGGGGGCGCCGATACCGAGCCGTCCAGTACCACCTTGAGCGCCTTGTAGGCCGGTTCGTCGGCCTCGAAGGACAGGTCATCGCAGAAGATCAAGAAACGTTCGGGGCGCGTTTCCAACAATGGAACCATGTCGGGCAGATCGACGAGGTGGTGCTTGTCCATTTCGATGATCCGCAGGCCGTGGTCCCGGAACTCCGTGAGCAGGGCCTTGATGAGCGACGACTTGCCCGTGCCTCGCGCACCCGTGAGCAGCACATTGTTGGCGGGCCGCCCGTGCACGAACTGGCGCGTGTTCTGCGCCAGTATGTCTTTTTGCCGATCGATGCCCTGCAGGTCCGCCAAGCGGATCGCATGCGGCCTGGGCACCGCCTGCAACCACCCGTGCCCACCCTCGCGCCGCCAGCGAAACGCCGGCGCGTTCCAGTCCGGTTCACCCGCCTGCGCGGCTGGCAGCAACGCCTCCAGCCGATCGAGCAATACGCTGGCCCGGGATAAGAAATTTGATAGTTCAGTCATCTATCAGGTGCTCAAAACGCAGAGGACGCGGAGACGCGGAGGGCGCGGAGAAGAATCGCCTCCAAGAGTATTTTTACTTCCTCCGCGTTCTCCGCGTTCTCTGCGTCTCCGCGCTCCGCGTTATTCCTCACCGAGATATGGGCTTGTACTTGATGCGATGGGGCGTGTCCGCGTCGACGCCAAGACGGCGTTTGCGGTCGGCCTCGTACTCCTGGTAGTTGCCTTCGAACCACACCACCTGCGAGTCGCCCTCGAAGGCGAGGATGTGGGTGGCGATGCGGTCGAGGAACCAGCGGTCATGGGAGATGACCACGGCACAGCCCGGGAATTCCAGCAGCGCCTCTTCCAGGGCGCGCAGGGTCTCCACGTCCAGGTCGTTGGTGGGTTCGTCGAGCAGCAGCACGTTGCCGCCGGTCTTCAGCACCTTTGCCAGATGCAGGCGGTTGCGTTCACCGCCGGACAGATCGCCCACGCGCTTTTGCTGGTCGTTGCCCTTGAAGTTGAAACGGCCCACGTAAGCGCGCGAGGGCGTCTCGTAGTTGCCGATGCGGAGGATGTCCTGGCCGTCCGACAGTTCTTCCCATACGGTCTTCTTCGGATCGAGGTCCTGGCGCGACTGATCCACATAGGCGAGCTGTACGGTTTCGCCTTTCCGCAGTTCGCCCGCGTCGGGTTGTTCACTGCCGACCAGCATGCGAAACAGGGTGGTCTTGCCCGCGCCGTTGGGGCCGATGATGCCGACGATGCCGCCGCGCGGCAGGTTGAAGGAGAGATCGTCGATGAGCAGACGATCGCCGAAGGCCTTGCGCAGGCCCTTGGCTTCGAACACCAGATCACCCAGGCGCGGGCCGGGCGGGATGTACAGCTCGTTGGTTTCGTTGCGCTTCTGGTAATCGGCGGACTGCAGTTCCTCGAAGCGGGCGAGGCGCGCCTTGCTCTTGGCCTGCCGGCCCTTGGGGTTCTGACGCACCCACTCCAGCTCCTGCTTCATCACCTTGATGCGGGCGGACTCGGCCTTTTGCTCCTGTTCCAGGCGCTTTTCTTTCTGGTCCAGCCAGGAGGAGTAGTTGCCTTCCCAGGGGATGCCGTAGCCGCGGTCCAGTTCCAGAATCCAACCTGCAACGTTATCCAGGAAATAGCGGTCGTGGGTGACGGCCACCACCGTGCCCGGGTAGTCGTGCAGGAAGCGTTCGAGCCAGGCCACGGACTCGGCGTCGAGATGGTTGGTGGGCTCGTCGAGCAGCAACATGTCAGGTTTTGACAGTAACAGCTTGCACAACGCCACGCGGCGCCGTTCGCCGCCGGATAGCCGGGTTACGTCGGCCTCCCAGGGCGGCAGGCGCAAGGCGTCGGCGGCAATTTCGAGGGTGCGTTCCAGGTCCCAGGCGCCCGCAGCGTCGATGGCATCCTGCAGGCGCCCCTGTTCCGCCAACAGGGTGTCGAAGTCCGCGTCCGGCTCGGCGAACTTCAGGCTGATTTCATTGAACTTGTCGAGCAATGCCTTGGTTTCGGCAACACCTTCCTCCACGTTGCCGCGCACATCCTTGGCGGGATCGAGTTCGGGCTCCTGGGGCAGGTAGCCGATGCGAATGCCAGGTTGCGGGCGGGCTTCGCCTTCGATGTCCTTGTCCACGCCGGCCATGATGCGCAGCAAAGTGGACTTGCCGGCGCCGTTCAGGCCAAGAACGCCGATCTTCGCGCCAGGAAAGAACGACAAGGAGATGTTTTTGAGGATTTCCCGTTTCGGCGGCACCACTTTGCCGACACGGTTCATGGTGTAGATATATTGCGCCATAGCCCTTTTTGCTGCGACAGGAAAGGTGGAAATATTCTAACATCTGACGGGCCGCGGAAGCGGCCACGCAATTCCCGATGGGAGCGCGCTAGCAAGAAGAACGGTTCGCAGAGAGGCGAAGCGTGGCGCAACCATAAAAAAAACTAGGGTTGGAATGGAGGGGGATGAATTGCATGGATTCCGCAAGCGCGTACGCGTCGCCAGACGTGGAAAGCACGGCGTGGTTCGAGCGCGTCCCCGATGCCATGGCCGTGGTGGGTTTCGACGGCCGGGTGCGCCGGGTGAATGCCGCCATGGAAGCGCTCTCCGGCCTGGAGCGCGGGCGGCTGATCGGATGCCCCTTTCATAGCTTCTTTCATCCCGACGACACCGCCCTGACCGAGGCCGTGGCGCGGGCCACCGCGCAGGGTGCGCCCGGGCTGCCGCTGGAATTGCGCTTTATCGATTCCCAGGGTGCCGTGCACTGGTGCGAATGGAATACCGCAGCCCTGGACGACCAATCGTTCATCGCAGTGGGCCGCGACATCGGTATGCGCAAGGCGTTGTCGCACACCCTCGAGGATGCCGGTGCGGCCATGGCCGGCTTCTCCCAGGCTTACTGGGTTCGCGACATACCCTCGGGAACCGTCTATTGGTCACGGGAATTGCGCGATGTCTTTCAACTGGAAGACGGCTTACCCCCCTGTGCGCTTGAGGAGTCCTGCGAACTGGTCCACCCGGATGACCGGGAGCGGGTGCGCGCAGAAACCGAGGCAGCGCTTCGGGCGCGTGATTGCCGGCAGTTTGCCACCGAATACCGCCTGCTCGCACGGACTGGCACACGGGCGCTGCGCGTGAGTGTGCGTATTGCCCGGGATGCCGCAGGTCATGCGGTACAAACCGTGGGCACAGCCCAAGACGTCACCGACCAGCGCCGCACCGAACAACAGCTCGCCCGTGAAGAGCGCCTCAATCGGGTGATCTTCGAGGGCAACGGAGCGCTCATCACTGTCTTCGATAGGCAAGGCGTGGTGGTGCGCTTCAATCGGGCCGCAGAAGAAATGAGCGGTTTGTCCCGCGAAGAGGTCGAAGGCCAGCCGTTCTGGAAATGGATCCCGGAGAGCGCGCGCGGTGACGCCCTGGTGCTGTTCGACGCTATCCTGCGTGGTGAAGGTCCGAAGACATCCCGCAGTTCCAGTTTTTCGCGGGACGGCCGGTATACACCTGTCACCTGCTCCTATACCACCATCCGGGACGATGCCGGCCAGGTCGAGTACGTCATCGCCACCGGCGTGGATACCGCCGGCCTGACGGAGACCCGCAAGCAGCTCGCTGCCGCACGCGAGGACTACCGGCGCCTCATCGAGCTCGTGTTCGAGATGGTGCTGGTGTATTCCGGGGACGGCACCATCCTGGACATCAATCACGCGGGCGCGCGGATGCTCGGTGCGGATAAACCGCAGCAGATCATCGGACGCCGCCTCAGCGAGTTCATCCCTGCCGATTCCACGGAAGACGTGCTCAACGGTGCCACAATCCTCACGGGTCTGAATGGCTACCCGTCTGTCCCGGTCGAGACCATGTTGACCACGCTCGACGGGCGCGCGCTTGATGTGGAAGTGGGTGCGGCGATTTTCATCGACTGGAACGGCACGCAAGCGGTGCAGGCGGTCATCCGCGACGTCACCGAACGCCGGCTTGCGCAGACGGCGGCACGTGCCCGCGAGCACTACTTCGAGACCCTCGCCCATCTGGTGAATGTGGGCCTGTTCCAGACCGATGCGACGGGCGCGGTCGTCTATGCCAACCGCCACGCCATCGAACTTATCGGTTCGGACGAGGTATATGGCGAGGACTGGCAACGCTTCGTGCATCCACAGGACCTGTGGCGCGTGCGCACCCAAATGGCCAGCGTGATACGCAGCGGTCGGCCAATGGCCATGGAGTGGCGCTTCGTGCGTCCCGACGGCAGTGAATTCTGGGTTCTCAATCAGTCGGTCGCGCAGCGCGGTGAAGATGACCGGATACTTGGCTACATTGGCACCATCACCGACATCACGCCATTCAAGGTCCTGACGACCCAGTTGCGCGAGGCGGAGGAGCGCGCACGGCGCGTGGTCGCCATGTCGTTCGATCTGATCCTCATCGTGCGTAGCGATCTCACCATTGCCGAGATCAACGGCCGAGGCGCACGCGTGCTCGGTGGTCCGCCACGGGAATTCGTGGAGCAACCCTTTCTCAAGTTCGTGCTGCCGAGGCAGCGCGGCGCCGAGACCGCGCGTGTGCGCCGCGCACTCGAATCGGGGCAGCCCGGCAGCGTCACCGAACGCAAGGTGATGAAGCACGACGGCACCTGGCTGGACATGGAAGGCACGGTCATTCCTGTCAGCTATGATGGCGAGCCCGCGGTGTACGTGGGCTATCGCGACATCGGCGAACGCAAGGCGGCCGAACGCGCATTGCGGCAACGCGAGCATTATTTCCACACCCTCGCGAAGGCTGCCCCCGTCGGTATTTTTCAGACCGATGCCCAGCGCCTGTGCGTCTACGTGAACGAGCGTTATCCCGAAATCACCGGCTATAACCGCGAGGAGAGCCTTGGCGATGGCTGGTGGGAACACGTGGTGGACGAGGACCGCGCGGAATTCGCGACGGCCTGGCAGTCCCTGGTGGAGGACGACGTACCCTTTCGTTGCGAGTACCGCTTGCGGCGCAAGGACGGGCAGGTGATCTGGGTGCTCGGCCAAGCAGTCTCCGAGCGCGACAAGGACGGGGGGCGGCTCGGATTCATCGGCTCCCTCACAGACATTACGCGCAGTAAACTCAACGAAATCGAATTGCGCAATTACCGCGAGCATTTGGAAGACATGGTGCGCGAGCGCACCCTGGAGTTGGAGGTACTCAACCGCGAATTGGAGTCGTTCAGTTATTCCGTCTCCCACGACCTGCGCGCGCCGCTGCGCGCCATTCACGGCTTCGTTTCCACCTTGGCGGACGAGTACGCGCACAAGCTGGATGATGAGGGGCGCTTCTTCCTCGAACGCATTCAGGTAAACAGCCGGCAGATGTCTGAGCTCATCGAGGATCTGCTGGAGTTGTCCAAGGTGTCCCAGATGTCGCTTAAGCGCGAGTGGGTCGACTTGTCCAGTGTCGCGGCGAGTGTGCTCGACGAGTTGCAACTGACGGCGCCCGGCCGTGTCGTGGGCACGGAGGTGGCCGCTGATCTGCGCGCCTTCGGCGATCCCAAGCTGCTGCGTTGTCTGCTGCACAACCTGCTCAGCAATGCCTGGAAATACACCGGCAAGAAAGCCGCGGCACGCATTGAATTCGGCGCGCTGGATACCGGTGGTACGCGCACCTTCTATGTTCGCGACAACGGCGTCGGTTTTGATATGGGCGCGGTCAGCGAATTGTTTCGTGCATTTCACCGCCTGCATCACCCCTCTGAGTTCGAGGGGACCGGCATCGGCCTGGCGACCGTCCACCGCATCGTCATGCGCCACGGCGGCAAGGTCTGGGCCGAGGCCTTTGAAGGCAAGGGCGCAACGTTCTTCTTCACGCTGCATTGAGCGTGCCCGGTAAAGCGGATCGCGGCATCTGCCCTTCGACTGGCAATTCCGCCGGCTTGGCTATACTTTGGGCACCGTTCCGTGCACGGGTCGGTATAAGAATCAAGAAAAAAACCAACCACTACAACTACATGGCACGGGCGTCCGCGGGCGGATCGTGCACCGCAGAAGGGCAGGAGGGGTTATGAAGGGCGGATCGGCCAAGCCGCTACGCGTCCTCATTGTCGAGGATTCCCAGGACGACGCGTACTTTTTGTTGCGCGAACTGCGCAAAGGCGGCTACGACCCCGAATACCTGCGCGTGGACACCCTGGCAGCAGCCACCGAGGCACTCGCCGGGGAGCGCTGGGATCTGGTCATCTCTGATTACCGGTTGCCGCGCTTCACCGCCCTCGATGTGCTTGCCTTGGCGCGCGAACGCACCCTCGATACTCCCATCATCGTCATCTCCGGTGCCATCGGTGAAGACCTTGCCGTGGAGACCATGCGCGCAGGCGCCCACGACTACATCATGAAGGATCGCATGGTGCGGTTGTGCCCGGCCATTGAGCGTGAGCTGCGTGAGGCGCAGGTCCGCCACGAACGCCAGCAGGCCGCACGGGCGCTGCGCGAAAGCGAGGAGCGCTTTCGCGAACTCACTGAAACCATCGCAGAAGTATTCTGGATGATCGATCGCGGGCGCGGGCGCATGACCTACGTAAGCCCGGTGTACGAAAAGATCTGGATGCGCTCGTCAGCACCGTTGCGTGAGCGTGCCTCCACGCTGCTCGATACGGTGCATCCCGAGGACTACGAGCGCGTGCACACGGCGTTGGAATGCGACGGCTGGGCGGGCTTCAACATGGAATACCGCATCCAGTTGCCCGACGGCGGAGAGCGCTGGATCCATACCCGCTCTTTCCCGGTGCGCGGTGACCAAGGTGCCGTCAAGCGAATCGCGGGCATCAGCGCCGATATCACCGAGCGCAAGCGCCTCGAAGCGGAGGCACAAAAGCTCTCGCGCGCCCTGGAGCAGGCCGCCGATGCGGTGATGATCCTCGACCGTGACGGACGCATCGATTATGTGAACGGCGCCTTCGAGGACATGTCGGGCTATGGGCGTGCGGAAGTGCTGGGTCGTCAGCCCAAGATGTTGCGCTCCGGCTACCAGGACGATGCGTTCTTCGCCCAGGTGTGGCGCACGCTGCGCAGCGGACTGCCGTTCACGGACGTGTTCGTGAGCCGGCGCAAGGACGGCGAGTTGTATTACGAAGAAAAGACCCTCACTCCCATGCGTGATTCGCGCGGGGATATCACGCACTACGTATCCACCGGGCGTGACATCACCCGGCGCCTGCGTATGCAGCAGCGGCTCCAGCATGCGGCGCGTCACGACGCGGCCAGCGGCCTGGCCAACCGCATCTTCTTCACCGAACGCCTGGCCCAGGCAGTCCTTAACGCCCGCCGCACCGGGCGCTGTGTCGGGGTCTTGTGCGTGGGCATCGATAGCGTCTGCCTGCTGGGCGGCGATGCGCAGGTGCTCGAAGAGAAACTGTTGCCCGTCATCGCCGAGCGGCTGCGTGGGCTTTCGGGTCCCAAGGACGTGGTGGCACGCCTGGAACCGGAGCGGTTCGCCCTGCTGCGCTGCGAAACCGATGCCGAGGCACTGGAAGCTGTGGCGCGGGACATCGTTACGGCCTTCGTCGAGCCGGTACGTGCTGACGGGTACGAGCTTTTCCTTAGTCCAAACGTGGGTATCAGTCTTTATCCGCGCGACACGGAGGAGACAGACGAACTCCTGAGCAATGCCGACCTCGCCATGCGGGCGTCCCGCGAACAACGCCGCACCGGCTATCGCTTCTTTACCCGCCAGCTCCAATCCGACCGGCATCCTTCCCGCTGAATTAAGGTTTGTCCCTACCGGGCCGATATGCTTATCATCGGCATGAGAACGGCGTCACAAAAGTGATACGCCGAATGCCGCTGCAGTGCAGGATGGGACGACGTAGGACGCACCGACTGCGGCTGGCCTGTTATCACACTATCGGGTAGATCCGGAAGATCATTCATGAGCGAACACGGTCAAACCACCCAGGGGCTGTCGGTGCGCGCAAAGGTGAGTGTTGCGCTCGCTGTTTCTTTCATTCTCGTGCTCGTAGCGTCCCTGGGCTTCACCGCCCGCAGCGAACGCCAACTCATCGAACAGGTCATATCCCAGCAGACGCTGGATACGGCGGATTCCTACTTCGACAGTTTCAATATCCTCATGCTCACCGGCGCCATGGGGAATCGTGAAGCGCTGCGCCAGAAGATACTCGAGCGTCCCGGCATCCTCGACGCACGCATGCTCCGGCACAAGTCGATCAATGACGTGTACGGCCCCGGGCTGCCCGAAGAACAGCCTCAGGACGAGCTGGATCAGCGCGCGTTGCAGGGAGAGAAGATCCTGCGTATCGACGATACCCCGGACGGACGCGTGCTCACCGTCGCCGAACCCATCCTGGCGAGCGAGAATTATCGCGGCACCAATTGCCTGATCTGCCATCAGGTCCCGGCCAACAGCGTGCTGGGGGCGGTGCGCATCAGCTATTCCCTGGCCGACCTCGATCAGCAGATAAGCAAGGATCTTCTCACCTCCGGAACCGTACAGATTGGCCTGTTCCTGGTCGGGTTCGCCATCCTGTTCGCGATCCTGCAAAGAGTGGTCATCGGCCCCATCAACCGCTTGCGTACCACCATGGAGGCCATCGAGCGTGATTCGGACCTCAGTCAGACGATCCAGGTCACTGCACGCGATGAAATCGGCCTGACGGCCGATGCCTTCAACCGCATGGTGAGTAAGTTCCGCGACAGTCTTGCCCATGTGAGCGAAGCGACGAGTCAGCTGGCCGGCTCGGCCGCACGCGTGGCGGACGTCTCGCACGCCACCGTGCAGGCGGTGCTTGAGCAGCAGCGCGAGACCGACCAGGTCGCCACGGCCATGAACGAGATGACCAGCACCGTGCAGGAGGTCGCGCGCAACGCCACCCGCACGGCCGATGCCTCCCATGGTGCCGATGACGAGGCCTCGCGCGGTGCCCTGGTGGCGACCGAGGCCCTGGGCGGGATCGAGGTGCTGACGCGTGAGATCCGGCGCGCCGCCGACGCCGTCCATGAGCTGGATGAAAAGAGCGAGGGCATCAACACGGTGCTCGAGGTGATCCGCAGTATTGCGGAGCAGACCAACCTCTTGGCCCTCAACGCCGCCATCGAGGCGGCGCGGGCGGGCGAGCAGGGCCGCGGCTTCGCGGTGGTGGCCGATGAGGTGCGTACCCTGGCGAACCGCTCCCACGGCGCTACCGAGGAGATCCGCCAGCTCATCGATCAGCTGCACACGGGCGTTCGCGATGCGGTGCGGGCCATGGGGCTGGCCGAGGCCAAGGCCCAGGAGGGCTCGGACATGGTGGAGCGCAGCGCCGAGTCCCTGGCGGCCATCGCCGGCGAGGTGGGTTCCATCAGCGACATGAACACCCAGATTGCCACCGCGGCGGAAGAACAGAGCGCCGTCGCGGAGGAGATCAACCGCAACGTGGTGAATATCAGCCAGCTGGCCGACCAGACATCGGAGGGGGCCAAGCAGACCTCCCAGGTGAGCGATGAACTGGTGCGCCTTGCCGAACAACTCCAGTCCGCGGTGAACCGTTTCCGGGTATAGTGCCGCCGGCGCCAGGCAGGACACCAAGGGAAGCGCTGAACAAAGCCATCCTGGCTTTCTCAGCGCACGGCGAGCAAAAAGCGTGGTTTTTGCTCGCCTTCACAACAACCGCTTGTGTGGAAGAAAATGGCGGCACGTCCATGTGCCGCGGGAAACGCCGATGAAATCAGCGTTTCCCAAGGGGAGGCCATGGTTTCCCCTTGTAAATTGTCTGGCCCAACCCTATTAACGTACGCTATATTAGCGAAGGCTAATATATTGTTCCGTTAATTTACAGAGGGTTTTGTCATGCGCATGACGCGTGCGGTGGCGGCCACAGTGCTGCTGGGGGTATGGACGCTGGCACACGGCCAGGAGCTCCAACTTCCCTTCGAGACGGCGATCGTGAGTACGGAGACCGTCATCCACGAAGAGAAATTCGACGCCCTCGTGGAAGCGGTCAACCAGTCCACGGTGTCGGCCCAGACGTCCGGTCGTATCGTCGAAGTCAACGTCGACGTGGACGATTACGTGGAAGAGGGTTCGGTGATCCTGCGCATGCGCAGCGCGGAACAACGCGCCGGCGTGTCCGCCGCCGAGGCCCGCGCCCGTGAGGCCAAGGCCGAGTTCGACCGTGTGAAGGACCTGGTCGCCAAGCAGCTGCTCGCCAAATCCGCCTTCGACAAGGCCGAGGCCGACCTGAAGGCCGCCAATGCCGCCCTGGCCCAGGCGCGCGAAGGGCTTGGCTATACCGTGGTGCGCGCGCCCTACAGCGGCTTCGTGGTGGAACGCCACATCGAAGTGGGCGAAACGGCCAGCCCCGGCCAGCCGCTCATGACCGGCATCTCCCTGGACGCCCTGCGTGCCACCGCCAGTGTGCCCCAGGTGCACATCGCCACCGTGCGCTCCCTGTCCCGCGCCCGGGTGGTTCTGTCCAATGGCGAGCGCATCGAGGGCGGGCGCGTGACCATCAGCCCCTTCGCCGATGCCCAGAGCCACACCTTCAAGGTGCGCGTGGATCTGCCCGAGGGCGGTCACGAGGATGTGTATCCCGGCATGTTCGCCAAGGTGGCCTTCGCCACCGGCGAGGCGCAGGTGCTGCTGGTGCCGGCGGCCGCCGTGGTCCATCGCTCGGAAGTGACGGCTGTCTACGTGATCGACGCTCAGGGCAACGTCCGCTTCCGTCAGATCAGGACCGGCGCCGTGCACGGCGACAAGGTCGAGGTCCTGGCCGGTTTGAGCACCGGCGAGCGTGTGGCGCTCGATCCCATCCGCGCCGGCGTTTACCTGAAGGAACAGCGCGCAGGTAACCGCCCATGATGGAAAAACTCGGCATCTCCGGTTCCATCGCGCGGCGCTTCCTGACCACGGAGATCACGCCGCTGCTCGCCCTGGTGGCCTTCCTGCTGGGTCTGTTTGCGGTGCTCATCACCCCGCGCGAGGAAGAGCCACAGATCAACGTCACCTTCGCCAACATCTTCATCCCCTACCCGGGTGCGTCGGTTAGCGAGGTGGAGCACCTGGTGAGCACGCCCGCAGAGCAGATCCTCTCCGAAATCGAGGGCGTGGAGCACGTGTATTCGGTGTCGCAGCCAGGCATGTCCGTGCTCACCGTGCAGTACGAGGTGGGCGAGGACCGCACAGCGGCCATCGTGCGCCTGTACAACGCCATTTTCTCCAAGGGCGACTGGTTGCCCGCCAACATGGGCGTGGGCCAACCCATCATCAAGCCCAAGGGCATCGACGACGTGCCCATCGTCACACTTACCCTGTGGAGCGAGGACGAGGCCGTCGGCGGCTACGAGCTGCAGCACGTGGCGCACGCCATCGAGGCCGAGCTCAAGCGCGTGAAAGGCACCCGTGACATCTACACCCTGGGTGGACCCGACCAGGTGGTGCACGTACTGCTCGATCCGGTGAAGCTGGCCGGTTACGACATCGCCATCGACGACCTGCGCAATGCCCTGCAATTGTCTAACGCGACGCGTCCGTCGGGCGCGCTGGTGAGCGACAACCGCGAGGTGCTGGTACAGGCCGGTACCTTCTTGTCCTCCGTGGACGAGATCAGCTCGCTGGTGGTGGGGGTGCACAACAACCGGCCCGTATTCCTGCAAGACGTGGCCACCATCCGCCGCGGCGCCGACCACCCGGAACAATATGTCTGGTTCGGCACCGGCCCCGGCGCACCGGCGAAGGGCATCACCCAACAGGGTGAATTCCCGGCGGTGACCATCGCCATTGCCAAGCAGCCGGGCACCAACGCAGTGAACATCGCCAACCAGGTGATCGAACGTTTCGAACAGCTCAAGGGCACCGTCGTGCCCGATGGCGTGCAGGCGACGGTGACCCGCGACTACGGTGCCACGGCGGACGAGAAGGCCAACAAACTGGTTGGCAAGCTCATTTTCGCCACGCTCTCGGTGGTCGGCCTGGTGTTGCTCGCGCTCGGCTGGCGCGAGGCGTTCATCGTCGGCCTCGCGGTGATCATTACCCTCGCGGCCACACTGTTCGCGTCCTGGGCGTGGGGCTTCACCCTCAACCGCGTGTCGCTGTTCGCGCTCATCTTCTCCATCGGCATCCTGGTGGACGACGCCATCGTGGTGGTGGAGAACATCCATCGTCACATGCAGATGGGCGGCAAGAAGCTGCTCGAAGCCATTCCCGTGGCCGTCGACGAAGTGGGCGGGCCGACCATCCTCGCCACACTCACGGTTATCGCAGCGCTGCTGCCCATGGCCTTCGTCACCGGCCTCATGGGCCCGTACATGAGCCCGATTCCCATCAATGCCAGCATCGGCATGTTGATCTCGCTGGCGGTGGCGTTCGTGTTCACGCCCTGGATGTCCAATGTGATGCTGCGTAACGTCGATCTGGCGCATCACGGCCAGGGCGCGGGGCTGGAAACAGGCTGGTTGTATCGCCTGTTTGACACCCGCGTGCGACCGTTCCTGCGCGGGCGCGACGGTGCACCGCGTCGCCGCAAGCTCGGGCTCGCGGTGGTGGGACTCATCGTGTTCTCGGTGGGGCTCGCCGGCGTGAAGCTGGTCGTACTGAAAATGCTGCCTTTCGACAACAAATCGGAGTTCCAGGTGGTGGTGGATATGCCCGAGGGCACCAGCGTGGAGCACACCGCACGCGTGCTTGCGGAGCTGGGCGCCTACCTGTCCACCGTGCCCGAGGTCACCGATTATCAGGTCTACGCGGGCACCGCCTCGCCCATCAACTTCAATGGGCTGGTGCGCCAGTACTACCTGCGCGAGGGCGCCAATGTGGGCGACATCCAGGTGAACCTGACGGACAAGCACCAGCGCGACCGCAAGAGCCACGAGATCGCCCTGGCCGTGCGCGAGCCGCTGCAGGCCATCGGCCGTCGTCTCGGCGCCAACGTGAAGGTGGTGGAAGTGCCGCCCGGTCCGCCGGTGCAGGCGCCGCTGGTGGCCGAGGTGTACGGCATCGATTACGCGGGTCAGATCCGCGTGGCCAAGGAGATCCGCGCGGTATTCGAGGCCACGCCCGATATCATCGACGTGGACGATTCCGTCGAAGCGCCGGCGCCCAAGCTGATCGTGAAAGTGGATCAGCAAAAGGCCGCACTGCTCGGTGTCGCCCAACAAACCGTCGTGGCGGCGCTATCGGCGGCGCTCTCGGGCGAGGATGCCTCCTACCTGCATGGCCAGATTGCCAAATACCCGCAGCCCATCCGGCTCGAACTGCCCGTGGCGGATAAGGCCAGTATCGACAAGGTGCTGCGCATTCGCGTGCGCGCCCAGGGCGGCGGACTCATTCCGCTGTCGGAGATCGCGCGCGTTCAGCACACCGAGCGCGAGCACGCCATCTACCACAAGGACCTGATGCAGGTGGTGTTCGTGAACGGCGACATGGCGGGCGAGCTGGACAGCCCGTTGTACGGCATGTTCGAGATCCTGTTCCAGCTGAAGGACAAGGTGCTCGGGCACGGCGAAACCGTGAACCAGACGCTCATCTCCGCACCGGAGAATCCGTACGAGTACACCGTGAAGTGGGATGGAGAATGGCAGATCACCTATGAGACCTTCCGCGACATGGGCATTGCCTACGGTGTCGGCTTGATCCTCATCTACCTGCTGGTGGTGGCCCAGTTCCGCTCCTATCTGGTGCCCATCATCATCATGGCGCCCATCCCGCTCACCATCATCGGCGTGATGCCGGGCCATGCCTTGTTGTCCATGCTCGGCATGGATGCCAAGTTCACGGCCACGTCCATGATCGGCATGATCGCCCTCGCGGGTATCATCGTGCGCAATTCCATCCTGTTGGTTGATTTCATCAATCAGCAGGTGCGCGAGGGTATCGAGTTTGAAGAGGCGGTGATCCGCTCGGGCGTGGTGCGCGCCAAGCCCATCGTGCTCACCGGCCTGGCCGCCATGATTGGCGCGTTCTTCATCCTGGATGACCCCATCTTCAGCGGCCTGTCCGTGTCGCTGATCTTCGGCATCCTGGTGTCGACCCTGCTGACCCTGGTGGTGATCCCGGTGATGTATTACGCCTTCATGTACAAGAAGGTGGACTGGATACGCGCGCAGACGGCGTAAGCGCGTACAAAGAGAAAGCGGCTTGCCATGGAGGCCCACGGAAAACGCGGAGGGAAGACGTCAGTCTTCTCTCCGCTGTGTGGTCTCCGCCTCGATCAACCTCCGCGTTCGAAGCAAGTAAGCTAAATCACGGCAACACAGGTTGTGTTTTGCTGTGGGAGCGGCCTAAGGCCGCGACAGCGGAGCATGCCCAGGTAATGAAATCGCGGCCTGAGGCGGCTCCTGCGGCAGTCCGATTTCTTGCCGTTTAGGAGTGTTGGCCGATACGCTGCCCCATGAGCACCGGCGTATGCGCGGCGAGGCTTTCTTCCCAGGCGAGGGCACCGGGGCCGAACAGCAGGATCACGGTCGAACCCATATTGAAGCGGCCGATCTCGTCGCCTTTATCGAAGCGCTGCGCCTGCGCCCCGTCATAGCGCCAGGCGCGCACGATCTTGCCGGCAGGCGGCGTTACCACGCCGTGCCAGACGGTCTCGATGCTGCCTACGAACACGGCGCCTACCATCACCATCGCCATGGGACCCAGTTCCGTATCGAACAGGGCGACCACGCGCTCGTTGCGCGCGAACAGACGCGGGATCGCGCGTGTGGTGGCCGGATTTACGCTGAACAGACGCCCCGGCACGTGCAGCATGCCGCGCAGCCTGCCGTCCACCGGGATGTGGATGCGGTGGTAGTCGCGTGGCGAGAGATAAATGGTGGTGAAGCAGCCGCCCAGAAAGGGCTCGGCGAGTTCGTCGCCGCCGAGCAGTTCCTGCACCGAGAAGTCGTGCCCCTTGGCCTGGAACACGCGGCCGTGCTCGATGGTGCCGATCTGGCTGATGGTGCCGTCCACCGGTGAGCACACCGCCTCGGGTGCCGTGTCCAGCGGGCGCATGCCTGGCTTCAGGGCGCGGGTGAAAAAGCTGTTGAAGTCCGCATAGGCGCGCGCCTCACTCTCCACCGCCTGGCCCATGTCGATGCGGAACTGCTTGATGAACCACTCGATAAGACCGTTCTTGAAGCCCTCGTGACGGACACGGGTGAGCCAAAGCATGCCGAGGGAGAGCAGGTGGCCCGGCATCAGGTATTGCGGCCAGGCCTTCACGTAGTCCGTGAGGGAAGCGGTACGTTGGGATTCCATGTTCAGCGTTCGTAATGACGGCGGATACGGGTGAGCAGGTCGGCGATTTGTGCGGGCTCGTGGGGCGGCTGCAGGCGCGCGTAAAAGCGGCCTTGCGGATCGATGAGATACAAGGTCGCCGAATGATTGACGATGTAGCTGTCGCCGCTGGTGTCGCCTTCGAACATGTAGATGGCACCCAATTGGCGGACCAGCAGATCGATTTGCTCGCGCTCGCCCGTGGCCCCCAGGAAGCCGGGGTGGAAGAAGGCCAGATAGTCCTTGAGGTGGGAGGGGCTATCCCGTTTGGGGTCTACCGAGACAAATACGAACTGGGTATGGTCAAGGCCCTCGGGTGACGCCTGTAGCTGTTTGGCCGTGCCCGCCAGAGTATTCAACGTGGTGGGGCAGACGTCGGGGCAGTGGGTGTAGCCGATGAAGACCAGCGACCACTTGCCGCGCAGACGCGATGCATCGAGTACCGTCCCGTCCTGTGCCGTAAGCTGGAAGGGCGTGATGGTGCGCGGTTCGGGCAACAGCGGGGCCGCCAGTTCGGCGGGCGGCAGCAGCGTCCCGGAACGGGGCCAGAACAGCACGCCGGCGGCGATGCCAAACCCGAGGGCGAGGCCGGCGGCGATGAGCATGGGATAACGTCGGTTCATGGCGCGTAGTATACGTCCTCGGGACGACATGGGAGTGGAGAACACGCGATGGCGGACATTTCTTACCTTCTTTCCAGGCACCGCCGTCCCGTCTGGAGCCCGGAGCTCGAAGACGTGGCGCTCGAGCCGGCTGCGATGGTGGAAATCCCGCTGCTCGGACATGTTAGCGCCGGCCTGCCCGTGGACCTCTGCGCCACTGAAGGGCGTATCGCCGTTCCTGCGCAGATGGTGCGGAGGAATTGCTATGCACTGCGTGTGCGCGGCCATTCCATGGTCGACGACAACATCCAGGATGGCGACGTGATCGTCATCGAAAAACGCGAGACGGCGGAAAACGGTCAGTCCGTGGTCGCCATGATCAACGGCGAGACAGTGACGCTGAAGAAATTCTATGTGGAGGCGGAAGGCATCCGTCTGCAACCTGCGAACCCGGCCATGAAACCTATCACTCTGCGCAACGAAGAGGTGCAGATCCTCGGCATCGTCACGGGCGTGATTCGCGCCCTGTAACGCAGCGAACAAGGGGGGAGGGCCGCGCCCTTAACGCGGTAAAGCCGCTTCGGCAACGAAGCGGCTTTTTTTTCGAAGAACAAATCAACCACGGAGGCCACGGACGGCCACGGCAAGAAGAAAATCAACACGGGGTACACGGGGAAAGCCATTCCTGTGGGAGTCCGTAGGTCACGTTGCGCAGCTACGTGACAGCTTCATGCCGCTAGGCGCTACGTGCCAACGTGACCTACGGAGAAGGGGAATGTCCCCACCCATGCCCCTTCTCCGTGGTTCACTCTTCTATCCCACCTACTTACCCGCTTTTTCCATGTCGAGCACCACCTTGCTCATGCGCAACACCGAGTCCGGGTTCAGGGAGATCGACTCGATACCGCGCTCCACCAGCCATGAGGTGATTTCCGGGAAATCGGAAGGTGCCTGGCCGCAAATCCCGATGTACTTGCCGCGGCGGCGGCAGGCTGTAATGGCCATGTCCATGAGCATGAGCACGGCCTCATTGCGCTCGTCCACGCCGGTGACCAGGCCCGAGTCGCGGTCCACGCCCAGGGTGAGCTGGGTGAGGTCGTTGGAGCCGATGGAGAAGCCGTCGAAGTGGTCGAGGAACTTGTCGGCGAGCAGGGCATTGGCCGGGATCTCGCACATCACGTAGATCTGCAGGTCGTTCTCGCCGCGCTTGAGGCCGTGCTTCGCCATCAGAGCGAGCACATTGAGCCCCTCGTCCACGCTGCGCACGAAGGGGATCATGAGCACCACGTTGGTCAGGCCCATATCGTCGCGCACTTGCTTCATGGCCGCGCACTCCAGCGCGTAGCAGTCGGCGAATTCCTTGGACGGATACCGGAACGCACCGCGGAAGCCGATCATCGGATTCTCTTCCTTCGGCTCGAACTGGCTGCCGCCGAGGAGCTGTGCGTACTCGTTGGACTTGAAGTCGCTCATGCGCACAATCACCTTGCGCGGGTAGAACGCCGCGGCGATGGTGGCCACACCCTCCGCCAGGCGATCCACGTAGTAGCTGCGGCGGTCCGGATAGCCGGCGGTGATCTCGTCGATCTTCGCCTGCGTCTCCTTGTCCAACTCGTGGTAGTTGAGCAGCGCACGTGGGTGCACCTTGATGGCGTTCATGATGATGAACTCCAGGCGCGCAAGGCCCACACCGTCGCTGGGCAGACGCGAGACGTCGAACGCCGTATCCGGATTACCTACGTTGACCATGATCTTGGTCTTGGGGTGCTCCATGTCCGAGAGATCAGTGCGCTCGATGCTGAATTCCTGGATGCCCTGGTAGACGTAACCCGTGTCGCCTTCTGCGCAGGAGACAGTGACTTCCTCGCCATTCGGGATGGTGCTGGTGGCGTCGCCGCAGCCGACCACGGCCGGGATGCCCAACTCGCGGGCGATGATGGCCGCGTGGCAGGTGCGCCCGCCGCGGTTGGTGACAATGGCCGAGGCGACCTTCATCACCGGTTCCCAGTCCGGATCAGTAATGTCGGTGATGAGCACCTCGCCGGGCTTGAGGTCGTTCATCTTGGCGGCGGTCTTGATGACGCGCGCACGGCCGGTGGCGATCTTCTGGCCCACGCTCTTGCCCACCGCGAGCACTTCGCCGCGCGACTTGAGCTTGTAGGTCTCCTGCACGCGTTTGTCGGCACGGGCCTGCACGGTCTCGGGGCGGGCCTGCACGATGAACAGGTCGCCGGTGATGCCGTCACGCGCCCACTCGATGTCCATGGGACGGCCGTAGTGTTTCTCGATGGTCACCGCCATGCGGGCCAGCGCCAGCACTTCGTCGTCACTGATGGAAAAACGATTGCGATCTTCCTTGTCCACGCTGATGTTGCGCGTGGAGGCACCGGCATTATGGGCCTCGGTGTAGATCATCTTCACCGCCTTGCTGCCCAGGTGGCGCTTGAGGATCGGGCGCTTGCCCTCGGCCAGCGTGGGCTTGAACACGTAGAACTCATCAGGGTTCACCGTGCCCTGTACCACGTTCTCACCAAGACCGTAGGCGGCGGTGATGAAAACCACATCGGGAAAGCCCGATTCGGTATCGATGGAGAACATGACGCCCGAGGCGCCGATGTCGGAGCGCACCATCTTCTGCACGCCGATGGACAGGGCCACGTCCATGTGTGCGAAGCCTTGATGCACGCGGTAGGAAATGGCGCGGTCGGTGAACAGCGAGGCGAACACGTGACGACAGGTCTCGATGAGGTTGTCGGCGCCGCGGATGTTCAGGTAGGTCTCCTGCTGACCAGCGAAGGAGGCGTTGGGCAGGTCCTCGGCGGTGGCGGAGGAGCGCACCGCCACGTCGGTGAGCTTGCCATATTCTTTCTCCATGCCCGCGTAGGCCTCGCGGATCTCATCGGCCAGATCCTTGGGCATTTCGCCGTTGGCAACCCATTCGCGGATCTGCGCGCCGGCCTTGGCGAGCGCCATCACGTCGCGGGTATCCAGGTTCTCGACCACATGCGCAATGCGGTCGTGCAAACCATTGTGATCGATGTAATGGCGGTAGGCCTCGGCGGTGGTGGCAAAGCCGTTCGGCACGGTGACGCCCTTGGCGCTCAGTTCCCGATACATCTCGCCCAGCGAGGCGTTCTTGCCACCTACCAGGGGCACATCCTGGATACCGAGTTCGGCAAAGCGTTTGATGTACTTCATTGTTGCATTTCTCCCTTACACCCCGGTCAAGGCCCGGTCAAAAATGGAGGCCGTGAGGCCTCCAGGCATGCGGCGCAATACGAGGCACTGCGCCGTTCAACACTGCTAAACAACTACTCCTCGCGATGACACTTCAGAACCGAATCTCGCCAAGGCGCCGCGATCGCCAAGGAAAGGCTGAAAGCACATCGGAAATTTTTCACATCATCCTTGGTGTTCTCTGCTATCAGGTGATCACGGACGGCTGCGTGCGGCCAGTCCGTTGTTTCAATTGACTCAAGGCGTCGACGACATCGATAAGTTCGGCGAGCGCGACCTGCGGGTTCATGTCGTGCCGGGCCGGATCGGCCTCATAGCGTTCCACGTACACACGCAGCGTGGCGCCGACGGTGCCTGTGCCAGACAGACGCAGCACCGCGCGTGCGCCGTCATCGAACAGGATGCGCAGCCCCTGGCCGTCGCTCACGCTGCCGTCGATGGGATCGGTGTAGGCGAAGTCGTCCGCCAGTGTGACGGTGCGCACGCCGAAGCGCTGGCCGAGCAGCGCGGGGAGGCGCGCCTTGAGGTCGCTATAGAGCGCCTTGGCCACCGTGGCGTCCACTTCCTCGTAGTCGTGGCGGGTGTAGTAGTCGCGGCCGAAGCGCTGCCAGTGGTGGCGCAAGATGTCCTCCACGGACTCGCCGCGCGCGGCGAGGATGTTGAGCCAGTACAGTACGGCCCACAGGCCGTCCTTCTCGCGCACGTGGTCGGAGCCGGAACCGAAACTCTCCTCGCCGCAAAAGGTGATGCGACCGGCATCCAGCAGGTTGCCGAAGAATTTCCATCCGGTCGGCGTCTCGAAACTTTCGAAGCCGAGGGCCGCGGCCACGCGATCGGCGGCGGCGCTGGTGGGCATTGAGCGCGCCACGCCGGTGACGCGGCCGCGGTAGCCGGGCACGTGTTCGGCGTTGGCGGCGATCACCGCCAAGCTGTCCGAAGGTGTGACGAAGAAGCGCCGGCCGAGGATCATGTTGCGATCGCCGTCGCCGTCGGAGGCGGCGCCGAAGTCCGGGGCGTCGTCGCCGTACATGACCTTGACGAGATCACGCGCATAGGTGAGGTTGGGGTCCGGGTGGCCGCCGCCGAAGTCGGGCTTGGGCGTGCCGTTCATGACCGTGCCGGTCGGCGCGCCCAGGCGGCGTTCGATGATCTCGGTGGCGTAGGGGCCGGTGATAGCGTGCATGGCGTCGAAGCGCATGCGAAAACCGCTCTTGAGGAGGGTGCGGATGGCCTCGAAGTCGAACAGCGATTCCATCAGTTCCGCGTAGTCGGTCACCGAATCGATGACCTCCACAGTGGTGCCCATGAGGTTGTAGGTGCCGCAGACATCGAGGGGGATCTCCTCGAACTTGAGGGTCTTGTATTCGGTAATCTCCCGGCTGCGGGCGTGGATGGCCTCGGTGATCCGCTCCGGGGCCGGGCCGCCGTTACCGATGTTGTACTTGATGCCGAAATCCCCGTCCGGTCCGCCCGGATTGTGACTGGCCGAGAGCACCAGGCCGCCGAAGGCCTGGTATTTGCGGATGATGGCGGAGGCGGCCGGGGTGGAGAGCAGACCGCCGCGGCCCACCAGCACGCGGCCGAAGCCGTTGGCCGCCGCCATGCGCAAAATGATATGGATGGCCTCGCGGTTATAGAAGCGGCCGTCGCCGCCGAGCACCAGGGTCTGGCCCTCGTGGCCGGGCAGGGTGTCGAACACGGACTGGACGAAGTTCTCCAGGTAATGAGGCTGTTTGAAAATTTCTACTTTCTTGCGCAGGCCGGAGGTCCCGGGCTTTTGTCCTTCGAAGGGGTGCGTGGGGATGGTTAGGATGTCCATGGTTTCCCGGATGGTTGTTTTTATCGTGCCCAATTCAAGCATAGGGTCCCGGGGTTTGCGAGCCGACCGGCCCCTTGAATCTGCCCCGCGGCGACCCTATGTGCTCCGTCTCGAAGAAATAACCCCGTACAGGATGTGCAGTACATGCCATCGGGCCCTGGGGTGATATCGGGAAAGTTCCCGTTTTCCAGACCGTGTACAGCGTGCTGATCGTGACGTTTCAATTTTTCTGTGAGGAGTGAGCAAGAGCATGAGCGTGGAAGCCCAGAAAGAAACCCGTGGATTCGAGACCGAGGTGAAGCAGCTGCTGCACCTGATGATCCACTCGCTGTATTCGAACAAGGAAATCTTCCTGCGCGAGCTGGTCTCGAACGCCTCCGATGCCTGCGACAAGCTGCGCTTCGAGGCCCTGGCGGATGCCGCACTTTGGGAGTCGGACAACGACCTGGCCATCCAGGTGAGTTTCGACAAGGCCGCTCGCACCATCACCATTATCGACAACGGCGTGGGCATGAGCCGCCAGGAGATGGTTGACAACCTGGGCACCATCGCCCGTTCCGGCACCCGGCAGTTCCTGGCTGCGCTGTCCGGCGACCAGGCGCGCGACGCCCACCTCATCGGCCAGTTCGGTGTGGGTTTCTATTCCGCCTTCATCATTGCCGACAAGGTTACGGTGCTCAGCCGCCGGGCCGGGCTCGGTGCCGAGCACGGCGTGCGCTGGGAATCGGACGGCTCGGGCGACTACAGCATCGAGAACGTCGAGCGCGCCGCCCGCGGCACCGAGGTTGTCCTGCACCTGAAGGCCGACGAGGACGAGTTCCTGGACGGCTGGCGCCTGCGCTCCATCATTCGCAAGTACTCCGACCACATCCAGGTGCCCATCCGTATGCTTGAGGAGCACCCGGCCGAGGGCAACGAGGCCGAGTGGGAAACGGTCAACAAGGCGTCGGCCCTGTGGGCGCGCAGCAAGGGCGAGATCAGTGACGAGGAGTATACGGAGTTCTACAAGCACGTAGGCCACGACTTCGAGGCCCCGTTGGCCTGGACCCACAGTCGCGTGGAGGGCAAGACCGAATATACGTCACTGCTTTTCATCCCCAAACGTGCACCCTTCGACCTGTGGGACCGTGAGCGCCGTCGCGGCGTGAAGCTCTACGTGCGCCGCGTATTCATCATGGACGACGCCGAGCAGCTCATGCCTGCCTATCTGCGCTTCGTGCGCGGCGTGGTCGACTCCAACGACCTGCCGCTCAACGTGTCGCGCGAAATCCTGCAGCACAACAAGGTCATCGACACCATCCGCAACGGCTCCGTGAAGAAGGTGCTGGGCCTGCTCGAAGACCTCGCCAAGAACGAGCCGGAGAAGTACCAGGATTTCTGGAGCGAGTTCGGCAAGGTGATGAAGGAAGGTCCGGGCGAGGACTTCGCCAACCGCGAGCAGATCGCGCGCCTGCTGCGCTTCGCCAGCACACGCAACGACAACCCGGAGCAGACCGTCTCCCTGGCCGACTACCTGGCCAACATGAAAGAGGGCCAGGAGAAGATCTATTTCGTGACCGCCGACTCCTTCGCCGCGGCCAAGCACAGCCCGCACCTGGAGATCTTCCGCAAGAAGGGCATCGAGGTTTTGCTGCTGTCCGATCGCGTGGACGAGTGGCTGGTGTCCAGCCTCACGGAATTCGAAGGCAAGGAACTGCAGTCGGTGACCAAGGGCGCGCTGGATCTCGGCAAGCTCGAAGATACGGCGGAGAAGCAGGCGCAGGAAAAGGCCGCCGAGGACCTCAAACCGCTGGTCGAGCGCGTGCAGAAGGTGCTGGATGGGCAGGTGAAGGAGGTCCGCGTGACCCATCGACTCACCGACTCGCCCGCCTGCCTGGTCGCCGGCGAACACGACATGAGCGCCAACCTGGGGCGCATCCTCAAGTCCGTGGGTCAGAAGGTGGGCGACAGCAAGCCCATCCTGGAACTCAATCCGACCCACCCGCTGGTCACCCGGCTGCATGACGAGGCCGACGACAAGCGCTTCGACGACTGGGCGCGCATCCTGTTCGATCAGGCCCTGCTCGCCGAGGGTGGACAGCTGGACGATCCCGCCGCCTTCGTGGCCCGCCTCAACCAACTGTTGCTGGAACTTCAGCGCTGAGGTCTGCAACAAAACGGCGGCCTCGGCCGCCGTTTTGTATCCGCTATCCGGGCTGCACTCCGAGCTGCGTTACCTGTATTCCTTTGCGTCTTCTGCGCCTCTGCGTTTGGGCCTTTTCTCTTCCCTAGGTTCTGGCATCGCCGCTTACATCCTGAAGCGACTCACCAGTCCCTGCAGCTCCTCGGCCAGTTGGGCCAACTGCTGGCTGGCCGAGGCGGTCTGCGACGCACCGTCGGCGGTGTGCTGGGCCACGTCGCTGATGTTGGCGATGTTCTTGTTGATCTCCTCCGCGACCGCGCTCTGCTCTTCGGAGGCGCTGGCGATCTGGGTGTTCATGTCGTTGATGGTCTTCACCGCGCCGACGATGGCGTCGAGGGATGTACCGGTGGAGGCGGCCTGCTCCACGCCGGCCTGGGCTTGGCTGCGGCTCTTTTCCATGGCGCGGACCGCATCGCTGGTGCCGCGTTGCAGGCGTTCGATCATGGCCTGAATTTCCTGCGTGGATTGCTGGGTGCGCGAGGCCAGGGTACGCACCTCGTCCGCCACCACGGCGAAGCCGCGACCCTGTTCGCCGGCACGCGCTGCCTCGATGGCCGCATTGAGGGCGAGCAGGTTGGTCTGCTCGGCGATGCCGCGAATCACGTCCAGCACGGTACCGATGTTGCCGCTCTCCTTCTCCAGGGCACGGATCACTTCGGCGGACTGTTCCACGTCGCGCGCCAGGCTGTCGATCACCTCCAGGGTCTGGGCGACCACGCGCTTGCCCTTCATGGCCTCTTCTTCGGCCGCGTGCGCCGCGTGCGCCGCCTGCGATGCGCTGCGGGCCACCTCGTGCACCGTGGCGTTCATTTCGTTCATGGCGGTGGCGACCTGGTCGGTCTCGGATTGCTGGCGGCTGATGCCGTCGCTGGTCTCACGGGTGACGGCCGAGGTCTCCTCGGCGGCGGAGGCCAGCTGCGCCGTCGCGCTGGCGAGCTGGCGAATGGTCCCACTGAAGCTCTCGGCCATGCGGTTGAAGCCGTCGGCGATATGCCCCAGCTCGTCCTTACCGTCGTAGCCGACGCGCACGTTCAGCTCGCCATCGGCAAACTGCGTGCTGGCCTGGTCGATTTCATTCACGCCGCGCGCGATGCTGCGGATGGTGAAATAGGCGAGCAGTACATTGGCGCCGATGCCGCCCAGCAGGAGCAGCAGCGAGATGGTGCGCAGGGTCTCGTTTTCGCTGACCGCGTGGTCGTAGGTCGCCCGCGCCTCGGTGAGGTGATGAGCAATCATCTCCTGCACCGTTTTGCTGGCCGGATTGTAGACGGGGTTGATGTTCTGCAACACCACCCGGTTCGCATCGGTGTAGCGGCCATCACCGAGCTGTTGTATCGCCGGGCGGAGTCCGTCGCGGATGTAGCTGTCCAGCAAACCGCCGAATTCGACGATGGCCTTCTTGGATTCGGCCGTTTCCGCGGGCACGCTTCGCTGGTAACGGTTCCAGGCCTTTTCAGCGTTCTCGATAGCCGCCTCCACTGCGGAGATATGCATGGAGAGCGGGTGATCGTGCATGGCGGCGAAGGCGCTGGCCGGGTCGTGCTGCAGGCTGAGCAGCACCTGGGCGCGCGCCGTCTGCATGTTGTCGAGGATCTGGCTCAGCTCGCCTGAAGGCACGAGCCGCTGTTCATACAGCGAGACCATGTCGTGTTCGGCAGCGCTCATGGCCCGGACGCCGAAGCTGCCGATGATCACCAGGAGCAGGCCGAAGGCAGCAGTGAGCAGGACGAGTCGGAATTTGATGCTGAGTTTGTTCAGTAGGTTCACGGAAACTGCTCCCGGAGCAAGGCTTGTCGATTGGCTACTTTAACGACGGGTTGATGCGATTCTTTAACACCGCCCGGCTTGCAAAAACTCCCGGCGGCCGGAATGCTTGTGTCATCATACCGGCCTGTCCGGAATAAAGGCGTACATGGTCGAGCAAATCTACAAAGGCTGGGGTACCTGCCTCGATTGCGGCTACGAAGGCATGCTCGAATACGTGCATGTGAGTGACGAGAGCTACAGCGATCCCGAGGCCCTCGGTGTGGTGATGGGGCTGCACTGCCCGGCCTGTGAAAGTCATGACCACGCACTGCTCACCATTGAGTATTACCGCGAGCTGCTTGCCGACAATGGATGACAAGGTGCGCTTGGACAAATGGCTGTGGGCGGCGCGCTTCTTCAAGACCCGCGCCCTGGCCAGTGAGGCCGTGACCGCCGGCCACGTGGAGGTGGGCGGCGCGCGCGCCAAGCCGGCCCGGCCGGTGAAAGTCGGTGACGAGCTGACCATCCGCAAGGGCGTGCAGGTTTTCGTTGTTCATGTGCGTGAAGTCTCCGAACGCCGCGGTTCCGCGACGGTGGCCCAGCAGCTCTACGAGGAAACCGCCGACAGCCGCTACAAGCGCGAGGCCGCCGCCGAGCAGCACCGCCTGGCGGCCCTGCTCGCGCCGGCTCCGCAACGCCGGCCTGACAAGCGTGATCGGCGGCGCATCATGCGCTTCAATCGCGCGGGAGATTGAATCCCAATGCCCCTATTGTCTGTGTGAGTACACTAAGATTTTTACTGAAAACCCACGGTCGCCGCGGTGGCCGTTCATGAAAGGAGAATGCAATGGCCACTGTAGAGCTCACCCGTGACAATTTCGAAGAGGTCGTCACCACGAATCCCTTCGTGGTGGTGGATTTCTGGGCGCCTTGGTGCGGCCCCTGCCGCTCGTTCGCGCCGGTGTACGAGGACATGTCCGAAAAGCATCCGGACGTCGTGTTCGCCAAGGTGAACACCGAGGAACAGCAGGAATTGGCGGGCCATTTCCAGATCCGCTCCATCCCCACGCTGATGCTGTTCCGCGAACAGGTGATCCTCTACTCCCAGCCGGGCGCGCTGCCGGGCAACCAGTTGGACGACCTGATCCAGAAGGCCGGCGAGATCGACATGGCGGAGGTGCACCGCCAGATCGCCGAAGAACAGCAGCAGAAAGGCTGAACGATGCGCGTGAGGCGTGGCGCGTCGCCACGCCTCACGCGCATCTCACATCATGCCCCGTCCCGTCACCCCGCCCATCGCCGCAGATGCCATCATCGAGCTGGTGGATCGCCCCGGCCGGCCCATCGTGCTCATCGAGCGCAAATACCCGCCGCCGGGTTACGCCATCCCGGGTGGCTTCATGGAAGCCGGCGAGACCGTGGAGCAGGCGGCGGTACGCGAGGCCCTGGAAGAGACGGGAATGCAGGTACGCCTCACCGCCTTGCTGGGCGTCTATTCCGAACCGGGCCGTGATCCACGCGGCCAGACCGTGAGCGTGGTGTACGTGGCCGAGGCCGAGGGCGAACCCGAGGCCCGTGATGACGCCCAGGCCCTGGCCATCTACCCCCTGGACGCCTTGCCCGCACCGCTCGCCTTCGACCACGCCCGCATTCTGGCCGACTACTGCCGCTGGCGCGAAACCGGCCGGCTGCCGCGGCCGTTGGTGTAATTCCGGGTACCGAATCGCGGAGAACGCGGAGGCGCGGAGGACGCGGAGGATCTCGAGGGGCGTTGTTCGGGTGAGCTGCACGCCACGCCTAAGGCAATCCCTCCCCCGCAGGAGCGGCCTCAGGCCGCGATGTCATCCGTCGCAGCGAAATCGCGGGCTGAGCCCGCTGGCACAGGCGGTAGCCCCTGCTAGCAAAGGAAATTCTCCGCGCCCTCCGCGCCTCCGCGTCCTCCGCGTTTATCCCTTCCAGCCATATACCCCTCCCCCGAATGGCCGCTTCAGCAAATCCGACGATACTGATAAAGTATTTCGCGAGACCGGCGTTTTCCGGCCACTGTGTGAAAAGAATCGGGGAGAGGCAATGCGGCCGGCACATATCAGCCAGGTTCTGGAACGGGAATTCACGAGCACCCGCGAGGGGCATCACACGCCGGTGATGCTGTGGGGGCCGCCGGGCGTGGGCAAGTCCCAACTGGTTGGCCAGGTGGGCCAGCGTCACGGTGTGCCGGTGATCGACATCCGGCTGTCCCAAATGGAGCCGTCCGACCTGCGCGGCATTCCATTCCGCGCGGAGGGCAGCGTGGAATGGGCCGTACCCGCCATGCTGCCGGACGCCCGTCGCCACGGTCCCGAAGGCATCCTGTTCCTGGACGAGATCACCTCGGCGCCACCCAGCGTCTCCGCCGCCGCCTACCAGCTCATCCTCGACCGCCGCCTGGGCGAATACCGGGTGCCGGAGGGCTGGGCCATTTTCGCCGCCGGCAACCGCCAGGGTGACCGCGGCGTGACCTACGCCATGCCCGCGCCGCTGGCCAACCGTTTCGCCCACTTCGAGGTGGAGACCCACCTGGACGACTGGGTGGCCTGGGCCTACGAGGCCGGTGTGGACGAGCGCGTCATCGCCTTCCTGCGCTTCCGCCCCGAGCTGCTGTTCGACTTCGACCCGGCCCACAACCCCATGGCCTTCCCCACGCCGCGCTCCTGGGAATTCGCCCATCGCGCCCTGCAGAAGTTCGGCGACAGCCCGGACCTGCTGCTGTCCTCGCTGCAGGCCTGCGTGGGCCCCGCCGCGGGCATCGAACTGGACGCCTTCGTGCGCCACCTGGACAAGCTGCCGGACATCGACGCCATACTCCAGGGCGAGCCCGTGCCCATCCCGCGCGAGGTGGACCTGCAATACGCCATTGCCGCCGCCCTGGTGGGCCGCGCCATCCGCGCGCGCGGCAGTGCCGACGCCAAGGCCGTGTACGGCGCCATCCTCAACTTCGCCGGCCGTTTCCCGGAACGCGAAATGGGCGTCATGCTGGTCTCCGACATGCACCGCGCCATCGGCCAGCCGATCTTCAACGTCCCCGAATTCTCCCCCTGGGCGAAAGCGGTGGCCGACGTGATGCTTTACGCCTGAACATGAAAGACTCAACACAGAGGCACAGAGACACAGAGAACACGGAGCAGGAGCCCATGTTTTCCTCTGTGATCTCCGTGTCTCTGCGCCTCTGTGTTGGGCCGTTTTCTTCATGAACGACCTCGAAACCAAACTCGCCGCCGCGCGCACGCGCCTGATCCTGGACAAGCCGTTTCTGGGCGCGCTGGTGCTGCGGTTGCCCATGAAGGCGGCGGGTCCGTGGTGTCGCACCACGGCCACCGATGCGCGGGCGTTCTATTACAACCCGGACTACATCAACTCGCTTTCCGTGGACCAGACCCAGTTCGTGCTGGCCCACGAGGCGCTGCACTGCGCGCTGTCACATTTTGCGCGGCGCCAGCACCGCCAGAAGGCGCGCTGGGACATCGCCTGCGATCTGGCCGTCAATCCCATCCTCGTCGCCGACGGCCTGCGGCCGACCCCCGATGCGCTGTTTCTGAAGGAATTCGAGGGCATGACGGCGGAGGAGATCTACCCCTGCCTGGACGAGCACGAGGACCTCAAACCCCAGGACGATCACCTCTACGACCCGGGTGAAAATGAGGGCGGAACGCGCGGCGAGGGTGGCGGCCAAGGCGACAACCAGGCACCGGGTGGCGGCGGCAGGCCGCAGGAAGGGCAGGGGCAGGGCAGCCGGCCGCAAAGCCACGAAGTCGAAGACGAGGCGCGCGGTGAAGATCGCCCCGCGCCGCTCTCCCACGAGGAACGCGAGCAACTGGCGGTGCAGTGGCGCCAGCGCCTCGCCGGCGCTGCGCAGCAGGCCATGCAGGCGGGCAAGCTGAGCGGACCGCTGGCGCGGCTGGTGGATCACCTGCTGCAGCCGCAACTGCCGTGGCGCGCGCTGCTGGCGCGCTTCATGAGCGCGACGGCCCGCGATGACTACAATTACACGCGACCTTCACGCCGCGAGGGCGCGGCCATCCTGCCGAGCCTGCGCAGCCACGAAGTGGATGTGGTGGTGGCCCTCGATACCAGCGGATCCGTGTCCGATGCCGAGATGCGCCAGTTCCTCTCGGAGGTGGACGCCCTCAAGGCGCAGGTGCGTGCGCGCGTGACCCTGTTCGCCTGCGATGCCGATCTGGCCGAGGGTGGCCCATGGCGCTTCGAGCCCTGGGAGGAGTTCAAGCTGCCGCGTGAATTCCCGGGCGGTGGCGGCACCGATTTCCGCCCCGTCTTCGACTGGATCGCCCGCGAAGGGACGCGGCCCGATCTGCTGGTCTATTTCACGGATGCGGAGGGGCGCTTTCCGGAGCGCGCGCCGGATTACCCGGTGGTCTGGCTGGTGAAGGGGCGCGCCAAGGTGCCCTGGGGCCAGCGCATCCAGCTCAACTGAACGAAAACGATGAACCTGAGTGCCGAAGACAGTCTGCGCCTCAACGTGCTGGTCACCAACGCCGAGGCGGTGCGCATCGACGAGAATGCCATGGCCGTGTATGGCTTACAGGCCGGCCATGAGCTGAAGGTCCAGCTCAATCCCACCTGCAACGGCGACAAATACCTGGGCTATGTGCGCGCGTTGCTGTCGGGTGCCGTGCTCGATTCGCCCGGTGGCTATCCCGTATTCCTGAGGCGCTGGACGCGCATGGGCCAGATCGATCACGAGCAGCTCGATCGCCTGCTGCGCCTGGGCGAGCCGGAGGCGGTGATGGCGGTGGTGTGCTCGCCGGGCCTGACGGACGACCTGGCGCGGCGCGCCTGGTGGGCGGCGCCGTCGGCCGAGCATGCCCGGCGCATGCTGGAGCATCCGCGCGTGGCGCAGGGCGTCATGGGTCCGGTGCTCGCCGACTACCTCATCGAATACCTGCCCTTCGAGACCGAGCACTGCGACATCCTGGACTCGGTGCGGCTGGTGTTGCAGCCCGGACTGGTCACCCCGGAGCGGCGCCAGCGTCTGTGGGACGCCGGGCGCAGCAAGAAGACCTATCGCGTCGGCTTCCTCCATGCCGTGCCCGACGACCTGCCTGAGCCGCAGCCGCCACGGGACGGTGCCGAGCCGTGGCTGGCTACCTTGGCGACCCTGCCGGGGGCCGCCGCAGCGCTGCTCGCCAAACTACTCGGCAGCCAGGGCCAGACCTTCCTGGAGGTGGCCGCCGATGCGCTGCGCCGGCCGGCCGATCAAGACATCGTCACGGCCCTGCTCAATACCATTGGCCACTACTTTTGCGACCTGCGCCTGGGCTGTGTGCGCCTGCGCAGCATGGCCGACCTGGACGCGGCGGTGGCCGCGCGGCTCGCCGATGGCCAGGATGCGGTCGCGCCGCTCCTCGCCGCGCTGCCCGCGCTGCGCCGTGAGGTGGAGGCCATGCTGTTCCTGGCGGAAGTGAGCGAGGCGGCGGTCACCGACATCTTCGCCCACTCCGATGCCGTCGGTTCCGTGATGCGCGGGCGCATCGAACCCGTGGTCAAGCCCATCCTGGCCCGCATGGCGGTGCTGCGCGGGACGGTGTGATGGGCCATCCGGTGCAGATCACCCGTGTCGCCCTCGGGCTCACCGTCACGGTGCCGGAGGACATCATCGAATTGAATATGGGCTATCTGCCCTGGGTGCTCGGCGACAGCCTCGCTGCCCAGGTCACCGAGGAAGTCGCGGCGCGCCGACTCGGTTATTTCCCGGCCGTGGACTTTTTTCGCGAGGGTGGCGGGCGCGTCGACCCGGCGCTCATCGCGCTGGTCGACGAAGTGGGGCGGTTCTGCGTCGATTTCACCTGTCGCGAATTGCGCCGCCGGCTCTCGCGCGTATTTTCCAACGTGCACATCGCCCAGTCGCAATGTCTCACCTACACGCTGCCGCGCGTGCGCCCCAGTCAGGCGCAGGCACTGACAGAACTGGGTCGACATTTCTCGCCGGATCGGGTGCGCCTGGACCTGGTGCTGTCCACCATCCAGAAGGTCGTCAGCGAGGAACCGGTCGCCCTGACCGTGCGCAAGGTCACCCACTGGGGCCGCGAGCCCTTCGCCTGCTTCGAGGTCAACGGCACGCGGCTGCTGGGGACCTGATTCAACGCGACAGGAACGTCCCTCTTCCCTGAAGCTGTCTCTTAGTCACTCGTACCCCACACTCTCAGAAGGATAGGATGAGGGGATCAATTCAGTCGTAGTCACGTTGCGAAGCTACGTGACATCTTCGGGCCGCGTTCGTCACGTAGGCGCTGGACGCGCCAACGTGACCTACGCCACTGTGGCTTTGCGTTGAATCCCTCCCGCAGGACCACGCGGGCCAAAGCTGCCGCAGGACGCGACCTATCGGGTATGCTTGGGCGCTCATCGAACACCCGAACAACCCATGTCCGTCCAGCCACGCACCGGCATCCTCATCACCAACCTCGGCTCCCCCGACGCGCCCACGCCGACGGCGTTGCGCCGTTACCTGGCGGAATTCCTCTGGGACCGACGCATCGTGGATCTGCCGCGGGTGCTGTGGTGGCCCATCCTGCACGGCATCATCCTGCGCACGCGCCCGGCGCGCTCCGCGCGCCTGTATGAAGCCATCTGGACCGACGAGGGCGCGCCGCTCATCAATATCACCCGCCGCCAGCGCGATGCACTCAGCGCCGCACTGCGCGTGCGCACGGAACTGGACGTGCCGGTGGCCATCGGCATGCGCTACGGCAACCCCTCCATCGCGAGCGCCCTGCGAGAACTGGACGCCGCCGGCGTTCAGCGCCTGATCGTGCTGCCGCTCTACCCGCAAAACTCATGCAGCACCACCGGCTCCACCTTCGACGCCCTGGCCGACGCCATGCGCCAGCGCCGCTTCGTGCCCGACCTGCATTTCATCGGCGACTACCACGACCACCCGGGCTACATCGCCGCACTGGTCGCGTCTATCCGCGAGGCTTGGGCGACCCAGCCGCCGGGCGAACGGCTGCTGTTCTCCTTCCACGGCACCCCCGAGCGCTTTCGCAGCGAAGGCGACGTGTACCACGAGCAATGCCTGCACACGGCAGGGCAGGTGGCCACCCAACTCCAACTGGCGCCGGACCGCTGGCAGGTCGTATTCCAGTCACGCTTCGGCCGCGAGGAATGGCTCAAGCCCTATGCCGACGAAACCCTGGCCGCACTCCCGAGCGAAGGCATCGCCAGCGTGGACGTGATCTGCCCGGGCTTCGCCGCCGACTGCCTGGAAACCCTCGAAGAAATGGCCGAGACCAACCGCAAACTGTTCCTGAACGCAGGCGGCAAGGCCTACCGCTACATCCCAGCGCTGAACGACCGCGAAGACCACATCGCTTTTTTAGCCGATATCGTGGTTGGCGCGCTGTAATCACGTTTCCACGTGTTTTTGTATGCCAGCCTTCGAGGTCCTTGTCCCGCTCACAGCAACTCATGCTGCGTCGTGGCGCGCGAAGCTCTCTGGCGCTCACCGGGTTAAGGCCTGCAAGAATTCTCCACGCCAATTCCGGCCCATTGGTCGTTAAGCCACCGATTTTGCAGAAAAAATTCAGGCCATCTCCTGCCCGCGCCGCGTATTAGATGGCGATTTGCCGTTCATCTATGTTGAATGGTCAAATTGCAGTATATTCCCGGCATGGCCAAAATCCGCTAACACCCTGCCACTAAAGGAGAAATCGGCGATGGAGCAGTGCAGATGACGTTGATATTGGTAGATCGGACGTTCAATTAATAGTTAGCTGCTTCAACATCGGGAGGTCGTAGTGAAACGGAACCTTTTGGAAATCTACGCTTTGGCAGTCTGCTTTTTCACCGTTGCGTGTTTCGTAATCGTTCTTGGGATTGCCGTCTGGGATGGTGTCTCTGTTCTCGCGCCAGAGTTCACGCTCTCCAACCACAACTGGGAACGCCATCAAACGGATGAGGCATTCAGAAAGTCTCTCAGCAATGAAAACCGTTATCGAGAGGACAAGGACAGCTACAAGCCACCCGAAGGCGCCGCGCTAACGGATGCGCGAATTCAGAGTTATGACCAGGCGCTGCGCGCTGAGCGCAGGATCGGATTTCAAGGCTTGGCGCGGAATGCCATCATCTTGCTGTTGAATATTGCGCTATTCGCCATCCACTGGAAGCTTGCTGCGCGAGCCAGGAAAAATGCCAGCTAACAATTTCTTTCATCCGACGCCCGTGACGTTGCGGCGTTCTTTCAGGCTTCGGTGCGCGGGCGCGGCTGAAGAAAAGCGTTATACGTAAGAAGACCATGGGCAGCCTTCGGCAAGCAGCAAGATGGATCGTGCTAGTTGGCGGGGTGCTGCTTGGGCTGCTGTATTTGAACGGTGCCGCTGGAAACTGGTGGATCTCGTGGGGA
>Ga0265293_10001527_pt1 | contig 50253 bp, 48 predicted proteins | sample Munlanlewell138R_FD_192505 | JGI IMG/M metagenome (GOLD analysis project Ga0265293, IMG submission 192505) | Leachate microbial communities from a municipal landfill in Southern Ontario, Canada - Leachate well 138R | ecosystem: Engineered > Solid waste > Landfill > Unclassified | place: Canada... | reverse complement strand
GATCTCTGTCCGGTAAAGACCGTCAGGATAGCTCAAACCCCATGCGGGAACGCGTAACCCTTCGAGTGACACATTATCGGTTGGCTCGAGAACATGAAGCATGAGAAGGGGCTTGTCCCTCACGACTCGGTAGTGAAAGTCGGAGGGCTTCCCACTTTTACTTTTCCTGTCATCGGCTGCAAGTGTTTGGGCTTCCTGCACCTGCTCTTCAGTCAGCCCAAGCTTTTCATCGCCGCGACTTGCCAATCGATATCCAGACAGGCGCCAGCCCTCGGAGGTGGCGTCCTTGGCTGTCCGATCCTGTGCACCTAGTCTAAACTTGATTGGATCGCCGGTGCCTTTCGAAACCAGAAGCACGTCTCCCTTGGGGTACTTCTCTGCGATAGCCTGGAGGTAGTCGATGGCCCAGGATTTCGGCAGAATGGCGTCGCTGTGCGACTTGAAACGTGTGAGAAATTCCTCGATAACTTCGACGTCTACGTCGGGAATAAACCACCCCTTGTCGGTGTTTTCGATCTTTCCGCTAAACTGAGCTTGCCAATATTCCTGAATCAGAGCTTCATTCTCCAGATTTGCTTTGGGGTCAATCGGAAGAAGTGTACTTTCAACGAGTTTGCCGGTGAAATTCTGATTGAGGGCGATCCTTTCCCCGCTTCGCATCTTGTTTGCTGCCGTGATAAGAAGGCTGTCGGGATGGGACTGGACGTAAAGACCGAAATCTTTCGGACTCAGTCCGATCTTGCGCATACGTCTGATCTGCTGGCGCAGTTCCTCTGAAGCGCGAGCGATATGGGAATACCAATTGATTGATCCCTGTGGCAAATGAACTCGGCAAATGTCTTCAAAGCCCGGCCGATAGCCAAACCAACGTCCCATCTGCATCAAGGTATCGTACATTCGGGTATTGCGGTACATATAGCTAATGGTCAGCCCTTCGAGAGTCAAACCCCGGGAAAGGCTGAGCCCGCCGATGGTGATGGCGGTGACGCCGATGCCATCACGCTGATACCTTCCGTAATCAAGTACTTCATCGCTTTTGCTGTTCACGACATATGTTCGGAGATGTTCGAAAGTGCTCCAGAGAGCCTTCTTCACTTCATCCCAGGTGAAGCCGCATTCGGAAAAGTTTCTCTCAAACGCCGCGCGAAGTCCGGCCATGTAGACGTTCTTTGCCGAGGCATCTTCGGGCATCATGTAATTTGCTTTCACCGCCTCGCGTATTCTGTCGACGCGCAGACCTATGAAGCCCTTGACCTCTTTCTGAACCGAAACGAAGCGCGATACATTGATAAGCATTGAGCAATGTTTTGTCTCCTGTTTTCGCAGGTTCCGGATGGCACGTGCGACAATGAACTGATCCAGAGCTCTATATAGACTTGGGGGCAGTTCGGTAACCGGAAATCCATTCTTGTGCGAAGATGGTAGGTAGTCTTCGCAGTCGTCAATGCGTTCGACGATAACCCTGCTTGTCGCTTCGTCGAGAAAAACCTTGTCCGGGCCAAAATAGGTGGTTGGTGCATCCAGCGAGTAAATGAAGTCCTTTGGGAAAAGCTCTTCCCGCGCGTCCGGATCGTAGGCGTCCGGATTGATGAAGATATTTGCAAATGGAGTGGCTGTATAACCGACATAGCAGGATTTCGTGAAAAGCCCCAGGATCGTACGTATCGCCGCGTTGGTGCGTGTTGGTTGTATGTCCTCCTTGTTGGTGTTGATTGACGCGTTGTCGGCTTCGTCATCGATCATCAGCATCGGCACATCGGATATTCGTCCATCACCTCTCGCATTCATTGCCTTCAACCACTTGTGAAGTGCATCCAATGTGTGAACGTTTTTCTTGATAATCAGTATTATGGGCTTGCTGAAATCATTGAGTTGCCAGCCCATTCTCGCAGCGGTATTTTCGTTGAAGTCATCATTTATGTTGGTAAGTGTTGCCGGATGGGGATAGCCTTCGTTGAGGCCGACGCCGATATTCATCCTGTTGGATGGGTCGCTGGAACGACCGATGAAACCCTCATCAATGCGTTCCTGAGTCTGTTTTCGCAAGTTGTTGTGAATGCCCGCAATAACGATGATGAATTTGTATCCAGCATCGGCGGCCTTGGCAATTACGCCCATATAGTTGGCTGTTTTCCCTGACTGTACATGGCCGATGACGAGGCCGCGTCTGTTCCATGCGCCTTCGCTTGTCGGATCCTGGAGGAGGCCGAGGATTTTGGAGCCATCATCATTGAGAAGTGTATTGATAACGGTTGGATGCCAGTTCTGGCTGCGCAGGTAATCGGCATAGGCATCGGCATAGATGCTGCCGATCTCGCGCTTATGAACCCACTCTTCATCATGTGCAGCTTCGACATCGACCAGAGAAACACCTGCGCTCATGCGGGAAGGAATGATCGTCTCTGCCGTCACAACTATGTCGTGGAGGTCGCCATCGAAGCCGAGGATGGGAGCAAGCGCCCTGGCCTTGGCTTCGATGTCGGCCCGGGAGGGGGGGGTATCGTATTCTTCAAATGCAGTAATCAGGGCAGCAATGACCCCCTTTTCCTTATCATTGCGAGTGCGATTCATGCAAATTCTCCTTGTATGTAATTCTCAACGATGTCCTCTTGCCCGTCAAAGAGGCCTGTCGATCTTGCTATATCTCTGAAGGTTTCCGGATTGCCCGGAGAATTCCCCCACAATACCAATCTCAGCTCATGCAAACGTTTTTGCACGTCCTGAACGGCTGGCTTTTGTGCTATATCGCGCGGGTGCACGGAATAATCCGAGTAAACCATTTCGATTGGTAATGCAGCTGAAACAGCTTCAAGAAGGATGTTGAGATGCTTGACTCCATCATCATCGAGACGATCGTGAAGGCTTTGTACCAACGGGTGCGAGCTGTTGAGAGTGTATCTGACCCCACCCTGGTCGGCATAGCGCTCCCACAGTGGGGCCTTGATGTCCTGAAACAGTTTTTGACCACGACCTCGATGAACTCTGGTGCTTGCACCGGAAACCTGAGCAATTATCTGCCGAAGACGTTCTCGAACCTGTGCCGGAGGCCGGGATCGGGATTTTTTGATATCTATAGTCCAGGCTTCGTCAAGACTGTTGGGAAAGTCGATCTGAACGCGTGCGAGCTTTGTGGCCTCTCCCTTGGGAATCAGACGGAACCAGTCGCCCCAGGCCATTAGCCTGCCGTTTCGGTATATGTAAGCACCTTGGTTGGAAATAAAGTCACTTCGGCTCTGATAGATGTCGTAGTCCTCCGCACTTAGGTTTGAATAATGGGGAAGAATGTAGGGTTGAATACGAACCTCGTGCCCACTGATTCGTACCACGTCCTCTGGAAGCCGCCGCGTGTAGGTGCTCTTTCGGCAGAATGGATCGAATGGCTTGACCTCGTGGCCGTTTACCGTAATCCCTATTCGGCTCCTCCCGCGTATTTCGCCGGCAAGAAATCGGTGAAATACGAGAGATAGATGCTTCTCCAAAGTATCGAGTTTTTCGTTGACAATCTCACTGCGTCGGTTTCCGGATTCGCCCTCGAAAAGGCGATCAAGATCCTGCCAGATGACGGCTGTGCCGCATTCTTCCGGAAGTTGACCGATGTACGGTAATGCATGTATGTCATTTTCGTCCAGGATGCGAAGGATCCAGTCATCAGCAGCGTCAATACGATCCAGATTCCATTCGGCTCCGCAGAGACGCCTATCTTTTTTGCTGACTACTGTAAGCGACCGGCACTGAGAGAATGAAGCGGTCTTGAGACCAAGACCGAATCGTCCCAGGTCATGGGGAGTCCGTGTTTGCTTTGGATTGACTGTCCCGTGGCGCATCGCACTCAATAACTCTTGTTCCGTCATACCGGTGCCATCATCGAGGATGGCCACAAATGGCTGAACCGCGGTAATGTCGCAAATAATGTCGATGGATTTCGCATCGGCGGATATACTGTTATCGATGAGATCCGCAACCGCCGTTTCAAGTGAATATCCGAGGTCACGCATTGAAGCTGCTAGGCACGCAGCACTTGGAGGATGTGTAAAATCTCGCGCCATCAGCTTCTCCCTGGTATTTTTTCGGCGATTGGGTTCGAGAGTCCTGAAACAAGCATTTCCTTGTCCTGTGTCTGTCCAGTCACTTGCCAGCCTCCTTTATTGACTGGCATGGTTCACGATTATGCGCGTTCCCACCACACCCCAACGCAGCCGTATGATGTCGGGCATCCGGGCGAAGAATACCTGGCCCGAGAAGGCGCTTCGCTCCAGCCTTTTTGCGAGGGGCCTTCGGTATCGGCTTCATGTCAAGTCTCTGCCGGGTGTTCCTGACATAGTGCTCCCCAAATACAGGGCAGTGGTATTTGTGCATGGCTGCTTTTGGCACAGGCATGACGGATGCCGGTATACCACGATGCCGAAGTCCAACAGCGAATTCTGGCGCGAGAAGTTCCAGGGGAATATCGCTCGGGACGCGCGGCATGTGGAGATGCTTTCCGATCTTGGATGGCGTGTTGCTGTTGTCTGGGAATGCTCCTTGAAGAACTCCGTCGAAGGGACTGCCCAAATTGTTGACAAATGGCTGCATGGTACGAAAGCCAGACTTATAGTCGATTGATTGTTTAGCCTGTTTCAACAAGCGCGGAAATCCTCTCCTCACTCGACGATGGCCGCCACATCTCCCTTTTCTGCCGTTTTTGTGCAGTGGAGGAATTCTCTTTTAGCTCTTTCTTTTTTCTGTGGTTGAGAATTCCTCTCACTACCTGCGCCAGTTTGCGGGCAAGTAGGGGGGGGACTGCATTTCCCACCTGCGTATACTGCTCGGTTCGGTTTCCGGCAAAGAAATAGTTGTCCGGGAATGTTTGGAGTCTCGCTGCCTCTCTGACTGTTAGGCTCCGACACTGGGACGGATCGTAGTGAATGTAGTAATGCCCATCCTTGGCAATGTGCGCCACTATAGTGGTGGCAGGCTCGTTCCTGCACTGAACTCTGAATCGATCCTTGAATGGGATAGTTCCTGTTCCTGAGTTTGCTTTTACATTGATGTGATCCGGGAGCAACGCTGGGGGGAACACATCCAGTCGTGGGGAGTATTTCCACCTGTGGGCGAAGCAGGCCGAAAAAAGGTAGCGAGCCAGGTCCGATGCCATATGGGAGCGGGCCTCGTGCTGGCATACGCCGCCCAGGCTCCTGTCTTGGAGCCATCGCTGCAGCTCAGTTGGTTTTTTCGGCCTTTTGTATGTCTTCGGGATGAATCGTCCCCCCGTATTTGCGCCTGTTGCTTCAGCCGCGAAGGTGCGCATCAATTCTTTCATGGTTGATGCGTCTTCCGAATCCCAACCCTTTAGAAAGGAAGCGCCTGCTTGGACCGCGTCACGCCATCCATCCAATGTGTCGCCACGGGATAGCCTACTTCGGAGTCTAGGAAGATCATCAATAGTCTGTTTGGCCGTGATGGGCTTGGGTGCAGGCGCCAACAACTGGTGCTGGGATAGGCCTGCGTCCTTTCTAACCCCCAGCAAAATTACCCGATGTCTGCTTTGGGGAATCCCGTAGCGTTCTGAGTGAATGATATAATCTGTGGGCTGCAAGGAATTGCTGTCCCCCTTCTTCACGAAGGAGCGGATTTCGTACTCCAGTCCATCCGACGGCTTGGACAGGTCTGCGATAATCTTTTCGAACATCGGATTTCCTGAATGTTGAGAGGAAAGCAGACCCTTGACATTTTCCATCACGAAAATAGCGGGTTTGTGGACTCGAATGATTCTCAGATATTCCCGGTAGAGGAGGTGTTTCTCGTCCTCGTGGAACTTTTTGTCATTGGCTCTTCTGGATCGTCCAGCGAGAGAGTAGGCTTGGCAGGGCGGCCCGCCGATTAGCACCCAGGTTTCCTGCCCCTTGAGCGCAGCCAGTATTTCCTTGTCTATGCTTTTTTCGTCGGATTTCCCCAATTCGAGACAGCGAGCTTCAATTTCGGCATGAGCAAAGGCGCTGGCAACTGCCGGGATTTTCCGAAAGGTAGTTTCGTCTATTTCACCTCGAATGTAGCTGTAGTAATGTTTTACATCCTTTGTGCCTCGCAGGCGCCTGAAAACTGCCCGAAGGGTGAGCGTTCGATGTGCGACAGCGTCCTTTTCTATGGATAGTCCAATCTCAAAATACGGTTGACGCTTGTGATCTTGAAGAGAGGCAAACCCCTCTCCCAAACCTCCCGGGCCGGCGAAGAGATCAATTATTGGAACGGGCATTCGGGTTTTTCCATCCAACTGAATTCTGATGCATTACTCGGCGCTCCCAATTAGAGTGCTGAAGGAATAAAATCTGGCTGTCCCAGACGTAATCCCTCGCGTATTGAAATATCCATTATTCGCGGCTTTCATCGCCACTCTCGGCTGCGCCTTGCGACTTCACCCATTCGTCCACTTCCTGTGCCTTGAATTTCCAAAGTCGCCCAATACGATGGGCCGGCATATTCCGCCCTCGAATCCACGCATAGACACTGTCCTTGCTAACTCCTAGATACTCGGCGATTTCTTCGACCGATAGCCAACGTTCAGACATGATTTACCTGTGTGAAGTCAAAATCTGGGCAAGCTGCCATGATGACACGAACAATGTTGTTGGTGCAATGATTTGATATGATTGGGTCCGGTTTGGTCTGGTTCCGTGGCTTTTCTGGGTTGCGGAGAATCCGTGTAGTCTTAAGATATATGAACTTCGGCAAGATTCAGGGGTTAATGGTTTGGGTTGCTTCGGATGCGGGGGAAATGAAGCTGGGTCATCCTTCAACACCCCTGTCGATTTGGGCTAGGGGCTTTTGGGCGGCGCGCAAAATTTCAGTTCATCATCTGGTTTGGTGAAATTGGTATTGTTCGGGAGCCGAAGGGTGTAGTGGGGCGGGTGGATATTGCCGCAGGGTCGGGGCTATTGCCGTCTGTTATGAGCAAGGTATATCGTTTTGCGACCGGGCTATTCATCCATGGTTGCGTGCGGTATGAGCGTATGCCGCAATATGGTACGCAACTGAGCGGTGGGAGTGAGGTGATCTAAAACAGGGGGAGCGGGAACTGAGCGAGAAACTGATGATATGTTCAATCATGGTACAATACTTGGGGAAATGTACAGACGGATCCAACGGGGTAACAGATAACAGCATGATGCAATGTTTCGCGTAACCCACAATGGGAATTGATTGTATGGGTTTGGCATGATTGAAGATGAGCTTTACATTTCCGTTGATGTCGAAACCTCCGGTCCGGCACCTGGAGTATATAGCCTACTTTCGATTGGCGCTTGCTTGGTAGATGAGCCTGCAAGGTCTATCTACCTTGAGCTGAAGCCCGACAGCGAGACTCACGATCCTGAAGCGGTTGCCGTGACGGGTTTGGACATGAGTAGGTTGGACCTTGAGGGTATGGCTCCAAGCGAGGCGATGATTCTGTTTGAACAATGGTTAAAGTCCTCGCTCCGGCCTGGTCAGAAACCTGTTTTTGTCGGACTCAATGCCCCGTTCGATTGGTCTTTCATTAATTACTACTTCCACAAATATTTGGGAGCCAATCCCTTTGGCTTCACTGCGATTGATATGAAAGCCTACTTCATGGGATCTACAGGTTGCAGTTGGAAGGGAACGAAATCCTCCCAAATGGCTGATAAACTCAAACCATACAGTGCGCCGACACATAACGCATTGGAGGATGCTCGTTTCCAGGCAGAGCTTTTCGCTTTGATGCTAACGGATAGAGCCAAACGTTGAGCAGCGGGCAGCCACTGTGAGTAGGTGCTCATTTGGTTCGCATTGCCTCGACATAGTGGCCACTCCTGAAGGACCATACCTTGATTCCATCGGGCTTTTTGGATTTACCAACAATGATGGCTATCGGATGAGGCAATTCCTGAGTATGGTGTGAGGTAAACCTGAAGAAACTTCCTGCGTCGATAGGTGAAATAGCGGGAACAGTTTGGGGATGTGTATGCCAATATCCTACGAGGCGTAGCCCAAGGATATTGGCGTTCGATACCTCTTGTCGGCAACGCTCCGCGTCCAGTTCCAGCCAGGTTCTACCTGCACGGTCGGCGTTGTGAGGAGGAGTAGCCAAAGTAAGCAGTAATCCTGACCGACCGTTGGGATCTACGAACAATTGTCCCCCACATTCCGTTGCACCTCCTTTTTGCCGATGGTTACTTAATACATCGGCGACTGACTGGGATACCAGGAGTTCATGGTCCACCCCAGGCCAACGCCACCGCCAAGCGATATCCGTCATTCGGTTCCGTCCGCTCTCTTCGGCCATCCGCGCTCCAGCAAAGCCTGTTGCATTCCTTCTGGCAGTTCAGGCCCAAGGTAGTTTCCTCCAAGGCTTGCAATGTCATGGGGCCTGTTAATACTGCTGATCCAGGTCGTTCCCTCGCTTTTTCGGCTCAAGGTACGCAAAACAGTCTGCGATACCATGGAAGCGATATTTGTCATTCCCAGGGAGCCACCAGGAATAAAGCTTTCACCACAAGCGGGGAGTGAGACCACACCCCCTTCCGGCCACTCAGTGAACTTGTGCTTGAAGTCACCACTTTCGCTGAACAGGTGTCTAGCATCAAATGCTCCAGCCGGAGCCAAGAGGGCATGCCCAATCTGGGTGTACGGCTCGCTCCAAGCCTGAATCAATCCCCAGGAAGCGTTGTCTGATTTAGCTTTCCAAAAAGAGGATTCTGATTCCCATTCAGCGGTGGTGATTACAACCAGATCTGCTTTCTCGAATACTTCGGGCATCTGTTGCAATACAACCTCGGCGAAGGTGGCATAGGCGGTGACTTCGATGGTTGGTAAATCTTTTAAAAGTTTGTCCCGGAGTGCTACGGCCTTTGCCTTTCCCAAGTCATCTATTCCTAGAACGTGTCTGCCAAGGTTGGCTGAAACCAATGTCTCGTAATCGATAAGAGTCAGGTGGCCGACGCCGGAACGAGCTAGCTGCATGGCCACTGAACTACCAAGCGATCCGACGCCGATGCAAACGACGCGAGAACCTTCAAGACTAGCGGCAATGCCGCTGAGGTCGCGGGATAAAATTTCGTTCCGATCAAGCACATCCAGATTAGCCGAGCGGATGAGCGTGGGGGCTTTATTAGCAGCCTTGGCAGGCCGTCGGCGCGCAGTGCGCAAGTTGAAGGTTGCGCCCCGGTTGGTTTGCGAGTTAGAAGAGCGAATGTTGAGACAGTAGATCGGAGCGCGTGTATCCCCTGGAAGCTCCAAGGCAATCCATCGGGAGGTTAATGAACTTGTCTCACGAAACCATGAGAATAGTTGGCCAGAGTCGCCTTTCTTCAAGTGCGGTGTGAACCATGGTAGCAAATCCTCTGGCGCAGGAGTGCGGATGTCCGGGTAGCTCTGCAACTTGGCATAGAAGCTGGGGGTTTCCGCCGCTCGAATTGTTACTGATCGTCCCATCATACGTTTGAAGTGTTTCTTGAGTACGGACGTATTGGTTGCCATCCAAACCGTCTCTTGGCCTGAAGGTAACATTTGGTTCGGAGCACTGAGGGCGAATAGTTTTGACGCACTGTGGGGTCGGTCCAGCAGGAGCAGGTTCTGTACAGATGGGCCGTGCTGCCTGAACCAGTAAGAGGTGACTTCATTCTGAAACTCGATGTCACGCCGAGCTTTGCATGAACCCTCCACGGACAAGGCTATAATTTTTCTCAGGCGAGACATACTGTCTTCTACTATAAGCTCGGGTGTGCCCGTGATGGGGCGCTCCCGAAAACCATGTAGGCAGAGTCCTGATTCCATGGCATGGGGCCAAATTAGCCAAGGAGATGGCTCGACAACGAGTTTAAGCTCCCCCTGAGGAAAGTTAGATGGAAAGCTGATACGCAGTTGTCGCTGTTCTCCAGTGTAATCAGTTGGCAGCGGATAGTAGAAGCTGGCTGCCTCGCCAGATTTCAGAGGGGCGGACCGAAGCAATGCGCTTGCATTGTCTTCGCCAAGAAAGTCACGGAGTGCTGTGATACCCCTTTTAACGGGGTGCTCGAGGTGCTCAGCCAAGGCGTTCAACGGGTTTAATGTCTTCCTGAGAGGTCGCCCCGGCAACTAACCCTCCAAAGAGTGACCCCATTGCCAGTGAGTTTCGGGTGGTCCCTGCAGGTCGGCCCGGCATAGACCAGTTTGCTGGAATTTCGTTATTGACATCAGAAATAAATGTTCCGCCCATACCGAAGTTCTCTTTCACTGCCTTGGCAAAGGACTCTGCAGATTCGAAATTCTCCAGCCCCAGAGATACCGACTCTCTAGCACTCAAGTGCCATTCTTGGAAAGCCTGGCTATATCGTTGCCCCTTAAGCGGCTTATTCCACTTCTCGGCGAAGTTCTCGCCGTTGTCTTTGGGGTTATAGATGAAACTTCTATTACCCTCAAAACGGATATGTTGTGGCATCCGGCGAACGATTTCCAGAATTGCATCCAATGGTTGTAGTGGCGTTAACCTTGACTCTTCAACCACATCAAGATAGGCATGGGTGGCCAAAGTCGTGATAACGGCGGAAATGGGGCGATAATCCTCATTCTTAGTTCGGATGGCCCATTCATCCCGATGCCGCTTCAGTAACTTTATCGCTGCGCGAAGCGGATCCTGATCGAGGTAGTCCTGATAGTCAGGCAAGGGATCCTGCGTTGCTTCATCAAAAGTGTGTTGACTTTTTGCTATCGCCAGGCTTTCCAAGGTAATTTGTTGGGTAGAGGCAATTTCTAACCAGTTAGAGTAGGGGATTGGACTGCTTGCCTTCCAACCCATCTCTCGATCCGGCACCTCCAGTTTTCCCTCACCCTTTTCTTTCGCGTTGCCATTAATCGCACGGGCAGGAGTGACATCAATATGAAAACCAGGGTTCTCGTCGGCGTAAACAATCCGTATCCCGCGACGTAAAGGTTTAATCTCTTCCTGAACGCGGCTGCCTTCAGTGAAGCGTTGCTCAACTGCTTCAAGAACTTCATGGGCTTCAGCCCCTTGCGCATGAGGTAGCCAGACAATGGCATCTGCGTCGATTGTATCCATTTCCGCTGGTGCACCGGAGACGGGCTTGATAGTGGTCTTCAACCTCATGGATCCCTGGACAAAAATATGTGCGCCAGCCAGCAGTGGGTTATCGGAGGTGGAGAGGATTTTCTCTAGTTGGGAGTAACGATCATTGATTTTGTCGTACAAGGGTTCCGACAACGAGATCTCTCTTGCTGCACGAAGCAGGAAATGTTCCCAGCTGTCACGCTTGGTTTGCTCAATGATCATAGACATTATGAGGCCTCCTGGGCCTGGGGGCCCAAATGTAGTGTTGGCTTGAACTGGTTTTGGTTGTCCTTATCCCGGTCAAAGATTAGGTACGGATGCTGGTGTTGGGTGGTGAGCAAGGCGCCAAACTCAACTGCTAGTGCGGCTGGGATTGCTGCGAACACATGGATCGTGCTCGCAGTCATGGCTTCGAGTTGGCTCAAGCGGATTTGGAGAGCGTCGCGGAATGCGTGAATAACACGACGGTTCTGGACCATCATATAGCTGGGTTCAGGAATGCTCAGTTCAGCGATACGTGTACCGGGTAAAGCCTCTTCCACATCGCGATGCGGGACCAGCGCGGAGATGGATAGCACTAGTGCTAGTGGGCCATCGCCATCTGGCGGAGGAGTGAACAGAAACTTTGGTGGCTCAGCGGACAGATCGGGCCAGCGCAGGTGATGCTCGCGGTTAAAGGAAAAGAGCAGACGTTTGGAGCGGTCTCCTATGGCCTGTCCCAGTAACATTAGTGCCGGAATGTCGGCTAGGCCCACCACAGCTAGCGCAGGCGCATCGCCATAGGTGCCTCCACGGCGTCTTAATTGCTGCTCCAGGTTATGGTGGATATTGTCCTTGATATTCTGCCAGTAGGCTTCATCCCTACCGCGAGGTCCGGGTGAGGGAAAAGTGATTTTGATGCCGTGATCGAAAGCTGTTAGCCCTTCAGAAGACATTGCAACCAACAAATCGCGAACGGGAATTTCATTGATCGTCTCAAAGTGCTGGCTCTGCACAATTACAGGAATCGCCCGGCCGCCATCTGGCGCCGTAGCCGCGAGCCGAATGCGTTCCAAGTACGCTTGGTGTAGGCCGCTCAAGTCGCTCTCCGGGTACCCGTCTGCATCACGATCAATTTTGTCGTGACAGCTGGGACATAGGAGCATGAGGTTGGCGGAGTCGTTTGTGAGCGCCTGCGCTTTTGCGTCATCATGCTCCGCCTGTGCCCGGGGGCCTTTGGGGCTGGCCGGCAGGATATGGGCAACCTCCCCCCATTTCATGGGCTGGCCTGTGCGGTAGTCGTACATCAGATCACTACCACAGAGTTCGCAGTGACCGGCAGCTTGGATCCAAACGACCTTCTTCGTTTCATCGTTAGTGTTGTAGCGCCCATTTGCGGGCTTAAGCTTTTGTTGATCTGCCACTGCGAGTATTCTCACCTTAGTTGTTACGGGCCGTTCCACACATTTAGATATTACTAAATATGGTGTATTTTTTGCTCTTCAAGCCCTATATGAGCTGAAGGTGTGCGATACTCCAATAATTAATGTTCAGTACTCTGGAATTATTATGCCGCTTGAAATTCGGATGTCAAGGTATTATTGTTCGGAGTTGTGAACTTTGATTTGGAAAGTGGTTAACCATGGCATCTACAGTCGGCGAAAAGATCTTTGAGCTCCGCAAGCGGAAGGGGCTTACATTGGAGCAGCTCGCGAACAAAGCAAACTGTAGCAAGAGCTATGTCTGGGAGCTGGAGAACCGCAACCCGCCCCGCCCTTCAGCAGAGAAGCTTTCCAGTCTGGCAGCGGCATTGGGCGTCACCATTGATTACTTCGTTGGCGGTGAGGTTAATGAGGAAGATTCCACCGACCGGATGTTTTATCGGGAGTACCGCCAAATGTCGCCAGAGGTTAAAGAAAAAATCCGGCAGATGGTCGATCTTTGGAAAGATGAATGACGAATACTCCCCGTCCAAAGCGTGTTGCCAATGAGATTTCAATCGTACTGAGAACTGTGTTTGGCAATGACCGGTTTCCGGTTAACGTGAGCGAGGTTGCGCGGGAAATCTCTGCCCAAAAATTCCCTGATGACCCACTGACTATGATTAAGGGGGCGGATCTCCCTGGTTTCGAAGGGGCCTTGACGCCAGCACCGCCTGGAAAGAGGGGATGGGGAATCATCTACAACAACACGCAGTCCCCGGGACGGATAAATTTCACGCTTGGCCATGAGTTCGGGCATTACTTGCTTCATCGTTTGCACTATCCCGAGGGGTTTCAGTGTAGTACCGAGGATATGGCTGGGTGGGATTCTGAATACGGCCAGCTTGAGTACCAGGCCAACGACTTTGCTGCGACCCTGCTGATGCCTCTTGATGATTTTCGCACTCAGATCCAAGTCTCAGAGAGAGCGGATTTTGATGTGTTGGGTGCTTGCGCAACGCGCTATGACGTGTCCTTGATTGCTGCGATCTTGCGCTGGCTCCAGTTCACAACCAGGCGGTCGGTGCTGGTTGTGTCCAGGGATGGTTTTATTCTATGGACTCGTTCCAGTAAGGCGGCTCTCAAGTCAGGGCTTTATTACAAGACTAGGAGTAGACCACCGATCCCTGTACCTGAAGGGTCGCTGGCTGCCCGGCGTCGGGATATCGGCAATTCCATGGCTAGCGAGTATCACGACACACCACAGTGGCTTAAAGAGTCCTGTCATGAACACGTCCTCTTTTCGGATCAATACTATTTTACGCTCTCGTTGCTACATTTTGGGGACGCTTTGAATCGAGGGGCATCGATTGATGAAGAGCCTTTCGAGGATGCCTTTGAACACATGCAGCGCGTTAATCCCGGTAGTTCTTGGCTAGACTGATTCCCGCCTCAAATCACCTTGCGTTGTAATAAATACGGCCCCCGAAGGGGCCGCCAAGATCAGATCAAACAATACTCAGTTTACCAACTGCCTAGCCAAAGCCACTTCCACCGAATCACCGTCCTGATTAAGGGCATCAAGCCCGGATTCCGGCACATCGCCAGAGGTGCTTTGGGAAACGGCGATTTTTTTCGCCATCAGCCCCAGGCAGGTCATCTGCGAGGTGGCCGCGTAGCCGAGGTAGATCACTTTGACCGGTTGCTTCTGGCCGATGCGCCAGGAACGCCGGGAGGCCTGCTGCAGACTGTAGACGTTGTACCCGGATTGCATGAACACAATCGTCGGAAACTCCAGCAGATCCAGCCCGGTCTTGACCAGTTCCGGGTTGGTGATGAGCACATCGATACCGCGGTCGAGCTTGTCGACGATCCAGTCTTCCCGGCGGGAGGCATCCACGCTGGCGCGCAGTACCGCCACCTTGAAGCCTTCCTGCTCCAGCAGCACCTTCAGCCGAGACGTGGTGTCCCGTGTCCCGGTATAGACGCTGTAGACCAGCACCTTGCGATCGGCAGCTTTCTCCTCCCGGCAGATGTCACTCAGCTCCTGTTCCTTGGGCATGACGTCCAGATCAGTGAACAATGACGGCGTAAACGCCAGCAAGTCACGGGTGCGAGGATGTTTGACCGTCTCTGCCCGAAAGCAGGTGTCTGGCCAAGCCAGGAGAACATTGAGTACCACGCCCAGCAGCGTCGTGTCGCGGCGCGCCAGGGCCTGCTTCAACTCAGCGGTCAATTGCCCCGCCAGGCGGGAGTAGGCCTGCGCTTGCTCACTATCCATAGCTACCTCGCGAAATTCCTCGTCATAGGGCGGCAGCACATTGCCACCAATGTCCTTCAACTTGAGGAATACCGTGAACGGCAGTACACAGCGCAACACACCCTTGGGACCAAATCCGGGGGCTTTCACGGTTCGCACCGTGATTTTGCTGCCCTTGGCGGTCTTGTGGGCTGAGCCGTTGCTCTCGGAATAAATATCCTTAAGCACACCGTGATCGCGCATAAACGCCATCGCCGCGGGCGTCAGACTACCTTGTTTACCGGGCCGGTAGCCGTCTTCGATCATTCGTCCGGGCAAGGCGCGGAACAGCAGATAAAAGATATCGTCTCCGTAGCCGCCCATCAGGGTGCCGGTGAGCAATAGCGTCTTGCGCGCCTTGGCCGCCAGTACGCCCATGGCCTGCCCCTGTGCGGAGCCAGCGTTCTTGTACTCGTGCGCCTCGTCGGCGATGAGCAGGTCGAACGTGCCCTGCGGCAGGTAGCGTTTGACGAATTCCGAGGGTTGATAGCCCCCTTCACCAAAGCCGAACTCCATGTTGGCCATGGCGCGTTCCATGCGCTGGGCCTGGCGATCGGAGAATACCAGTTCACCGTCACTGTCCATCAGGTTGATGAACTCGTACAGATTGTCGCCCAGCATGGAGGCTAGGAACGATTCCCCAAAGGTTTTCATCAGCTTCTGGGCAGTAACCTCGCCGATGGTGGGAATACGTTTCAATGCCTTCAGCACAGCCTGAGACTGGTCATTGACCGACAGGCGCCGGGGCCGCATCAGGGTCCACAGCGCCGAGGCACAGTGGCCACAGCTACGACGGGAGTCCTCCGCCTCCAGCTCAACTGGATTGATGGGCTCGCCGTCCAGATCGGTGATGACCTGACCACAATTTGGACAGGTCCCCACGTCGCCATGGCGGGTACGCCGTCGTACAAACACCGGCTTCCAGTGAAAACGCATGCGCACACGGCCCAGGACAAAGAATTCCAGTCCCTGGGAGGGCACGCCCAACCGCTCGCGCAGCTTGAGAAGTTTGACCAGAGTGTCCGGGCCGTTGAGAACCCAGACCTTGGCGTCGGCGACCGTCTCCTGGATTTCCCGTCGCCACTTGTAGACCAGGTGGGGAGGTGAGAGCACCAGGGTGCGGCGGTAGCCTTCGGCATTGAGGACGGCGGCCGTGGCAATGCCAACGGTCGTCTTGCCACAGCCCATTTCGCCATTGACGATGGCGGCCCGTTCACCACGATTGATCAGCAACTCGGTGACGGCATGAACCACGTCGGCCTGGGCGGGAAACAGTTGCCGCTTCAGGCCGCCAAGAATGGTTTCATGGTATGCCCGTGCCTGCCCGGTATACACCGGGGGATTGGCGCGGTTGAGTGAATCCAGTAGTTCGTCACCGAATTCGGACACAAAGTCCGGCAGACTGATGTCGAGGGAGGAAGAATCTTGTTCGAGCAAGTCGCATTGGCCGACGGATTCAGAACAGGTGTTATCAGCAGTGTTACCAGTAAAAGTATTGAGGGACATGATGATGCTCCATAAAAAAACGGGGCATGCATCTCCCCCAGCAGGGCAAAGGCATGCCCCAGGGGTGGGAAATGAAACGACGGCTGGCGTCGCGGTAAAAAAGGAATCAGTACTCGCTGGGCAGCAGCAACGTCGTGACGCTGCGATCCCATTCAGTGATGATCCAAAGCTTGAGATCCGGCCCGACGTCGTAGGACGACATCAATCGTCCCCCCGATGTCAGTGCTTCATCATTGAGCTGCTTGTCGTCGCCGCACAAATCGCCCCAGTCGCCATTGAGATGGCGCTGGAGATAAGGCACGGGATTGATAACTCCCCGTTGAATAAGATCGTTCACGCCTTGGGTCATGAGTACTTTGCCGGCTTGGAAGCGCGGTTGAGACAGTGTTACGAGTGCCATGGTGATTACCTCTCTATATGAAACGGGGCCACGGCACCCCACGGGGCGACTGGACCCCGGTGGGTGGATGAAACAAAGAATTAACGACGGCGGCGTGCCGCCGGAGATGATCAGCGAATGGTCAACACCTGCCCCCTGGTGGGGGAGTCGGGTGTCATATCCCACGCGCGGATGATCGGTACGAAGCGATCGGTCAGGATGCGGGTCTCGGCAACCGAGCCGTCATCCCGCTCCCGGTACTCCGTGGTCAAGGATTTCTCCTTGTGGGTATCGCCCTTGACGACCAAGACCTTGCCGGTTTTGGCAGTGACAACCCCTGAGATCGCGCCAGCCGCCAGGGCCAAAGCGAGATGCCAGTGGGAAAGGGCACGTGCCGGAGGCCGCGGTATTCGCTGTGCGGCGCCCAAGTACGTTTCGAGGGCCGGCCACATGCCCTGCAGGCGGTGTACTTCGGCAGCGAATTGCTCCGGTTCGAGCGTGATGCGATAAAAATGCTCCGGGTTCGCTTGGGACGTGGGCACTGTGTAGGTCGGGCAAGATCCGTCATCCGGCAACACGTCTACATCGATGTTGCCCTGACCGGCCTGGAGCAATTGCTGTCGAACAGCCTTGGTGTCGCTTCCAGCCAGCTCCCGCTGACGTACCCGTCGACCGAAGATCACCACCTGTTTGAACTGGGTGTCCACCGCACGGTAGAGTCGCAGGTCGGCAAAGTGACGTGTCAGCCAGCCTACGAATTCGGCGTCGAGGACGTAGATCGGGATGATCAGCACCAGCACGCCGTCGTACTGCAACAGTGGCAGGGTGCGCTGGTAAAACAGCTTCTCCAGCCGTGGACGGCCTTTACCTGGATAACCGATATTGCCATCGGCACCGCGGTTCAGATCGCCGTAGGGCGGATTGAGCCACAGCAGTCCGAAGGACTGGCGGGAGATCAGTGTGTCCATCAGGTCACCCTGCAGACAGTGGTCAACGAGATTGCGCGCATGGGTGGCACGCTCGGTGTCGTACTCGACGGCGTAGACCGTGACCTGCTCCCGCCCAAGGGCATGAGCGGCTTCGGCAATCGCTACGCCTTCGCCAGCACAAGGGTCGAGAATGCACATGGTGCCCGACGATGGGGCCAGTGCGGACAGTGTCCGCTCCAGCGTCGATTCATCCGTGGGGAAGTAACCGTTTTTGATAAAGTTGCGGGCCAGCCGCGGAAACATAAGAGCCATAACTCTCTCCTGGTAGCAGTGGTAAGAAAAGAGCCCGGAAGAACGGGCTCGGTGGTAAAGCGTCAGGCGACCCGTTGAACGGATTTGTTCGGGACCGAGTCGGTCGGTGAGACCGTCAAGACACCGTTGCGAATCATGTCGCCCAATGCGTCAGTCAGGGCCGGTACATCCAGAACCAAGCGATGACCTTCCAGAGGCCCGAGAGCGACGGGAAGTTGGATCAGCATGTTTCGTGATTGCAGCAAGGCCAGTACCGGCTCGCGCCAGTGATCCAGCAGCGGCAATGGGCAGGTCTCTCGTACCAGCACCCAGAGGCGCTCGTATTGGCAGTTGCCCTTGGGCAATACCGCCAGTGCAAGGGTGTTCGCCTTGTCCGGGGTAATGCAGTGCCTGTCGAACAGCCACAGATGGACCATGGATCCAAACAGCGTGCGCCTGAAGGCGCGCGTGATGCGCTTTTCCAGCAGATCAGCATTGCCGATAAACACCGGGATGGACGATCCCTGTTCGGGGATAAGATGGAATTGATCCAGTCCGTCTTCGGCGCGACCGAGGGTCAGCCGAGCCAAAAATTCCTGGACAGCGGTATCCCGCGCCCAGACGGACAGAAAGACCAGATTGCCGCTCTCGTCAGTGATGCAGCCATCGGCCATCAGGTCCGGGCATTCATCAAGGCGGTACAGCGGTTGTGGGGATAAAGGTGTGGGCATAGTGATGTCCTCTTGAGAAAAGAGGGGCGCCCATGCCTCAGGGGCGACAGGTGCCCCTTTGGGGTGGATGAAAATCGCGGGATGCGATGAGGATCAGGCGGAAACCCGGTGCCAGTCCTGGGTCAGAGGTGCGAACTCGTAACCCAGAACACCGAGACGGTCGCGCTGCTGACGCAACACCCGGCGATCGACAGTGGCGTCGAGTTTGATGCTCTCGCCCAAAGGCCAGAGGGTGCCGAACAGCGTGGCATCCGTGTCCTCCGGTATCGGTGTGTCTGTCATGGTCGAAGCAGAGGCGCCGAATGGCGTGGTATCGACCAGCGGATCACCGGACACTTGTTCCGTTGCCTCGATCGGAGCCGCGGCGATGGGTACCGGTGCCTGAGCTTCCTCATCAATAGGATCGACTTCCTGCGGGCTTAGCCGGTTGGCTTCGTCACTGCTGAGAGGATCAATACTGGATAAGGTCATGCCGCCCAAATGGGCGCGAATCTCAATGACCATGCGTCCGCTGGTGTTGTACGTGGAAGGTCGAATCTCGGTGATGATGAAATCACCGTCGTATTTGCCTTCGTTGTACTGGTCCAGCTCGGCGTTCTTGATAACGAACTCACCGATGGAAGTGGTTAATCGGCCGACATTGAAATCACCGTTGCGACCGTGGATGGTGCGTATGGCCAATTGGCCGGAAAGATTAATCATGGAAGGTCTCCTTGAATGGGACGTGATCGGAAAGGCACGGCGAAGCGCCTGAAGGATCGGAAGAAAATGACAACAAGGCCCCGGTGGGGGCCTTGGGAGGATGACTAGGCTGATACGGTTGTTTCAGCGTCGTCAGGGATGTCAGGCGCTGGTTCAGCGGAAGCATCCGAAGCATCGGGTGATGCCGCCTCGCCAGAACTCTCGGTTGATTTTGGTTCGGCCTTGTAGACCATTTCTCCATCAACCTTGATCCACTGGACGAAGAGCAGACGTGCTTTCAGGCTGATGCCCGGTTGCCCGGCCCGCTCGCCTTTGGTGTAGGTAAAGGTGTCGGTCCACAGGTCGCCAAGGCGAAAGCCGATCAGCACCTTTTTGTCCGCTTCAACGGCTTCGGAACAACGGCGAATCAGGTGTTGCGCTTCAGTGCCGGAAACCCGGACATCGAAACGGCGATACTCAGGCGCATCGCTGGGACCATTGAGTGCTGCGATATCGCAGGCCAGGAAAGACTCGCCTTTGCGGGGGGTGACCTCGCGAATACGATTCAGATACCCCAAGCCGGTGATATGCAGGTTGAAGAAAGTTTTTTCAGACGATGTAGGCATGGTTAATCTCCACAATAAGAATAGAAAATAACGGAGATAAACCTGCCCTGGCGGGAGGAATACCCCCGCACGGGATGACGGATCGACAGATCCGGGAAGAGAAGGGTGCATCCATCATCGAAACGATGAGCGTTCGCGCGCGGGATGCCTGGGCGAACTGGGACGATCAACGCGGTCGGAACCGCGCCGTAGCCTTAAGGATCGTGGCTACCTGGGCATGTCGCTGGCGGAGCAGCGGAACATGCTCATAGTGTTACGTCAGTGTGTGTGGCGCGCGCGTATCTAAGGGACATTGCCCGAGCCCCATTATTGTTGGCAGTGTTTGGGAAGGTAAGTGGTCTCCGTGGCTGGGTGTGGAAAAAGAAAAAGCCCCCGATGGGGGGCTTGAGGACAGGCCGCTTTTCAGCCGTTGCCCGGTTTGGGCGGCACGGCTTGAAACGACAGGTGCGTCGGGGTGGCGGAGAGTTCGAGATCGTCCTCGCTGTTCAGAATGTGTGCGAACACGGCCTCCAGGGGATCGAAAAATTCGCCGAAATCGTCACCGCCCAACTCGGTGTAAGCCAGCGTCCACCAGTCATCGAACGGATCGATGTCGGGGTTGCAGCCGACGGCGTAGGCCAGCCGCTGGTAGCGTCCTTCCGGCGTTCGCTCGCCTTGTTCGGGCAGGAAATAGACGCCCTGATCCTTTGCTAGGATGATGCGGCATTGGTTGGTTATCGCTTCGGTCAGTACAGGGCGCAGGTCAGCGCCTTTGAATCGCAACATGGTTGTAATCTCCTAAGAACGAAAGAAAAGAGGCATCAACGCGGATGCCAGGGCACGGCGCCGAGCAGCGGCACCGTGGGTTGAGAGGAAAACGGCCGGTGGCCGGATCAGTGGCGGGTCGGTGTGCGTCCAGACAGAGTCACCACCTGGATGCGCCGCCAACTGCCATCGTCGATCAGGCGTTCCAGTGTGTCGCCGAGCGAATCGAAGCACAGGGTATCGACCCGCTCGACCAGATCCCCCTCACGGCGCAGTTCCACCGCGTAGAGATCAAGGCCGCGCTCGTAGAGTACGGTGACCTGGCCCTGGAACTTTGCCGTGGCAACGGTGAAACCGATCGCCGGTGGCGTCCTGATAATGTCGCCGGGTAGCGGATTGACACAGGTGAAGTCCCGTGCCCCCGCGTCCACCAGCAGGTGGGTAATGCGCCGAAAGCCATCGGGCGCGGGCAACTGCTCCAGTTGATCGACGAGATCCTGCAATTCCTGGCAACGCGGTAGCGGAATCGGCAATCTGGCCGGTGCCGAGCCGAGCACCAGGGTGTTCACCGTGTACGGAACCCCATCGGCGTACTCGGTTCGCTGTTCCGGGGTGTCCGCGCGCAGCCCGTCGAAGCGGCGTCGAGCATAAGGTGTAACCTGCACTTCGACGCCCTCGTCGGGCACGTCGGTGATCAGTGTGCGATCGAGCACCGCGAACTCGGCGCGACCGGTCTTGACGACGATGGCCTCATCGGTCTTCGCGATCACCTTGCCTTCGAACGGTTGGGGATCGATGTGGAAGCCCAGCGTCGAAACCTTGGGTTGTCCGTCGAAGATGTTGAACTTGAATTTGCGGGCGTTGCGCGGCATATGGCCGCTGACCAGCGTCGGCAGCTGTGCACGGATGACTTGAATGTCCATGAAAGACTCCTTGTGGGAAAGCCAAGGGACTTCCGCCCTGCAAGGGAGGGATGTCCCTTGAGGGTTGAGGTAAAAGACGCGCGATGGCATCAGGTACAAAAACAACCAATGCGACGGATCGCATCGTAGCCTTGAAGGTCGAGGCTACCTGGGCATGTCGCTGGCGAAGCAGCGGAACATGGCACAACGATGTCGCTTGTCGGGCAACGTTGCCATCTGCAATGGGTTACGTGTTGAGCCCCATTGATCGTCGGTGCTTGGATTTGGAGGGCTGGAAACAGAGGGTATCGGTGGGGATGGATGTCTCGCTGTCATATAATCCACGACGGATCATCAGTAACGTTGAGTGATAGGGAGGGAGAGTGGGATCGCCAAAGCTACCGACGATAAAGCGACTGTTCGCAATGTCCGACAATCAGTGCGCATACCCAGCGTGCCAGGTGCCACTGGTAGAATCCTCTGGCACGGTGACGGGTGAAATTGCCCATATCAGGGCAGCAAGCAAAGGGGGGCCGAGGTATGATCCCAGCCAATCCGACGACGAACGGCATGGGTTTGAGAACCTGCTGCTTTTTTGTGGTCGTCACCACAGAATTATTGACTCGGAGGTGGAGAACCATCCCGTTGAGTTGTTGATCAGTTACAAGAGTCGTTGGGGGCAAAAAGGCCTGGTCGAAATAACACCTCGTACCACTTCCGTGGCCGAAGTGCTCATCAATAATTACCAAAATATAAGGGTGGAAAACAACTCGGGACAGGTCGCCATCAATAGCCCCGGAGCCATTCAGGCCGGTACCTTAAATCTGAAATCAACCAAGCAGAAAGTCACCATAGCGCCCCCGGAGGGAAGTGTGTCCAGTGACTTGAATCAGTGCGCCTACATCGAGTATTTGATTGGGAAATATAAAGATTACCAAAAGCAGGACACATCCAAGCAGGACAAATACAAGTACATGGCGATCTATAATGCGGTGAAACGCCAGTTTGGTTGCAAGTGGCAATTGATCCCCTCGGCGCGCTTCGATGAGCTCGTTCAATTCCTGCAGGGAAAGATTGATAATTCGAAGGTGGGACGTATCCGAAAAAGCGCGGGGCAAAAGCGGTATCACAGCTTTGATGAACACCTTCAACATTAATGGGTAAACATAAGCTGAGCTAAAAAATGAGCCCCGTGGTGGGGCTCTTGTATACTACCCATGGTCGTGAAGTGGTAAACCTTCCAGCGCTGGCGCATCGGGATCAAATATCAGAATCCGCGTATCGGCAAGCGCGGCCAGGTGCAACACATTCACCAGCGATCCGGGCAGTCCTGCCGCCATATGCTCCTGGCGCAGTTGTGTCGCGTTTTGGTCGGTGATGTGCCGAAGGTTCTCACTGGTCCAGGGTGTGGCGATAAGCTTGACTCCGACAGCGTGGCTGTACGGCAGCCTGAACGCTTCAAACAGCAAGCCACTCGGCGTTGCGATATCAGCCATTGCACCCAATCCAGCCAATGCCTGCCGACTGATGTGGGCCGAACTGATCTCCCAACACCGGCTGTAGTGCCCCGTCATAAAATGCAGACGGTGAATGAGCGTCGCGGCGGACTCCGCTGAATAGGTGTCGCCAACATGCATGGGATGCCCAGTATCGTTGGCCATCACGGCATAGACCACTGTGCGTACGATTCCAATGCCAGTGCATTGGGCCTCAATGACATCCGGAACGGTTTGTCCCTCGGTGATCAGTGCAAAGCTGTCGCAAAAGATGCAGGGATGCTGCCGAATCTCGTCGTCCCGTAAATGGGCTTGAGATTCATGCAGGGGACGAAAGGCCGGCGGACAATCATCCTCGTAGGTAATGACTAACTGCCGTTGCGTGGTGAGATGGTTAAAGCCACGGATAAAGGGGTTGATGATAGCGCTCATGGTGGATCTCCTGTAGAGGTAGGGCAGAGCCCACCCCTACCGGGAAGTGAGCCCCGGTGGGTGAATGATTTCAAGTGGATCAATGTGGTCGCGACTACCAGCCGCAGTAGTTCAGAATCAGCGCTGCGATCACTTCGCGACGTGTCAGGTCCAGGCCGCTGAGATCGGCCAGGCCTTCAATGCCAACACGGCGAAACAGTGCGCCGCCTTCCTGGGAGTTATAAAAACTCACCAATGCGGCAAGGAACCTTTTCTGGCCGGAACTCATGACATCGACGGTGTCGTTGATCAGCAACAGGTTGGGGCGCAAGTCCCATTTGTCGGTCGCCTGTTCCCAGGTGTCTTGCGTGCCATCGCCAAAAAGCTCAATGCCGGCGAGGGCAACACCTTGTCGCCATGCGTTTAGAAATGCGTTGGGGGCCTGCTCAAAATGATCCTGCTCCCGGGCAATCCAGGCAAACGCTTCCTGGTGGGTGGATAAGGTCATAAAAAATCTCCTGAAGTTATGAAACGTGTTATGGCGCTTCGCGCTGGGTCCAGTTGCCGGTATCCAGTGCGTGTTGTGCGTCGGGGAGTTGGGAAAAATATTCGACAGATTCCCGGGAAACCGGGCCGTCCTGATCTGAGGTGCCGAGGTAGTAGCCGCGGCCACTGCGCAGAACTTGCAGAGGCAGACTCCGGTCGGCGAACGTCTTGGCCAATCGACCGGTGGTTATCGGTGTTTCCTGACACGTTGTGCCGGGTGGAGGATGATTACGGGTAGACATGGTTTGATCTCCTGCGGTTTGCTACAGAGTGAAAAGGGCTCTTGGAACAACAAGGCATCGCCACCGGTGAAGGCGGACGCCCGCGATACGATGCGGAACGGGCTGGCGCGGTCGGCGCGGAATATCCGCGATGCAGCATTGAAGACCGCTGCTGCCGGGGCACAGTGCTGACCGGGTCAGCAATATGTGGGGGTATCGTGTCGAGAGGGTGGTGTGTGAGCGAGGGTCTATGGGGTTTCCGCGGCGACCGGATTGGCACGCTGTGGGGGCAGAGGCGCTGAGACAAAGCGAAGAAAGAGAAGGCAGCCGAAGGCGATTACCTTCGGCAACGAGAAATCACCACCCGTGAATCACATGATAATCTGGCCGTCATCAAAGCCGTTTCTCTTGGCGATTCACCCGACCCGTGTCGTGGTTGGAGCCGGAATGTTGTGGCACACATCCGCGCACAAAGGGAGCCCAGTGTTTCACCGGCGGGCACCGGGAATGAGTACCGTCAACCCCGAAGGGTCTCCTGGGCGCTCGCGCGGCAAGCGCCCAGGAGACCCTTCGGGAGCAACGGAAGCAGGCTGATGACTGGCAACTACTCTCAATAGTTGTCGGAGGAGAAACCTTCTCACCCGTGGTGAGTGAAAACCGACAGGGTGCGCACGCCGTGACAGAAGGGGTCGCGTGCCTGGGCTGCCCGATTTCGGGCCAGTGCGCCTCAATTGCCGGGGGTCGTATGACGCCTTAGCTGTGAGGTGTGGACCGTCGCCGCTGCCTGGGTGTTTTCCCACGCAGAGGCTTCGCGATGGGGCGCGTCCCTTTACAGTCCGGATAGCGTACGCAGGACCAAAACGCGCCTTTGTGACCGCCTTTCCGTTGCATGGGTGAGCTGCAATCCGGGCAGGTGGGTGAGGGTGGCAGTTTGATGTCCAGGGAGAGGGTGCCGTACTGCTGGACCAGTTGTGTCACCCAGGCGCTTTGCTTGTCGAGGAAGGCGCCGAGGGTCATGTCTCCCGCTTCGATCAAATCCAGGGTTTGTTCCCAGATCGCCGTCGTGCCCGGATCGGCGATGGCCTCCGGGACCACGTCGATCAAGGTATAGGCTGCCTCCGTGGCACGAAGGGCTCGACCACGTTTTTGCAGATAACCGCGATCAAGCAAACCACTGATGATGCCGGCGCGTGTCGCTTCGGTGCCGATACCGGTTGTCTCCTTGAGAATCTGCTTCAGGCGCGGGTCATTTACCAGGCGGGCGACGGTTTTCATGGCCTTGATCAATTCGCCCTGTGTATAGGGTTTGGGCGGCTTGGTGTGCAGTGCCTTTAGTTCGGTGCCGGTAATGCTGCAGTCTGTGCCGGTGGCGAGGGAGGGCAGTTGCTGGCTAGGCTGCGCTCCCGGTTCCTGCTGATTGTCCTGTGCATCACTTCTCAGTGCCCGGTGCCAACCGGGATCGATGACCCGCTTGCCGGTGGCCTTCAACGGCTGTTCCCCGGCTTCCAGCAGCACCGTCGTTCGATCAAACGTATGGTGGGGGAGAAACTGACACAGATAGTGGGCACGGATGATGGCGTAGACCGCCTGCTCTTTATCCGATAGGGCGGACAGCTGGCAGGGCGCCTGTGTCGGGATAATGCCGTGGTGCGCCGTGACCTTGGCATCGTTCCACGCGCGGGACTGTAGATTGAGATCCAGTGTCTCAATAAGAGAGGCCAACGCGGGGTCCGCCGCAAGCAAGGCTTTGATCACTACGGGAGCCTCACGCCGCATGTTTTCCGGCAAGTACCCGGTGTCTGAACGGGGATACGTCGTCGCCTTGTGGGTTTCATACAGGGACTGGGCAATCCGAAGGGTTTCCGCGACATCCAGCCCCAGCTGTCGTGAGCAGACCTCCTGCAGGGTTCCCAGATCAAAAGGCAGTGGCGGCGCCTCCCGGACACGCTCTGTATCGGCTGACAAGACTCGCGCCGTTCGGGCGGTCCGGATGGATTGAACGGCGTGCTGCGCCACCTGCTCCTGTACGCAGCGTCCCGCCTCGTCGGCGGTGTCCGTTGGTGGTATCCACTCCGCAAGAAAGTGACTTTCGGACGAGATGAGCCTGACCGCAATTGACCAGTAGGGGGTTGGGGTGAACGCAAAGATTTCCCTGTCGCGGTCTACCACCAGACGCAAGGTAGGGGTTTGCACACGTCCAACGGATAACACGCCCTCGAAACCACTGCGGCGACCGAGCAGGGTAAACAACCGGCTCAGGTTCATACCGATCAACCAGTCCGCCCGCGACCGCGCCAACGCAGAGTAGTACAGCGGCAGGGTCTCGCTCCCGGGTTTCAGAGCGCCCAGCGCTTTGCGAATAGAGGCGTCGTTGAGTGCGGAAAGCCACAATCGCTGAATGGGACCGTTGTAGCCGCACAGTTCGATCACCTCCCTGGCAATCATTTCACCTTCACGGTCTGCGTCGGTGGCGATAACCAGCTCAGTGGCTTGCTTGAGCAATTGTTTGACAATCTTGTACTGGGCTGCGGTCGATGCTTTGATGTCGCTGCGCCAGACCTTGGGAATAATTGGGAGCTGATCGAGGGACCAGCGTTTGTACTCGTCACCATAAACTTCCGGGGCTGCCGCTTCGATCAGGTGACCGATGCACCAGGTTACGGTAATGCCGGTACCGCTGTAGCAGCCGGTTCCTTGCCGTGTTGCACCCAATACCCGTGCGATGTCTTTTCCCTGGGAGGGTTTTTCGCACAGGAACAGGCGCATGTGATGACTCCGGCAAGGTGGTGACAGAACACCCGGTTATTGTCGCCTCCGGCAGCGCCGGCCACCGCGATGAAACCGGCACCGGGTGTTCCGGCTTTCATCCGAACATTTGCATTAGTGTGGCGAGAGATAGCGCTACCAAAGCTTCGCACTGTGGCGCGAATGGAACACAGTGGAAGAACAGGAGGCTCCATCACGTTCCGCTTTTCCGAGTTGCCAGCGCTGGATCTGCATCCTGGTGCAGGGTATTGGCGGGCAGGGAGTGGCTGGCGCAGGATGAGCGGCCAAAGGTTGCTACAGCCGCTCATGGCCGGCCAGCGTTCCGATCAATTCACCTGTCGTCCGCAGGTGACTCTTCGCTGGTGGATTTGGCGCTGAGTACCACATCGTCAAGCCGGTACGGCAAGATACCCACACGTCGTGCCTCGATCTTGAAGGTGACGCGTTCGTTTTCCTCTGCGTCCTCCCACTCGTCACGCACTGTGCGCCCGTCCACCAGAACCCGCATCCCTTTTTGATACAGCAGGTGCCAGCGTTCGGCGTCGCGATGCCACAGCTCCACCGGGGCCCAGAAGCCCCCGCGATCTTCGTACCCTTCCTGCACCGGTACCGGATTGTCGAAGTAGACATTCAGCCGCAGCAGTCGCCGGGGTTCGTCGTTGCCATTGGCAAATTCGCGGTACTCGGGCTTCGAGCCGATGTTGCCTTCGCCAAAAAAATGTGTGCTCATGGGGATTCCTCCTCGGTGGTTAAACGTTGCCGATCGGCACGTTGCAGGTAAATCATCTCGGCCCGGGCCATCTTCTCGGCGCATTCAAAAGCCTGGCGGGCGATGCTGTGAGTCAGGCTGATCTGCATATTCAGGGCGATGCGCTGTAGCTCCTGAGCGTAAAGGTCGTCGACGAGTTTGTCGGGAGTTGCTGAACTGAGCATCGCCTGCTCCCAGAGCGGGACTCCCATACTGGAGCGATCGAGATTGCGCCAGCGCAGAAAAGTGGTGCCCGCGCTGGTGGCTTGCTGGGCCAGATGTACCCCCAGCAGGGTGAAGGGGTATCCACGCACCTGCCCGAGCACCCGCCGCTCAGCGAGTTCGATCAGGTCATCCCGGAGCGCTCGGCATTGGTCGGCCCAGTCCTCCAGTTCCCCCTTACCTTTAAAAGGTTTTAAAAGGCCTTTTAGGTAGGCGGCGTGTTCCAGGCGTTGGAAGTCAGTCTGTACCAGAGGCACGAAATAGCGATTGCCTTGTGGGTGAGGGTGGCTCATAGCGAATCGCTCTCGTCACTCTCGGCGGATTGGGGTGCCGTTGTGTCTACCGGTGTGGGTTTGTCCACTGCCAGAGGCGATTCGGTATTGCCGACGTCATCGCTATCGGCTGTAGATGAGTCGCGTGCCAGTGGTGGTGCGAAGCGGGACCGGCGAGTGCCTTCGAGCACGTCTTGCGGCAGCGGGCCGTATTTTTCGAGCGCTGCACGGGCGGCGGCATTTCTGGCGGCATAGTCGTCCCGTTTGGTTCCGGAATATTTGTACTGCTGGGCCAGTGAGAACAGGCTGCGCAGGGCATGGGCACCGTCGTTCAGCCACCGTTCCAGGGTGCTGCGATCAATCAGGGCAGTGTGATGGGCGAGAATGAGATGCCGTGCCAGTGCGTCAAAATCCGCGAGCAGGTACACGGCCATAAATCCCAGTTGGGCGTTCACAAACAGCGGCAGCGTCACCGGCTGGACATTGAGATTGTCTCCCAGGCTGAGGGCTGCGGGGACATCGGCGAGAGCCTGATCGACCTGCTCCCGTAGCGCCTGTAACCGGTCCTTGGTGTCGGCCAACTTCTCCTCGACGCGGAGCATCCACCAGTCGGAATAGGGGTCATCCTGCTCTGCCCCGCGTTTCATTTTATTCATGATGGCCAGAAACCCGTTGAGACCGATGATGCCTGGGCGGCCTTCTGCGGGAGCCCGGCCATGCCAGATGCGCGAGGCGTGGTGGGTGTGCAGCGTCAGCGTCATGGTGCTGCGCAGGGAGCCGAGGTTCATCTTCATGTCATTGGCCATAGGATCACTCCCGTTGTCAGTTTGCTGATGAGTGTCCTGCGCCAGCGGAAGGCTGTCAGTCAACAAGTCGATGCCGGTGGGAGCCGGATTGTCGGGGTGAGGGTGCTGCAACAGATGGCGCTATGCGAGTGGCATAACCTTAAGGGGCGGATCGTTGGCAGGATGCGCTATGCGACTCGCATAGCGCCGGAAAGGGCTTCCGCTGCAAACACCGTTCAGGGTTTGAATAACGGCCGCAGCTGCGCCATATGTTCATGCACCGTTCGCTCGTCATCGGGGATGTGCCCGGATGATGGACGCGCGTCGGCCAGCAGATCCCCGACCCAGGTATTGAATTCACCGCGGATGGCTTTTTGGATAATGCCGAACAGGTAGCCGGCGGGATTGCGCACGTCGCCGGACAGGCAGCGCACGGTCCATTCATCCAGCACAGCCTGTTGCAGCTTTTCATCCACCTGGCGCAACGCGGCCAGTGCGCCTCTCTGTTGTTCCTCCCGCAGTGCGGAAAAATAGTCCGACAAATGCAGATTTTTGGCAAGCTCCCGTACAGTAAGTACTTTATGAATACTTTGATTACTACTACTTACTGTACGGTCTGCCTTCGGATTCCGAAGACCGTTGTTACCACTGGCTTGCCGACCCGCTTCGGAATCCGAAGGCTGTTCTTCGTCATTCCGAAGCGGGGTCCTATTCCCTTCTTCGGATTGGTGGCCAGTGCCGGGCTGTGGATAACCTGCCGCTTTTTCCGATGAGGGGGTAAGCAACTGCTCGGTGATGGCCTGCAGGCGGGTCGGCAGTGCGCGTTGGCTCACCTGCGGATCGTCCGCCAGTTCCCGCAGGGTTTCCGAGGCAACGCGTTGTATCGCCTTGCTGGCATGGGTGATTGACTGGCTGATCAGGTGGAGGTAGTCGGTATCCAGGTGTATGGCTTCAAACGGGGTGAGTGATGTGTCATGAAGCACATACAGGTTCCCTTCGATACGGCCGGTTCGGGCGTTGCGCCGACGCCTGACCAGGCTCAGCCAGCGGGTGAGCCGCAACAGTGTCAGTGCCCGGGCGACGGTTTCGTGAGAGGCTTTGCCGGTACAGGGCATGGCGGCGAGAAAGGGGCGCAATCGTTCGTAGGTGGGAAAGACCGTGATCTCTTCGGGGTTCAGCAGGAGACGGAGTACCTGCCAGGCATTGCGTTCCAGGGGTGTGAGGCGCCGGTCAAAGAAGAGCGCGCGGGGGACGCTCTCGTGGCGGTTGCCGCTGAACAGAATCGCGTCCTGAGCTGCGGTCTTGCCGCTCTGTCGGGAGGCGGTTTCCAATATTGCGCTCAGGGCATCCGGAGAACCCTTCGGGTCATCGGCAGCCATGACTACGCCAGTCCCTGGTCAATCCAGCTCCGGATAGTGGCCCAGATCACCGACATGGGCAGGCTCAACGCCTCGGCCAACTCCATGGCGAGATCCAGCATGGCCGCGTCGTCATCGAAATCGATCTCTCTCGCCTTGATGGCGGGTTGCCATCGTTGCCACAGCGTCATTTCCTGTTCTTCGCTCAATACCGGGTGTCGCCCCTTGCGTTTTGGCAGGCCCAGCACATCGCGGCGGAGCGCCACTTCCTGGTGAGTCAGTCCGTAAAATCTACTGATCATATCGGTACTGGCCCCCAGCCGGAGCATTCGGTCTATCGTCAGGATTTCCTGCTCGACATCCTCGACCTGGCGGAGCAGATGCTTCAGTACCTCGCGATTAACTTGGACCTTGCACCAGGAGACCGAGGCATTGATCAGGACACTCACCAGTGCGGGGTGTTTGAGGGCATCGAGTTCCTCTTCCCCAAACCCCATGGCCTTGCAGCGTCGCAGCTGGCCGTTGCGCAAATCATGCAGCGCTTGTGCGATAACGGCCTGGTTGAGTGGGTGGGGACCTGACACAGTCTAACCCTCACCGACGACCGGGTTTGTCGGCGGGCTCGGGCGCGTCGCTCCACTGCCATTCCCGCAGCTGTCGCGCCAGACGGAACAGCTGGAATAAACGGTCCAGGCCGCTATCGCTGAGATGGAGGGTAGATTCCTGGCCGGTATGGAACCAGTCCCCAAGCAGTGATCGCACGATATCGGCGACAGACGCAGACTGCACCGTCGGGCTATCTGCGCAGGCACAGGTTTCCATCGCCGACAACAAGGAAAACAACGGATGTGAGGGGATATCCGACCGCACGTCATTCGGAGCTGTACCGTCGCGCCGGCAGGTGAAACCGATGCCCGTACTGACGGGATTCACTCGTCCGCTTTCGCCAATCTCGTTGGCGATGGTGGCGGCCAGCTCGCCGATGGTGATGCGAAGCTGGTCCGGTGAACCCAGTGAGGATTCAGTAGCCCCTGTTTCTGTCAGGGGAGAATACGTGTCTGCCCCAGCGTTAATTGGTTCGGGCAGCCTCTCACCGGTTTGTTCGGCCACCAGGCGTTGAATCGATTGTAAGCGGTCTGTTGTCGAGGGTAGGGACTCCTCGGGAATTTCGTTGTCGGCAGCCCGTGCTTCGTCGGGTGTGTATTCAGCGGGGTTCGCGCTGGCAGCCGGAGTATCCGCCGCCTTTGATTGCCCTAATGGTTTGATCGAACGGGGATCATCTTCGTCAATGTGCGGGTTGGCCACCGGCTGAGATAGGTGATTGATATCCGGCGATACCGGCGTTTTTGGGACTACGGGTTGATCCGAATTATGAGGTAATCCGGACGTATCGGGTGGCGGCGCTTCGAGCGTCCGTTGCCGATGTGCGGAACTGTCAATCGCCAACGCCAGAGTATCGTAGTCCACATTGAGGACGTGCCCCATTTGCCCGATCAATTCATCCTGGATGCGTTGCAGAGAAAATTCATCGCCGGCATGATCGAAGAGGGTGAGGACTTCCTGGAACAGTGTGGTGAAGTCCACGCCAGTGTCCTTGGTGACGTAGGTGCTCCAAACCCGCTCCCCGGCTTTGCGCAAGGTGGTGAGTCGTTCGGTCTGTGGACGCCCAAGGCCAGCGTACAGGAGGGTGGGAATCGCGGGCAGCAGATAGCGGATGGTGTCCTGCATCCGGCTGATATGGGACTGAGAAACGGGGTAGCCATCCGCGGTGAGGCGACGGGAGAGTTCGGATTGTGACAGTGACTGTCCGCCTTCGGCTTCATACAGTTCCCGCGCCTTTTCGATGCCCAGCGCGCGTTCGATAAATGAAAGCCCGCCGTGCAGTTCATTCTCGGTCAGGTGGCCGGTCAGCGCGATGATCTCACCGCGCGCCGACCACGGGCGAAACAGGCAGGTGATACGAAAATAGCGCTCGTCTTTGGTGTCACGCCAAAGTTCATTGAGTATGGCCAAACGGGTGTTGCCGCCATTGCGGATGGTATAGGTGGACTCACCGGGCCGCCGGGTGATAGCCGGAGGAGCGTCGAGCCCCCGCTCGCGAATTGAGGCTTTGAGGTCATCGTAGCGGGGATTGCGGGTCACGCGCGGGTTGAGGTCGTAGGGACGCAACTGGTCCAATGTGACCACCATGGGGGTGTCCTCGATGGGGTCGCTCAACTGCTCGGCCTTCGGGCCGGAGCGGGCAAACCCCTCGGCCAGTAACTTGCCGGCGATGGCGTGGGGATCCTGCTCAGCCATGGCGGGGATTCCTGGTCGCGGGACGCCGAGTGGGCAGGAGCAACGCTGCGGTGCCGATGGCTGGCATGTCCGGCTTGGTGAGTATGAGCTCATTGGCAGCGCGGTAGGCGACATGCCACCCGTGTGCTTGTGCGAAGATCATCAGCCTGCGCCGTTTCGGGCATGTCCGGTTCGCCGGTTCAACGATGTTCCACATGGGCCGCCCTCCGACAGGTTGCGGGCGTTACGCCATCAAAGCGGTCTTCCCATTGCGGCAGCAGTTCCCGCGCCAATGTCTTGATCGTTTCCAGGGCCGCTGGTGCCACGCGCCCATGGGGGCGGCGATGTTCAACCCGGTGGACCGGTTGGCTCAGGGTGGCCGCCCGGGGATAGGCTTCGATAGCCGGGATACTGGTCGCCAGTAGTGAAACTCCCACTTGTCCGTGGAACAGCTGATGCAACGCCTGCTGAATAGCGCGCGCATTAGAGGAAACAGAGTGCACACGGTTGATCAGCAAATGCAGCGGCGGTGGCGCAATACCAAGATGGCGATAGGGCGTGATGTCATCGAGTAACTGCAGGGTTCCCCGCCGCAACTCCCGCGCCGCCAGGATTTCTGGGGTAACCGGGGACAACGCCAAGTCCGAGGCGAGCACTGCCATCTCCAGCATCACACTGCGCGCGCCCTGGGTATCGATCAGCATCAGATCGTAGTGGGGAGCGAAGGACGGCAGGAGGTGGCGTAAGCGAAGGCGGCCATCGGGCGCATGCAGCAATAGCGTGTTCAACTGCCCCTTGTCATCATTGGATACGATGAGGTCAAGTCCGTGGACCGCCGTGCGGGAGATAACCTGTTCTGGCACTTGTTCATTGAATGCCAGCAGTTCGTAGATCCCGCCGACGGCCTGTTGATTCAGAGAAAAATAGCTGGACAGGGTTGGTTGAACGTCGAGGTCTACCAGTAGCACCCGCAGCCCGGCGTCGGCGGCGAAACCGCCAAGGTTGGCCGCGATGGTGGTTTTCCCCACACCGCCTTTGGTTGATATCACGGAGATCACTTGCATGGCGCTGACCCTCCAAATCCCGGTGTCAGAGGGTGCGGTCTTTGCGGCGTTCGGCGATCCACTGGTCGATTTCGACCGAATCCCAGCCCACCGCACGGACACCCAGGCGAATGGCCTTGGGAAACTTGCCCGCTTTCATCAGATTGTAGATGTGGGCTCGCTTGAAGCCCGTCTTGGCTTCCACCTCGGCGCGGCGGAGGATGCGTCGTTCATTGGGATTCATCGCTGCTAAAGGTTGCTGAGACATCGGGACCACTCCTGGACGCTCCTTGGCGTTTGTTGGGACATGGTCGGTATTAAATACAGCTCGCCGGAAAACGACACCGCAAATGCGGCATCCCGAACCGCCGTTATAGACTTGAGGCCTCAGTTCGATGCCAGGTGGCGTTTGGCTTCGGCGAACTTGGCCTGAAGGGTACGCTCAGTGATACCCATGGTGTTGGGGGAATGGGCAATCATGGCGCTGATAACAGCGTCTTGGGATTTGAAGGACGAATAAGGCTGGCCCGACGGTGAGTGTCCCAGTAACAGACTCAACAGCCCGGCGACAATGTTGAGGTAGGTTGATTCGCTGCGAGCGCCCGGTGACTTTCCCCGGCGTATGCTCAGCTGTTGATGCTCATAATCCTCTCTGAGTGAATTGCATTTTATCTGGAGTGCCTGGCAGATGCGTTCTTGGTCTGCAAGCTGTATTTTCAGGGCTTCCCGGTCGGCCAGTAAGATTTGAATAGCTTCAGTACTGAGACCAGTGAACAGGTGTTGTTCGATTGCTCCGAACAGAAATCCGGGCTTTTCCTCCGGGTAGGTAGAGGCCATCCAGGCTTTCAGATCCACATGGCGGACCGTCAGGTCAGGATCATCCAGGAGCAGCGGGTCTTCACAGGTGACACCATTCTTTCCATAGGGAAGATCTCTGTTGGTCAGGGCATCCAGTATTCGTGCGGTGTTCAAATGGAGCCTGGGCCATTGCGGGAAATCGGTTGGAGCGGGGACTTGATGAGCCCCGAGCACCTGAATGATATGATGCTCGTGGTCTAACAGATCGCTCCAACGGATGGCCGCCTCAATGGGGCGATAGAAGATTTTTTCAGGCGCGCTGCCGGGCATACCGATACCCTCATCGATTGTTATTCACCCTGGAGGGGTGTTACCTATGACGGTTTTCGAGGTGTATACACGATGGAGTCGGCCGCGAACCGGTTGTGATGGTTTTGCGGCGTTTGGGCTATAGATTGCTTAACACGTACACTCCTTAGTGGCGCAAACGCCGAAAACCTGAATCTTTTATCCCCGCTGGATTGCAATTGATTTTCTACTGGCGGTGGATACATCGGGCATAGAAGTGTTGTGACTGAATTTGGGAAAGCCAAGACCGATTGGGTCAGTGTGGATTTCTGTGTCTTTGCGGGCTTCAGCTATTGCTGATTAGGTCACAGGTAAATAGGGTTGCAGTGAGAGTCTTGTCATACTTTGTTCATATTTTCAGTTCGAATAGTTGCGCAACAGGTCTCACAGCAGATCAAAATAGAAACAATGTCATTGCGTTGATCAATCCAATGCGAAACCAAGAAGTATTGGCCTAAACATGGCGGTAAAACGGAAACTGGTCCGATCCTACGGAAGTGGTTGTCGTGCCAAGCAGCCTCTACCCAAGGAATACGAAAATGCCCGTTTGCGTTGGCTGGGACGTGTCCGTGTGGAAGCCGATTCTGGTCTGGTGGATGAATACGAAATTGAACCGGACAGGAAGTTGTATCTGAATGATTTTCTGACGCTGATTGCGGAGGAAATCGAAAAGTTTGAAGAAATCGATGATGCTGATTGGCGGGTGGATATTTACAAACTCACTCGACGACAGCGATGTTAAGTTTGTGGAGCTGGGCCGTGCTCACTGACTATTCCGGTCAACTCTCGGCTGACGCGGTTTCAAGACGTGCATTAGTATTCACTCGTCTTGCAAATGCTTGCGACTGTTTCGAAGTCAAACCCACCCTTAACGCATCCAGATAGTCTGCATACCACTGCATCATCAGTCGGCGCTGGGGAAGATAGATGGCGTGGTTGTAGTCACCGGCAATTCCGGTTTCCTTGTGGGACAGTTGCGCATCCACGAACTGCTTGGGCCAGCCATGTTCCCGGAGCAGCGTGCTGGCGGTGTGTCGAGTGCCGTGGCTCACCATGCGACCCTTGTAGCCTATGAGGCGAAATACCTTGTTGACGGTGTTTTCGCTGATCATGGCGTTTTTGGTGCCGATGCCGGGGAAGAGATACTGTTGCCTTCCGGTAATTTCCCGGAGCTCTTTGAGCATTGCAATGAGTTGAGTGGGAAGCGGCGTCACGTGCATGCGGCGCATCTTCATTTTCTCAGCGTCGATACGCCATATCGCATCATCCAGGTCGACTTCGTGCCATTGGGCGAAGCGAACCATACCAGGGCGGGAGGCGGTGAGGATTGCCATCCAGGCTGCGGTGCGGTTGATGAGGCGACTGGTCGAGTTGTCCAGCTTGCGGAGAAAATCCGGTAACTCAGGTTCGAGTAAATGTGGGTAGTGCTCGGCTCTCGGGGCTTCCTTGGCGATATAGCGCAGCTCCGATGCCGGGTTGTTGTCGCATAGCCCTTTGGCGATCGCCCGGCTGAAGATTTCGCGCAGCCAGCCGCGGACTTTCTTGGAGACGTTCAGTGCGCCACGTTTCTCGATGCGGGTTTGTACGGAAGCACAGTCTGCCCTCGATACGCTGGGAAGGTGTTTGTCCCCCAGTACGGGGAGAATGTCCTTGTCGAGGTAGGTCCGCATTTTATCCAAGGTTGACGCCGAGCGACCAGCTTTGACCTTGCTTTGGTACCAGTCCTCTGCGGCTACCCTGAACAGATTGGTCTTTGATTCGGTAGATGCTTGTTTATCAACTTTGCGTTTCTGGCTCGGGTCGATACCGCGTGCCACAAGTGCACGCATTTCAGCCGCCTTCTCGCGAGCAAGTTGGAGTGAAATAGTGGGGTAGACACCCAAGGAAATGCGAGGTTGTTTGCCGTCGATGCGATAGCGGAAGTGCCAGTACCTCTGCCCCACGGGGGTCACCCACAGGGAGAGGCCGCCGCCATCAGCGAGGCCATAAGGCTTGTCTTTAGGCTTGGCAGCCTGGACTTCTCGTGCGGTAAGGGGCATGGTGAGTACACTTTTTCTCTCGAACTTTTAGTGTACTCAAAAATGTACTCATTTGCACATGGCTTTCAGTGGAACCCGGTAGCGCATGCTGGAACGAAAAAGCCCGCTTTCGCGGGCTTTTTCAATGACTTAGAGATTTTGTTGGAAGTCTCTGGAATTCAAAATGGTGCCCAGAAGAGGACTTGAACCTCCACGACCGTAAGGTCACTAGCACCTGAAGCTAGCGCGTCTACCAGTTCCGCCATCTGGGCTTGAAAGAAAAGCTTCTCTCTCAGAAGGCGCGCACTTTAACCACGCTTGAAGGAATTGTCAATTCTCTTTGTTAAAAAATCTGCTACTCTGTTGGCGTAGATTACTTAGATGAACAAGCGAGAACGTTTCTTGAAGAAAAAGCACATTGCTCCCGATCCCCACGCTGCACGGGAGGCAGCCAAATACGATAAACCCATTCCCAGCAGGGAAGTGATTCTTGAGCTGATACAGAATAATGTCGGCCCAATGACCCAGGATGAGGTCGCCATCGCTCTGCAACTCGCTGATGACGAAGATCTCGAGGCCTTGCGCCGACGTCTGGTGGCCATGGTGCGGGACGGCCAACTGGTTTCCAATCGCCGGGACGGCTATGGCACCCTCGACAAGATGAATCTTACCAAGGGGCGTGTTATTGGCCACCCGGAGGGCTTTGGTTTTGTTGCCGTTGGCGATGGCCAGGATATTTACCTGTCCAGCCGCCAGATGAAGCGGGTGTTTGATGGCGATGAGGTCTTGGTGCGGATTTCGGGCTGGGATCGCCGCGGCCGCCCTGAGGGCTCCATTGTCGAGGTTCTTAACCACAATACCTCCAAATTGGTGGGCACTTATTTTGTTGAAAGTGGGGTGAGTTTCGTGCGCCCTGATAACCCGCGCATCAGCCAGGATATCCTTGTTCCCAAAGATGAAGACGCCGGTGCCGCCAGCGGCCAAATGGTGTTGGTGCTGGTAACCCGCCAGCCGTCAAAAGATATGTTGCCCACGGGGCGGATCGTTCAGGTTCTCGGTGAGCAACGGGCGCCGGGACTGGAGATCATCTCCAGTCTTCACAACTACAAGATTCCCCATGAATGGCCGGAAGAGCTGATTTCAGAAGTTGACGGTATCGCTGATGAAGTTGGCGAAGAGGACAAGAAAAACCGCATTGATTTGCGCGATTTGGCCTTTGTCACCATCGACGGCGAAGACGCCAAGGATTTTGACGATGCGGTTTATTGCGAACCCCTCAAGAAGGGTGGTTGGCGTCGCTTGAAGGGCGGCTGGCGATTGCTGGTGGCTATCGCGGATGTGTCCCATTATGTCAAGCCGGGCAGGGCGCTTGACAAAGAGGCCTGGAAGCGCGGCACCTCCGTGTATTTTCCCGGCCAGGTGGTGCCCATGTTGCCGGAAAAGCTCTCCAATGGCCTGTGTTCCCTGAAACCGGAAGTGGATCGCCTGTGCATGGTTTGCGAGATGGCAATAACCCCTGCGGGGGTGGTTCAGGACTACCAGTTTTACGAGGCAGTGATGCACTCCCGCGCCCGTCTGACCTATACCCAGGTGGCTGGCATGATTGCCCAAAAGGGCGATGAGGACAGTGCCATTCGCAAACAGTTTGCGGGGATCGTCGAGCGTATCGACAGCCTTTATGACCTCTATAACGTCTTGCGGCAGGCGAGGGAAACCAGGGGCGCCATCGATTTTGAAACCGGCGAAACGCGCATTTTGTTTGATGAGCAGCGCAAGATTGAACAGATTATTCCCGAGGTGCGCACCGAGGCTCACAAGCTGATTGAAGAATGTATGCTGGCAGCGAATGTGTGCGCCGCCACGCTTTTGGAAAAAAGCAAATTGCCCGCGCTTTACCGGGTTCACGAGGGTCCCACGGAAGAAAAGCTCGCCAACCTGCGGGAGTTTCTGGCGGAAATTGGCCTGGGTTTGGCGGGAGGGGATTCGCCCACGCCAATGGATTATCAGCAGGTGCTGGCAAAAGTGGCAGACAGACCCGATGCCCATGTCATTCAGTCAGTGATGTTGCGCTCCATGAGCAGGGCAGAGTACACCGAAGACAACGAAGGCCATTTTGGCCTTAATTACGAAGCCTATACTCATTTTACTTCGCCGATTCGCCGCTATCCCGACCTGCTGACCCATCGCGCCATTCGCGGCCTGCTGCGCAGCAATAAACGGGTTGCCCATTTGCAGCGGGCTCCTGGCGCTGCGCCCATGGCGCTCACTGAAAGCTATCCCTACGATGCTGCCTGGATGGCCGCTGCCGGGGAGCACGCGTCTTTCACCGAGCGTCGCGCCGATGAAGCCACCAGGGATGTGGAAACCTGGTTGAAATGCGAGTATCTACTGGACAAGGTTGGCGAAGAATTTACCGGTATTGTCACTTCGGTTGTCGGTTTTGGTTTGTTTGTCGAGCTGGTAGATCTTTTTGTTGAGGGGCTTATTCATATTACCGGGTTGCCCAAGGATTATTATTACCATGAACCCGCCCATCACCGTCTTGTGGGTGAGCGCACCCGCAGAATTTTCCGCCTTGGCGACAGACTTCGCGTCAGGGTTACCCGCGTCAATCTCGAAGAGCGCAAAGTGGACTTTGATCTTATTGAGGATGATCAAAAATCGGCAAAACGGGGCGATGGCGGTTTCGACCATGGCGTTCAGGAGCGGAGGGGCGACAACCGCGGTAAGCGCCGCACTGAAAACTCTTCACGGGATCGCAGCAGCAGTAAAGAAAAGGGGGGAGACGAAAACCCCATTCGCGCCATCGCTGGAGCCCCACCTAGAAAATCCGCTGCCGCCAAAGGCAAAAAAAACGGTGGGTCTGCGGGGAAATCCGCCAATGATGATAAAACCAAGGTAAAATCGCCGCCCTCATCTGCGCCAGGGGCGGAGAGAAAACCCAGACGAAAAAGGCGTTAACGGTTCATGGCAAAACACAAAGAGGCTTCAGCCAGCCAGGAGTGGATTTACGGTCTTCACTCCGTGCTCGCCTTGCTGAAAACAGATTCTGAGCGGGTCAGTGAAATTCGCGTCCAGCGGGGGCGCCAGGATCAGCGTCTCAATAAAGTCCGCGCCCTGGCAGAACAGCTTGAGATTCCGGTTGCCATTGCTTCGCGGGAAGAACTCGAGGTTCTGGCGCCGGGCAATCACCAGGGCATTGTCGCCCTTTGCGCACAGGGCGAGGTGCGCGATGAGCATTTCCTCTTTAACCTTCTCGACAATCTCGATCACCCGCCGTTGCTGTTGGTGCTCGATGGCGTCACTGATCCCCATAATCTTGGCGCCTGCCTGCGTACCGCCGATGCCGTGGGTGTGGATGCGGTGATTGCGCCCAAGGACAAATCCGTGGGCATTACCGCAACAGTGCGCAAGGTGGCCTGTGGCGCCGCAGAAACCGTTCCCTTTGTGGTTGTTACCAATCTTGCCCGCTTGCTGCGCCAGATTCAGGAGAGGGGTGTGTGGGTGGCGGGAACTGACGGCGATGCAGCGCTGGATGTTTATGATGCCGACCTCAAAGGCCCTCTGGCGCTGGTGATGGGCGCTGAAGGAGATGGTATGCGCAGACTCACCAAAGAGCAGTGCGACCTGCTGGTAAAACTGCCGATGGCGGGCGCCGTCACCAGCTTGAATGTCTCGGTGGCAACCGGCGTATGCCTCTATGAAATTGTTCGTCAGCGGCGCGGTGGTTAATTCCCTGCGGGGTTGTTGCCGCCCGCGAATTTGCGGGGCGGGCTGATGGCTGGGGTTGCCACGTTACCCAACCTCCTCAGTGCCAGCCGAATTGTCCTCGCCCCGGTTCTCGTGGTGCTGGCGACGCTGGGGTATCAGGATTTTTTTCTCGCTCTTCTTGCTTTCAGTCTGTTGACCGACGCCCTCGACGGCTATCTCGCCCGACTGCTTCGCCAGGAAAGCGCTCTTGGTGTCAAACTCGACAGCTGGGGTGACTTGCTCACCTATATCACCATGGCTTTGGGGTTGTGGCTGCTGTGGCCACAGCTTTTTATGTCGGAAATCTGGTTTTTGTTGTTGGGGGTTGGCTTCTATTGTCTGCCGATGCTGGCCAGTTTGTTCAAGTTTGGCGTTTTGCCGCGATTTCATACCTGGGCGGCCAAACTCGCTGCTCTGTTGATTGCCCCGGCGTATTTCGTATTGACCCTGTGGGGCTACGCACTGCCGTTTCGAATTGTTATTGGGTTCCATGTCTGGGTGGCCATTGAGGAGCTGCTGATTGTTTTTCTTCTCTCCCGCAATCAATACAACGTGCCCACGTTTATTCATGCGCGCAATTTATCGCGACGGGCGCGGCTTCAATTGCAAAAACAGCGGCAAAAAATACAGGGCAAAAGGGAGCGCTTGCAGGAGCGTCGGGATAAACGACGGGAGGAGCGGGAAAGCCGATAGGCTCATCTTCTCCTCCCGGGTCGGGAAGTTGTGCTGGCTGCCTTATTCTTCCTTGGGGAAAATACAGTGCTTGGCGAAGTCGCTGATTTCGTTCATGGTCAATTCCCCTTTGGGGCGCTCTTTCATCTGTTCACACCATTTTTTGCTTCCCACTTCGGGTGCGCAGGCGCTCAGGGTCAGGGCGGTGATGGCGATGATGGCAAGTTTGGCTGTTTGCTGCATGGCTAATTCCTTATTGCGGCTGTCAGGTTGTTTTGAGTCGGTAGCCTGAAACACCACTTTCAGACAACGCTTGCATCATAGCCCATCTTCACCTAAAATTGCGCGCCTTTAAACCCCAGGCCTCGTGTCTGGATTCTCCTTGCTACACCGTCGTCCACACTGGGCCAAACGGGTAGCTCTAACCCGTAAGGAGCTACAATGCGTCATTACGAAATTGTTTTTATGGTTCACCCGGATCAAAGCGAGCAGGTTCCGGGCATGATCGACCGTTATTCCAAGCTTGTCGAGGCTGGCAACGGCAAAATCCACCGTCTTGAAGACTGGGGTCGCCGCCACCTTGCCTATCCCATTCAGAAAATCCACAAAGCTCACTATGTGCTGATGAACATAGAGTGCGGCCAGGACGTGCTGGATGAGCTTTCTTCCAATTTCCGTTACAACGATGCCGTTCTGCGCAACCTCGTTATCAAGTGCCATGAAGCCGAAATAGGGGAAACCCTGATCATGAAGGCCGAGCGTGCCGACAAGGCAGAAAAAGAAAGCCGTGAACGCCGTGAAGCCGAGCGCGCCGCCAAAGCCGCTCAGGAAGCCGTAGAAGAAACTTCTGACGAAGAAGATTCTGAAGAAGTCGACGAAGAGGAAGAATAAGATGCAACCACGTTTTAACCGCAGACGTAAATTTTGTCGTTTTTCCGCCGAAGACGCACCGAAAATCGACTACAAAGATCTCGAGACCCTGAAAGGTTATGTTTCAGAGTCTGGCAAAATCGTGCCCAGCCGCATTACCGGCACCAAAGCGCGCTATCAGCGCGAGCTGGCCACTGCCATCAAGAGAGCCCGTTATCTGGCGCTGCTGCCCTATACAGACGGACATCAGTAAGTGCTTTAAACCCGAGTTTTTGACCCTGGATTTGGAGAGCCTATGCGCGCTCTAGCCAGTTTTATTATGCGTGGGCGCATGCAGGCATCACTAGTTGCCCTGGCGGGGAATTTGGTTCCCTTGGTGAGCCCGGCGGCGGTGGGGCTGGTGGCTCTGAGGCGCAGCTTTGGCGAAGGCCTGCTGATCCTGTTGTGGGCCTGCTTGCCGTTGCTGGCGGTGCTGTTTTTGAGTTCTGCCAGTCATCTGGTGGTGACGACATCAATTGTCGGTATGGTGGTTGTCCTGGTTGCCGCAGAGGTTCTCAAGGGCACTGTGTCCTGGCAGCTGACGTTGGTGACAGTGTTAGCGTTCTCTGCTGTTGCCATGTTGATACTGGGCATGACATTGGCTGCAGAAGCCGCCCAGGTGATCGCTGATATTCAGCAAATCATGGTTAACTTGGCGGGGCAGCCGGAGCCGGGGGTTTCGCCCTTTTATATTCTTATGGCGGTCAATGCGATCGGTCTGGGAATAGAAACGGTAAACATGAACTATGTGCTGGGTTTTTTGTCCTGGCTGACAGGGTTGAATGTCATCGCTAGCCTGTTATTGGCGCGCTGGTGGCAATCCTTGCTGTATAACCCGGGTGGGTTTCAGCAGGAGCTTCACAACCTGCGGTTTCATGTTGTTATCGCTTCGGCGCTGATGTTGATTGTGGTTATCTGCAATCTGCTGCCTGCGGAATATATGACCTGGGCCAGTATGGTGGGAATGCCCCTGCTGTTGTCTGGCGTCAGTTTCGCCCATTTTGGTGCCAAGCTGCTGGGGTTGGGAACTGTCTGGTTGATTTTTATGTATGTGGGGCTGGTTCTTTTCAGTCCTCTGAGTATGGTGCTAATCGCGGTGGGATTCCTCGATAGCTTTTTGGATTTTCGTACCCGACTTGCCAGGTCGCGCGGTTAGATTCCGCAGTTCTGAGCGAGCGGTATATTAAAAGAGGTGAGTAAAATGGAAGTCATTCTGCTGGAAAAAGTAGGCAAGCTTGGCGCAATTGGCGACAAGGTGTCAGTTAAATCCGGTTATGGCCGCAACTTTCTGATTCCGCAAGGCAAGGCAATTTTTGCTACCGCCGACAACATTGCCGAATTTGAACAGCGTCGCGCCGAGCTTGAAAAAGCATCCGCTGAGCGCAAGGGAGAAGCTGATGGCCGTGCGGCCAAGCTGGAAGCCCTGGGCACTGTTACTATCGCAGCCAATTCAGGTGAAGGCGGCAGACTCTTTGGTTCCATTGGTACCAGAGATATCGCTGATGCGATCAGCGCCGCTGGCGTCGAAGTGTCCAAGAGTGAAGTTAAACTTCCCGAGGGCGTGCTTCGGGAGGTGGGTGAGTACGATGTGGATATTCAGTTCCACGCCGAAGTTACTCAAGCCATCAAGGTTGTTGTTGTCGCCGAGTAAGTAGCGATTACTGTTACCTTTGCGGCACTGTCCTGTAGCGGGCAGTGCCGTTTCTGCTTCTAAGTGGCTGTTCCAATGGCTGTGAATGACGTGCCGAAAACCCTGGCGATAAACGCCCAGCTGCCCCACTCCCTGGAAGCGGAGCAGGCGGTGCTTGGCGGCCTTATGCTGGCTAACGAATCGTTTGAGTCGGTGGCCGCAATTGTCGCTGTCGCCGATTTTCACAACACTGATCATCAGCTTATTTTTCGCACCATGCAAAAGCTGGCGGCGGAAGAAAAACCTTTCGATGTCATTACCCTTTCTGAAACCCTCAAGGAAAATGGTGATCTCGCCCAGATAGGTGGCGATCATTATTTGGTCGAGCTGGCCACCAATACGCCCAGCGCCGCCAACCTCCCTGCTTATGCTCAAATTGTTCTTGAGCGCTCCATCGTCCGTCAGCTTATTGTCGCCTCCACCGAAATTGCCCAAAAGGGGCTGACGCCGCTGGGGTGGGACAGTGCTCGACTGCTGGCAGAGGCGGAGCAGAAGCTCACCGAAATCATGGAAAATCGCCCGAAAAAAGGTGGTTTTCAGCAGGTCAACGATCTCCTCAAGGAGGCGGTTGAGCGCATCGATCAGCTTTTTCAAAATGATGCCGATATCACCGGCCTCAGCACCGGATTTGCCGATCTTGACGAAAAAACCTCGGGCTGGCAGAAGTCGGATTTGGTGATTGTGGCGGGACGGCCTTCAATGGGGAAAACCTCCTTTGCCATGAATATGGTGGAGCATGCGGTGCTCAATCAGGATAGGCCGGTACTGGTTTTTAGCCTTGAGATGCCTGCCAACCAGTTGATGACGAGAATGCTGTCGTCGGTGGGGCGAATTGACCAGACATTGATGCGCACGGGAAATCTTTCCGAAGATGATTGGCCGCGACTCACCAACGCGGTGTCGCGAATGAAAGACCGCCCCCTGTTTATCGATGACACGCCGGGAATTTCCCCCCTGGAAATGCGCAATCGCATTCGCCAGCTGATTAGAGACCGCAAAGAAGTCCTGCGGGAAAAAAACCGGGGGCTGCCAGCGGATGAGCTCGATGCGCTCTCCAGTCCTGCGCTGGTGATGGTCGATTATTTGCAGTTGATGTCCGCCAGTATTCCCGGAGAGGGGCGGGTTCAGGAGATTTCGCAAATTTCAAGGGATCTCAAATTTATCGCGCGGGAGTTTTCCTGTCCCGTGATTGCGCTCTCTCAGCTCAGCAGGAATGTGGAGCAGCGCCCCAACAAACGTCCGGTCAACTCGGATTTGCGGGAGTCTGGCGCCATCGAGCAGGATGCGGATGTCATTCTTTTCATCTATAGGGATGAGGTTTATCACGAAGATACTCAGGATAAAGGCATTGCCGAAGTGATTATTGGCAAGCAGAGAAACGGCCCGATCGGCACCTCAAAACTGGCGTTTCTCGGCAAATACACCCGCTTTGAAAATCTTGCCAGAGACTATTTCGGCGACGCCGATTAGCCTGCCTTTGCAGAGAATTTAAAATGAAAATTTTTCATACAATTAAAGGGTTGCGTGACGAACTTAAAAAATGCCGAAAGACTGGTCTGCGCATTGGTTTTGTGCCGACCATGGGCAATCTTCACGATGCCCATATCGAGCTGGTGAAAACTGCGCGCCAGCATAACGATATCGTCGTCTGCTCGATTTTTGTCAACGCCCTCCAGTTTGGTCTCAACGAGGATTGGGATCGCTATCCCCGAACTATCCGCGACGATGTCGACAAGCTGACTGCGGCGGGCTGCGATTATTTGTTTCACCCCGCCGACAGCGAAATGTACCCCAATGGCCTCGATACTCAGACCCGTGTGATTTGCGCCACCATGACGGACATCCTCTGCGGAGCCAGCAGACCCGGCCATTTTGAAGGCGTCACCACGGTGGTCACCAAGCTTTTCAATATTGTTCAGCCCGACGAGGCAATATTTGGCATCAAGGACTACCAGCAGCTTGCGGTGATTCGCCGCATGACTGAAGACCTGTGTATGGATATTAAAATTACCGCAGCGCCCATTCATCGGGAGACTGACGGGCTGGCAATGAGTTCGCGAAATGGCTATATTAGCGCCGTCGAACGACCCAGGGTCAGTGTGCTTTACGAAACACTGCAATGGATGGTGGAGTCCGTCCGCAATGGAGAGCGGGATTTTACTCAACTTGAGGAACAAGGCAGGCAGCGCATTGTCGAACAGGGGTTTCGGGTGGATTATTTATCCGTCTGTAACAGCAAATCCCTTGAGCCAGCCGCTGTAGACGATGATGAGATTACGATTCTTGGCGCTATGTACACCGAAAGTGCCCGTCTCATTGACAACCTTTCTCTCTCCCTGACTAGAGGTGAATCAAATGCTCACTAATATGCTGAAAGCGAAGCTCCATATGGCGTCTGTTACCCAGGCCGAACTCTGGTATGACGGTTCCTGCGCCATTGACTCCAACCTGCTTGAACTGGCAGGCATGCGTGAGTTTGAGCAAATTGATATTTACAACGTCAATAATGGCGAACGCTTTACCACCTATATTATCAAGGCCGAGCCCGGCTCCGGCACCATTTCCATGAACGGCGCGGCAGCCCGCAAAGTCCAGATGGGCGACAGGGTGATTATCGCTACCTACGGTCAGTTTGATGACAAGGAAGCGGCAAAGCACAAGCCCCGTCTTGTCTATCTGCACGCCGATAACACCGTCGAACGCACATCCAATACCATTCCCATGCAGGTCGCCTCCTGAGCGATCTGTCCTGCGGCGCAGGCATCTTCATAACAAAGTCTTATTCCTGCGCCAACAAACTTTTATCTCTTTACCCCTTCTGCCAGGGAAACTAAACTGAACCCCTCGGGGAGCCTTCCCATGAAGGTTCCCGAACCTAACAACAGTATAAGGGGTAGTCATGAGTCAGGTGATTTTGCATCCTGTGCCACAGCAGTGGCAGGATTCAGCGTACATTAACAGCCATAAATATGAGGAAATGTACCGGCGTTCCGTCGAGGAGGCGGATCAATTCTGGGCTGAACAGGCGCGGGAATTTCTGCTCTGGGACAAAGAGTGGCAAACCGTTTGCGAGCAGGATTTCGATCGCGGACTGGCGCGCTGGTTTGATGGCGGCAAGTTGAATGTCAGTGTCAATTGTATCGATCGCCACCTGGACGCGCGCGGAGATCAGACGGCCTTTATCTGGGAGGCCGACGAGCCCGGCCAGGATAAGCATATCAGCTATCGCGAGCTCCATCGCCAGGTGTCCTTGCTGGGTAACCTGTTGCGCCAGCGCGGTGTTAAAAAAGGCGACAGGGTTTGCATCTATATGCCGATGATTCCCGAGGCTGCCTACGCCATGCTTGCCTGTGCCCGCATAGGTGCCGTCCATTCGGTGGTGTTTGGCGGTTTTTCGCCGGACGCCCTGCGGGACAGAATCCTCGACTCCGATTGCCAGGTAGTGATTACCGCCGACGAAAGCGTGCGCGGTGGTCGCATCCATCCCCTCAAGGAAAATACCGATCAGGCTCTGCGTGAATGCCCCAGCGTGCATACTTGCATAGTGGTTCAGCGCACTGGCGGGCATATGCATATGCACCCTGACAGGGATATCTGGTATCACGAGGCGATCCAGACAGTGGATGAGGTTTGTGAACCGGCGGTGATGGATTCTGAAGATCCGCTGTTTATTCTTTATACATCCGGCTCTACGGGTAAACCCAAGGGTGTGCTGCACACCACCGCCGGCTATTTGTTGCAGTCGGCCGTGTCCCACAAATATACCTTCGACTACAAGGACGGAGACGTTTACTGGTGTACCGCTGATGTGGGCTGGGTAACCGGTCATTCCTACATTGTCTACGGCCCGCTGTGCAATGGCGCGACCAGTTTGATGTTTGAGGGAGTGCCCACGTATCCAGATGCATCCAGATTCTGGCAGGTGTGTGACAAACACAGAGTCAACCAATTCTATACGGCACCTACCGCGTTGCGCTCCCTGATGGGCGCGGGGGATGAATTCGTCGAGCGCTGTTCTCTGGATTCACTGAAACTGCTCGGCACTGTGGGTGAACCTATTAATCCGGAAGCCTGGGAATGGTATTTCCGCGTTGTCGGTAAAAATCGCTGCCCCGTCGTGGATACCTGGTGGCAGACGGAAACAGGCGCCCATATGCTAACACCACTGCCAGGGGCTACAAACTTGAAGCCTGGTTCTGCTACTTACCCATTTTTTGGCATTCAACCCGCTCTACTGGACGGGGAGGGCAGGGAAATTACAGGGGCAGGTGAGGGCAGTCTGGTAATCAAGTCATCCTGGCCTGGCCAGATTCGCACGGTCTATGGTGATCATCAGCGCCTCATAGACACCTATTTTTCCACCTACCCCGGCTACTATTTCACTGGCGATGGTGCGCGGCGGGATGAGGACGGCTATTACTGGATCACCGGCCGCATCGACGATGTGCTCAATGTTTCCGGGCACCGTATGGGAACCGCTGAAATTGAAAGCGCCCTGGTGCTCCATCCGCGAGTGGCTGAGGCCGCTGTTGTCGGTTATCCCCACAATATCAAGGGGCAGGGAATTTATGCCTATGTCACCCTGATGTCCGGTGTTGAACCCAGCGACAACTTTCGCAAGGAATTGGTGGCACTGTGCGCCGAAGAGATTGGCCACTTTGCCAAGCCGGATTTGATTCAGTGGGCGCCGGGATTGCCAAAAACCCGATCTGGCAAAATCATGCGGCGCATTCTGCGCAAAGTTGCCGCCAATGAACTGGAAAACCTCGGCGACACCTCAACCCTGGCGGATCCATCCGTGGTGGATCAATTAATTGACAACAGGCTCAATCGCTGAGGATCTGGAAATCTGGAAACCAAGGTCATGCTCTGACTGTAATTGATTTCCCCTGGTTTGAGCAGGGTAGTGAAAACAGCTCAATATCTTTTCCGTGCCTGGCTCTGGAGCGGTTTTCGGCTTGGGGGTGCTGTGGTGTCCCGGTCATCGAACATCTGTTACTTCAGGGCTGGGTGGCAAGTCAGTATCTCCTGATGAGCCCCCTAAAACGGACGTCTTCCGGTTGCCAAAATGGTCGCCAAACTTTAGCGGTTGAAGATTTTTACCGGCTTTGTTGATACTGTTGTCAATATATGTTGACAACAGTATCAATATTTATTGATAATTTGTTGCGACAAGGCGTTGATGAGCCGCTGATTGCAAAATCTGTTCGCAATCTTGCAAGGCAAGGCCAGCCGCAATCAAGCGCTTGAGGCGATGCGGAATGGTCGACGCGCAGCAGGTTGTCAACGGGGGCGAAGCGGCCAACTGGGTGGCTTTGTGGCTGCTGTTCAATCCCGAGGTGTTGCCTGGTTCGTGGTATTGTTCTCAGCTGCATGCCTGGAAGCTTGTTATATCCATATAAAGCCAGAATTTCAGTCTGTACGGTGCATTTCGGGATGGCTGGTGCAGAGGTTGAGAAACTTTTACAGGCCTTTGATGACATAATTATCATTAAAGGCGGGTCGTATGGAGTCGCCAGTGTTGAAATTAAGGACAGAAGTAAAGCCAAGACCCGACGCAGGTACAGGTGGAAAGAGAAGGAAATAAACCTGTTGTTGGAAAGCCATAGTTAACAACCCGTGAGAAGCGGATCCGAAATAAAAAATCCATACAGATTAAAGAGGAGATAACTGTGAATACTACGCTAACCAATGAGGCCTATTTCAAATATTGGCGGCTCTGCGCCGCCATGGGTCCCGTGTTTCTTGCGGCGTTTCTGTTTTTCTGGGGTGCTCTGGGATCCAACATTCCCCCCATTCCCGCAGACTGGACGGCAGAGCAAATGGCCGAACATTTTCGTACCAACTACAACGAAACCCGGGCGGGAATGGCTGGCGCCATGCTTTTTGGCGTTCTTTACTTGCCCTGGACCCTGTCCATCACCAAAGTGATGGAAATGATTAACCCCAATGAAAGCGATATCATTCCCAAGCTGCAAATGTGGGGCGGCGGGCTCACGGTGGTGCCATTGGTTACTTCATCCGTTTTTTGGCTTACCGCCTCTTATCGCCCCGATGTTCTCGATGCGGTTACTCTGCAAATGCTTTATGACCAGGGCTGGCTGTTGATCGATATGTTCTACGCCATTACCACTATTCCCATGATTGCCGTCGGTGTTGCCGGTTTGACGGATCAACGCGCCAAACCCCTGTTTCCGGGTTGGGCCTGCTGGTTTTCCATCTGGGCAGGTATCAGCTTTTTGTTTGAACTGTTGATGCCCTTCTTTAAAAGCGGTCTGTTTGCCCGTCAGGGCTGGCTGAACTTCTGGGTAGAGTTCCTGGTATGGTTTTTCTATATCGTGATTGTTACCTATTACGTCTTCAAGGCGATTCCGCGGCTGGAAAAAGAGCGGGCGGC
>Ga0265293_10001526_pt1 | contig 50253 bp, 40 predicted proteins | sample Munlanlewell138R_FD_192505 | JGI IMG/M metagenome (GOLD analysis project Ga0265293, IMG submission 192505) | Leachate microbial communities from a municipal landfill in Southern Ontario, Canada - Leachate well 138R | ecosystem: Engineered > Solid waste > Landfill > Unclassified | place: Canada... | reverse complement strand
TTATCATTATTAACCAAAATTTTTACTTTATGAAACGACTGATTTTTACTATTCTGATGCTTTCATGCGTGCAGCTCATGGCTGCCGACAAGGGCTTTGAGGTTGTTTATCACCAACCCGATGCCCTAAGCATGGAGCTGCTTTTTACCACCGGCGAAATACAACTCGATGAGGTTGTTTACGATGGCGTAACGTACGAACAATTGGTCACTGACTTCAGGCTGCACACCGAGCAGGCCGGCTGGGCTGAGATTCCTTTTGCCACCACGGCACTGCAATTGGGCAACACCCAAAGTTATGATCTGAAGGTGACGCCGGGCAGCTACACCGATTACCAACTCACCTATCCGATGTTGCCCTCGCGCGGAGTAATTTACCGTGACCAGGATCCTTCGACCATTCCTTACGTCATCGACCCGCAGTCGATCACCGACCGTTTTTATCCGACAGAACATGCCGAAATCACTTCGCCCTATATTATTAAAGATGTGAGAGGAGCCACCGTTACGGTTTATCCGGTGCGTTACAATGCTGCCCGCAACATTTTGCGGGTGTATCACACCATGACGGTACAACTCATCGAAAACGATGCACCAGCCGTGAATCCGCTTACGGTTCAAAATGATATCCCGCTTCGCGAGATGATAGGTATTTACGAAAGTGCTTTTATAAATTACACCTCTCCGGTTACCGATCTTACCATTGCCGACAACGGCGAAATCCTGATCTACTGCACCGCCCGCGACGAAGCAGCCATACAACCCTACATCGACTGGAAACGGCAAAAAGGTTTGGTGGTGCACAAAGAAGTGGTGGCAACAGGTACCGATGTGAATAACCTGGTGCAGGCCAAATACGACGCCAACAACAACATCCTGTATGTGCTGCTGGTAGGCGACTGGGCAGATATAAAATGTGCCAACAGCAACGGCACGCCTAAAGATCCGGTGACGGGCTGTGTGGTGGGCAACGACAACTATTTTGACATTTGTGTGGGGCGTCTGGCAGCCAACAGCGCCGCCGCCGTTACCACGCAGGTGAATAAAATTATCACCTACGAAAAAGAACCTGATGTGGGTGCCAACTGGTATAAAAAAGCCACCGGCGTCGCCAGCAGCCAGGGTACAGGCGACGATGGCGAATACGACTACCAACACATTCAGATTATCTACGACGACAAACTCAGCCAGTTTACCTATAATGTGCACAACGCTATTTACGACCCAACGGCCAATCCCACCATGGTAACAGCGGCTTTGCAAACGGGTACCAGCGTTATCAACTATTGCGGCCATGGTTCCACTACGTCGTGGGGAAGCTCGGGCTACAGCAACAGCCACATTGCCAGCCTGACCAATGGCACTAAGCTGCCGATTATTTTTTCGGTAGCTTGCGTAAATGGTTCGTATCATAACGCCTACTGCTTCGCCGAGGCCTGGATGAACCAACAGGGAGGCGGGGCTGTAGGAACGGTGATGGCAACCATCAACCAACCGTGGAATCCCCCGATGCGCGGACAGGATTATTTTAATGATCTCATCATCGGTGGCTACGACTACAGCTTACATCCCGGCCAGAACGGAATCTCCACTACCGAAGGACGTCACACCTTTGGCTCGATCGTTTTCAATGGCCTGGTGCTGATGATTACCGAATCGCCCGGCGACCTGGAGACGGCCCAGACCTGGATCCTCTTTGGCGACCCTTCGATGCAAATCCGCACCGACACACCCGCCACCCTCGCCTACAACAACAATGTGATGCTGGTAGGAACACCTTTTGAAACCACCATCACCAAAAACGGAACCCCTTTGGCTGGCGCTCAGGTGGCGCTTTCGCAAAATGGAATCACACTTTCAGCAATAAGCAATGCGATAGGTTTTGTGTCCATCCCAAACAACTTCCTGTCCGGCGATGTACAGCTGGTGGCTACCGCTTTCAATTGCACAACCATCGACGAAATCATCCAGTGCATACCGCCCACAGGTCCCTATGTTATTTATAATAATCATGCAATCAACGATGTGAACGGCAACAACAATGGCCAGCTCGACTATGGCGAAAGCGTTACGCTCGACATGACCATGAAAAATGTGGGCGTGGCCGCTGCTAACAACGTTAACGTTACCATGACCACCACCGATGCTTACATCACCATCATCGACGGATCTGCTACCTTTGGAAATATCGGCCCTGGCGCCACCAAAACTGTCAGCAACGCATTTGCTATTCAGGCTGCCAACGACATCCCCGACGGGCATGCTGCAAGCCTTAAGCTCAGCGCCACCAACGGAACCGACGTGTGGGAAAGTAATGTTTCGATACAGGCTCATGCTCCTGTTTTAAAATATGCCGGTTACGCCATCAACGATCCCAATGGCAACAACAATGGTATGCTCGATCCGGGCGAAACAGCTACAATGGTTCTAACCATCGAGAACAGCGGTTCGTCGGATGCTTTTAATGTAAATGCCCAACTCCTAAGCACCGACCCATACGTATCTGTGCTTACCACAACACCCCAGCAAATTGGTGATTTATCCTTCGGCAGCACCGGCACAGCGAGCTTCATGGTTCATGCTGCTGCCAACACACCCTTTGGTCATACGGCAGTACTTAATATCAATATGACTGCAAATATGGGCATCAGCCAGCAGGATGATCTGTCGATTGTTTTTACTGATTACTGCGAGGCTTCTACTAATTATGAGGATGAATACATCTCAAAAGTTGTTTGTGGCGATATCAACAACAGCAGCGGATGGCAAAATGCCGTTGCTAATTACACCGACATCACCACTACGCTGGAGCCTGGCGTACCTGTTCCTATTACCGTCACCAACGGTAATGCCTGGAGCAGCGATAAAGTAACTGTGTGGATCGACTGGAGCCTCGACAAAGAGCTGGGCAGCAATAGCAATGAAACCTTCGTGCTTACGAGCAACAGCGGCGGCGCAACGTTTACCGGAAATATTGTAGCTCCCGCCGGGCAGCAATCCGGCCAGTATCGTATGCGCGTGCGCATGACCTATAGCTCCAGCCCGGTGCCTTGCGGCAACTCAAACTATGGAGAAGTGGAGGATTACACCGTTCTTATCGGACAACCGATGAATTTGCCACCGCCCGAAAATCTAACTGCACAGGTTAGCGCTGATGATGTAACCCTCACCTGGACAGCCCCCGAAAGACTGACGCTGACAGGCTATAATATCTATCGCGATGGTGTGATGATCGATCAAATGGTAACACAAACTACATGGATCGATGCCAACTGTCCCGAAGGCAGCTATTGGTATGCCGTTACAGCTTTGTACACCGAAGGTGAATCCGGGCACTGCAATCCGGTGCAGGTGAAAATTGGCGGATTTATTGGCAAGGTGCAAGGTACAGTGCGCGATGCCACAACCAACCTGTCTATTCCTAATGCCTGGGTATCGGCGCTGAACACGGATTTTGGAGCGGTGACCTATGCCACACCTTTTGGCAGCCACTACACGCTGAGTCTGCCCGGCGGCAATTACCAACTGGTTTGCAATGCGCCCGACTATCAGCAATCATCCATTTACAATGTGGTGTTGGTGGATGGCGGTACGACCACAGTGAATTTCTACCTGTATCCTGCAACCGAAGAGTATGGCAGCCCGACCACCGGAACCAGCAACCCGGAAAATCGCAGCATAAGCATCTGGCCCAACCCGGCTGGCAATATTCTGAACCTGGAAATCACCGGTGGCAGTAACATCGAAATAGTAAGTCCTTCGGGTGTTAAGATGTTGAGCAAGAGTAATTGCAGCCAACAAGAACGGATCGACGTCAGGCAACTACCTGCAGGAGTGTATTTTGTAAAAATCACTACCGGCGAGAACGTTTCCATTCATAAAGTCATGATCAGATAATCAATTCTTAGTTCTGTAAAAATAAAACCGGATCGTTCCATAGAGAATGATCCGGTTTTTTTATCAAGTGTCTTATTAATTTTTTCAGCACCAGGTCGGCACTAAGTTAGCACCAGGTCGGCACTAGGTTAAATTCATTACACCAGTTTAGAAAACCTTCTCTCCGCATCAGCGTGAGGTCTGTTTTTAGGCGCTATTTAGATAACTTCATCAATTTCTCATTTCGGATGGTTCCATCATTAAAGATAAAACGCAAAAAATACACTCCGCGAGGAAGTTGCGAAACGTTAACAACGCCCGAAGGATTATGAATTGGGTTTAGCTCAATTCCTTTATCATCAAAAAAACGAATGCTTTTGATATTTGCGGCATCGTTAAGATAAATACGATCTGAGCCGGGATTGGGAAATAGCAAAGTTTGCTTTGGCAGCTTTTTGTTGAGAACAGAATTTGGTTCGCCCAAAATGTTAAAAGCATTGCTGGTAGCGGTGTCGGTGCCGAACGATTCGCTTTTCACTATCAAACGCAGACACACCTGTTCGGAGGGATAATTAGGAATAGTCCATTGGTGTTTGCCGTTATTGGGAATATCCTGCGCTACCAGCCAACAGGGGCCATCAGGTCCAAATGCAGAATATTCAATATCCACCAGGCTGCTCTCCTCGCCGGGCACTGCAGAAGCCCATTTTATGAAATTTGCAGTGCCGAGATAGAAATTTTCGCCTCCCCGCGGAAAATGTGGTTGAATCCACAAGCTTTCGGTGGCACTGCTCTCTTTGTAACAAAGCATTTGGTTTTGATAGCTAACCCACGAACCCGTTTGCAAAAGCATCACCATGTCGGGGCGGCCATTGTTATCGAAGTCGCCACCCACACGAAAAGCTTTGGGACTGCCGCTTTCAGGAAGTATAACTGACGCACCTAATGTCCAGTTGCCGGTACCGTCGCCCAGGAAAATATCAACAGCCTGCTTGCGCATTGCAACCAGATCAGTAAAACCATCGCTATTCATATCTTTCAAAGCGGTAAAGCTGTAATTTCCACCGGCGGGCAGGTTTCCTGAAAAATCAAGCCACTCTCCGCCAAAATCCGTCCAAACGAAGACTTTAACACTCCCGTCGATAAGCACCAAAGAAAGATCATCTGCTCCGTCATTATTAACGTCGCCGGTGGCAATGCCATGAAAGCTGGCGTAAGTGCCAAGCGCCGGCAGCCCGAAATCGTTATTGACGAAATCGCCCGTACCGTCACCAAAATATACAGTGCCAAACTCGTGCGCTGCTGCAAAATCCAGATAGCCATCGTTGTTGAAATCAGCAAACTCCACCAGATTATCCACATTACCATTAAGAAAGCCAAAACTATGTTCCCAGGTGCCATCGCGCTGGTTAAGATAAACGTGCAGACCCGCACCTGCGCCAAAGGAGATGCTTACCAGATCGAGATAGCCATCGTTGTCAACATCTCCAAAATCGACCCCTGACATGCCCCACGTCTCGCCATTGGTAGCCAGGCCATCGTCCCAGGGAGTCCAGTTTTGGCCGGTACCATCGCCAAGCGCCACCTCAAGAATCTGATCGCCAAAGTCGGTGGAAGAGTAGTTGTGGTGGATGCCGTAACCAACGTCTTTGAGTCCGTCGCCATTCACGTCGCCCACTACAATGGAGCCATATCCAAAGCCGCCGTTCATAAAGTTTTCGAAATTCCCATGACCGTCACCAAACCACACGCAGATGCCTTGCTGTGTGGTTCCGAGGTTGGGCGAACCGTGATCGCCTACGGTGAGGATATCGATATGGCCGTCCATATTGATATCGTCCAGGCAGAAATCGCTCCTTCCCGTATCAAATTGCGGTGCCGTAAGCCCATTGGTTAGTTGTGTGTAAGAGAGCGGCTGGCAAAGTACCACGCCCATGTTTCCCAGAAAAAGGAACCAGATGAAAATGATCTTTTTCATAACTTGAGAATTTTGAAATTAAACAGCCATAAAAATAGAAATCTTTTGGCTAAAACCAACACTGTCAATTTAATCGGTCAGTAGTGAAAACTAATAATTATCACATAAAAATTGTTTGACCAAGATAGCGCCTAACCCCATTCGCTGACCGTTTTAATTACCCACAAATCCATTTCTCTAACTTTTCAACCCTCAACCCTCAACTCTCAACTCTCAACCCTCAACTCTCAACCCTCAACTCTCAACTCTTCTTCTCTACACAACCTTCCCGTTCAAAATCACCTTTTCCACTTTATTAACACCAAAATAATAGGGCATATAGGCTACGGAGGGCATAGGCCGGGTGATGAAAAGGTTTGCTTTTTTGCCGATGGCGATGGTGCCCAGTTCGTGGCTAAGACCCATAGCATAGGCGGTGTTGAGGGTGGTAGCATTGATGGCTTCTTCGGGTGTGAGGCGATAAAGGATGCAAGCCATCGAGAGGATGAGCTGCATGTTGCCCGAGGGCGAGGAGCCCGGGTTGAAATCGCTGGCCATAGCTACGGGCAGTCCCGCGTCGATCATGCGACGGGCAGGCGCCAACTGCATATTCAGGAAAAACGCAGCTCCAGGTAAAATGGTAGGCATCGTATCGGAGCCGAGTAGTGCCTCAATCTCAGCCTCACCGGTAAATTCCAGATGATCTACCGACAAGGCACCATATTTTACGCCCACCTGTATGCCACCGGAATAGTCGAGTTCGTTGGCATGAATCTTTGGCGGCAGCCCATATTTCATCCCGGCATTCAGGATGCGATCGGTATCTTCGACAGTAAAAAAGCCACGGTCACAAAATACGTCGATGTAGTCGGCCAGACCCTCAGAGGCCACCACGGGTATCATCTCATTAATAATCAAATCCACATACTCCTCCTGCCGTCCCTTGTAATCAAGCGGAACGGCATGGGCGCCCAGAAAGGTAGAGATGATGGTGAGCGGCGACAACTCTTTGAGACGGCGGATAACGCGCAGCATCTTAAGCTCGCTTTCGGTGGTGAGGCCATAGCCGCTTTTGATCTCCACGGCGCCGGTACCGTAGCGGGCAATCTCCTGCAAACGCCCGAGCGCGTCTATGGTGAGTTCTTCTTCCGACATTTCCTGTAGTTTGCGTGCGCTGTTGAGGATGCCCCCGCCCCGACGTGCTATCTCTTCGTAAGAAACTCCTTTTATCTTATCGATGTATTCTATTTCGCGGCTGGCCGGATACACCAGATGCGTGTGCGAATCGCAGAATGCAGGGAACACCATGCCGCCGGCAGCATCTATCGTTTGATAACTATTTTGGTTTTGTAACTCTGGCAATTGCAACAAATCGATCATCTTACCAAATTTGTCAATCTTGCCATCCGACAGATAGATAAAGGCGTCGTCGATGGTTTCCAGCTCCGACATTTCCTTGCCGGAAGCTTTGCTACGCAACGAATTATCTATCTGTACAAGCGTTTTAATGTTTTTAATCAGAATATTCATTGTTATTTTATTGATGAGTTTTAAAAATTTTTAATAATTTTGCGCTTCTGTTCGTTTAATTAGTTGCTGATTATCAATAACGTAAACAATTAACTATTCAAAAATAAAAGCGGAAAACATGAAATCATTTACTTTAGGAATGTTCAAGTCCTTGTTATTCACTTTACTGGCAACGCTGCTGTTAAGTGTGCAAAGCGAGGCACAAAATTATGAAAAGTATTACATCGATGGCAGTTTGTACGTCAAATTCGTCGATTCGTATGCGCACCACCTGCAGGTTAATGCTGATAAAACAGTAAGCCTCACCGACGCCGCATACTTTGCTGACTTCGTCGAAACCTTTGAGGTACAGTCTATCACCCGTCCTTTCGACTATCGCAATGCGCATAAACTGTTGCAAACTTTCGAAATGAAACTGCGCGACCACAGCCGGCTGGAAGAAGCCATTGCTGCTTTGGAGCAACGCCCGGAAATAGAATATGCTGAGAAAGTTCCCATGCAATACACCGACTTTAAACCCAACGACACACTCTACAACCTTGTGAGTGGCCTCAACAACTGGAACTGGCATCTGGATGTGATTCAGGCCGAATTGGCTTGGGACATTACGCATGGCGACGCAGAAATAAAAGTTGCTATCGTTGACAACGCCATCTGGTCAGAACATCCTGACCTGGCCGACAAAATCGTGCTTCAGCGTGATGTGATGAACAATACAAACAGCTCCGACCCTCCTGCCGGTGGCAATCCGGCCGACTGGTCGCACGGAACGCACTGCTCGGGTTTGGCTACGGCCATCACCAACAACGAAATAGGCATAGCCGGCATTGGTTTCAACACCAGCATTATCGCCGTAAAGGCTGCTAACGACAACAGCCCCAACGGCATCTACGGACAGTACGGCATGTCGTGGGCCATGAACAATGGTGCCCATATCATCAGCATGTCATACGGCGGACCGGGATTCAGCAGCACTGTGCAAAACCTCATCAATACCGGACACAGCAACGGAATCGTTTTCGTAGCTGCTGCCGGAAACGACAACAACAGCGTTCTGCATTATCCTTCGGCCTACAACCACGTGATATCAGTGGCTGCCACCGACGAAAATGACAAAAAAGCCGACTTCTCCAACTTTAGCGAAACAGTCGACATTGCTGCCCCGGGCGGCTCCGGAACCAATGGCCCAGCAGGGTTGCTTAGCTCTACCTGGGATTTTACCGTCCGCGGATACTACGATTCTTATTCCGGCACCTCAATGGCCTGTCCGATGGTAGCCGGACTATGCAGCCTTATTCTTTCCATCAATCCCGATATTACTCCCGACCTGGTAGAGGAAATCCTGAAAACTACCTCCGATAATATCGATGATCTGAATCCCGATTACATCGGTATGATTGGCGCTGGGCGCATCAACGCATACCAGGCTGTGATGGCTGTACCCTATGCACCGGTAGTCGAGTTTACGGCTGATGTTCCTTTGGTCACTCCCGGCTCGACAGTTAACTTTACTGATCTTTCTTTGGGAATTCCCTCCGCCTGGAGCTGGACATTCGAAGGCGGCGTCCCGGCTACCTCCACCAGCCCCAATCCTGCTGTAAGTTATCCCAATGCAGGCACCTACAACGTAACCCTGGAAGTGTCCAACGACTTTGGAACGAGCACTATCACAAAAGAAGATTTTGTTGAAGTCACCACCACTCCCGCTCCTTTTGTAATGTTTGCGGTAAGCGATACCAACGCCTGCATTCTGGATGCGGTAATATTTGAAGATATGACCCTTTATCAGCCTGTTTCCTGGCTGTGGAATATCGAGCCGACTGAATATCAATTTCTCGAAAACACTTCGGCCACTTCACAGAATCCCATTGTGGCATTTCTGGAACCTGGCGAATACAGCGTCAGTCTCACCGCTACCAATGCTAATGGCAGCAACACTACTTCCTATATAGATTTCCTGAACATCAGCGGCATGGTACTTTCGTTTGAGAGTGGCTTTGAAGATGGCACCACTACTGATTTTGAACTCATGGCCGGCCCCAAAGCCGACATCAGTGTGGATAGCCGCGCTGCTAATACAGGAGCGTTTGGATTGCATTTTACCGGACACACTGCATTGCAAGGCTGGCAGGGAGGCCCCACCTCCACCACTCCCGAACAGGCCTGGGATGTCAACACCGATTTCAACTCTTCGGCGTATGTCTGCAACATCAACGCTACAGAATTTGTGTGGCTTCATCTTACACTCGATCTGAAACAAACTTTTAGTCTGGGCAACAAACTTTCATGGTTCAGAGTGCTGGTAAATGATACTGTGCAGATTCCCAACGAAGACGGTGTACTAAATTTTAATCCCGAAACCAATGAAGATCCTTTTGTAGAGCAGAAATTTATCCTGGATCCCTGGGCTGGCTCCTATTTCACACTTACGCTGAATGCAAGCTGCCGGTTGGTCGATAAATTTTTTAATGAAGGTGATAACGTTTTTGTGGATAATGTAATCATTACGGGAAGCATGGTAGGTGTGAATGAGCCTGTGGAAGTACCTTTCGATATAACCGCAGTGTATCCCAATCCTGCCAAAGACAACATCATGGTAAGTTATTTTACCAACACCCGGACTCAGGTTCAGGTGCGTTTGTCATCCATCACCGGGCAATTGGTCTACACTTCACAATACGACGCACACAACGGAAACAACACCCTTACAATAGACGTATCGCAGCTCCCGAAAGGCGTGTATGTGATGTCGGTGGAAAGCTCTAATGGTGTTACCACCAAAAAAGTTATTGTGGAATAACATATTGATTTGTTTTTAAATAAAAAAGGCGATCCTGATGATGGGTCGCCTTTTTTTGTTTTTTTTAAATCAAAATAGTTGTTCTGTTTTGATGTTGAAAATTTGCTTTGCGATTTTTAACTAATTTTGCGCCCTAACAATTTCACAAAAAGCTATATCATATTATGAAGAATGGATTACTAACGCTTTCGCTGATGCTGATTTTCCTGCAGATAACTTTTGCCGGCAATCCGGTATCGGTCGCAGATGCCCAACGTGTCGCGCACAACATCTATTTCGAACGCAGCTATCAGCAACAACCTATCGACTATGCAAACGTGGCTGCCGCTGATGTGCGTACTTTAGAAGACAACAACGGAGCTGCTGCTCTTTACATCTTTAATATCAAAAATGGTGGCTTCGTCATCGTTCCTGCCGACGATGCTATGCCTCCCATCATTGGCTACGACCTTTCTGGATGGTGCCCGGATGCAGGCATCAACACCAACTTCGACAGCTTTTTGGATACTTACGTAGATGAGATTGTGTACATTCGCAGCCGCGCCATCGAAGCTGAAACGTCAGTTAGCGAGGCATGGCAAAAATATTTGACAGATAACCCTGGTACTCTAGCCACCAAAAGCAACGAGCGGGGTGTGTCGCCGCTGCTCATCAATTTGTGGAACCAGGACAACCCTTACAATATGTATTGTCCGGCCGATCCGGCAGGTCCTGGCGGACACGTGTATGCCGGATGCGTGGCTACAGCCATGTCGATGGTGATGCACTACTGGCGCTACCCGCTACAAGGAACCGGCAGCCATGGCTACACCTGGGGAAACTACGGGTACATATTTGCCAACTTTGGTGAAACCGAGTATATCTACAACAATATGCAGGAAGAGATGGACAACGAGATGACAGACATCGCCCTGTTGCAGTTTCATTGTGGCGTAGCTGTGGAGATGATGTACAGTGCCAGTGGCTCAGGCGCTTATAGCTGGGATGTCCCGGGTGCCATCAAGCAGCATTTTGGATATGCCGGCAATGCCACTATCAAACAAAAACAAAGCTACTCCAACACCGGCTGGGCTGACTTATTAAAAGGACAAATAGATGCCGGACAGCCGATGTACTACTCAGGGGCGAGCAGCACCAGCGGCCATGCCTTTGTATGCGATGGCTATGATGATGCCTCACTTTTTCATTTTAACTTCGGCTGGAGCGGAAGCTCCAACGGCTTTTATACCCTGAACGATGTCGGTGGCTATAGCAGCGGACAAGCGGCAGTGATCAATTTTATTCCCGGCGGCGATTATCCTTACAACTATTCAGGACAGCAACTAATAACCGGTAGCTGCGGCTCGATAGAGGATGGCAGCGGCCCGGTAGAAAACTACGCTGCCGACAACGAAACAAGCTGGCTCATCACACCGCAGTCGCCCGAAGACTCCGTGACATCAATCACACTGGAATTTAAACGCTTTGAGCTTTCAGAAGATGACGAGGTGGCCGTTTATGACGGCGCCACCCCCAGCGCATCCCTTTTAGGAACCTATACCGGCACCAACCTACCACCGGTGATGAATTCGACGGGTAACGAATTGTTGGTGGTATTCAAAAGCAATGGCGAAGCCACCGCCAATGGTTTTCTGGCCGAGTACACCTCCCATCACCCTACTTGGTGCAATGGCCTCACGATGCTCACCGAACCCATGGGCGAAATCAGCGACGGCAGCCTAAACTTCAACTACTCCCACAATAAGATGTGCAAATGGATGATCATGCCAACCGAGCCTGGCGCCACCACTTTGCATTTTACCGCTTTCGACACCGAGCCTGTAAACGATAAGATTCTGATCTATGACCAGGCCAACATGCAACTGCTGGCTGAATATTCCGGTCATCACACCCCCGACAATCTGCCTGCACCGGTAACATCGCCCAGCGGAAAATTTTATCTCATCTTTATTACCAACAAAACCATTTCCGGCCAGGGATGGGAAGCCTGGTATGCACCCGAAACGGTAGGAATAACTTCTGACGCCGGCCAAACCAACCAGATGCACATCTTCCCCAATCCAGCCACTGACCTGGTAACCCTTGGCCTGCCCACGGCCACTTCCGCCAGCACAACAATCGACATCTACAGTCTGGACGGTAAGAAAGTATTTGCCGGCAAAACCGACGGAAACAGCAACTACACCTTCAGCGTAAAGGATTTCAAACCCGGCATTTATGTAGTGATTGCCCGCAACGGAGAGATGTTTTACCGCAAAGAGCTGGCAATTTATTAAGAAAAACCATCATTTTTTTTTCAAAAAGAGAAAAATAATTTGTTGGTTCAAAAATTAAAATTACTTTTGCAGCCGTTTTGAAACGAAAACGAAAGTTCTTCAACACCGATGGCCCGTTCGTCTAGCGGTTAGGACGCCAGGTTTTCATCCTGGTAGCAGGGGTTCGATTCCCCTACGGGCTACCATCCAAAACTTAAACCCGTTGTTAATAAATACATTAACAGCGGGTTTTTTTATTGCGGGAACGAATAGGTGAACAACCCCGCGTTTTACAGCAAGGAAAATGCTGGACAAAACATTTCTTCGCAACAATTCCCGATTGCCAAAATGACGACAATGCGAATTTGGTCGTACCTATTTTGTTTTTCTCCTCGCCGCGCACACCTGCTAAATTGTTAGATTTGCGCTTTATTTATTGGTTTTTAAAACAAAAAAATAGATGGCGAAGAAAAACGGGAACGCACCAGAAGAACCCCTGGAAAAACAACTGTGGAAAACTGCCGATAAGCTGCGCAAGAACATTGATGCGGCTGAATACAAGCACATCGTTTTGGGGTTGATCTTCCTGAAATACATTTCTGATGCGTTTGAAGAATTATTTGCACGGCTTAAAGTTGAAGAAGCTCAGGGAGCAGACCCCGAAGACAAAGACGAATACAAAGCAGAAAATGTGTTCTTTGTGCCGCAGGATGCCCGATGGAATTATTTGCAATCCAAAGCAAGGCAACCCGAAATCGGGAAATTTGTGGATGAAGCAATGGATGCCATTGAAAAAGAAAATGCATCGCTGAAAGGCGTTTTGCCAAAAGTATTTGCCCGACAAAATCTCGACCCTACCAGCTTGGGCGAACTCATCGACTTGGTTGGAAACATTGCTTTAGGCGATGCCAAAGCAAGAAGTGCCGATGTGCTCGGACACGTTTTTGAATATTTCCTGGGTGAGTTTGCCCTTGCAGAAGGCAAAAAAGGTGGGCAGTTCTATACGCCAAGAAGCGTTGTGGAGTTATTGGTTGAAATGCTGGAACCCTACAAAGGACGCGTATTTGACCCCTGCTGTGGTTCGGGTGGTATGTTTGTTCACTCCGAAAAATTTGTAACCGAACACCAGGGAAAAGTAAACGACATCTCCATTTACGGACAGGAAAGCAACCAAACCACCTGGCGACTGGCTAAAATGAACCTCGCTATTCGGGGCATCGACAGCTCGCAAGTAAAATGGAACAACGAAGGCAGTTTTTTGAACGATGCCCACAAAGACCTCAAAGCAGATTTCATCATTGCCAATCCGCCTTTTAACGTGAGTGACTGGGGTGGAGATTTGATGCGCACCGACGGACGCTGGCAATACGGCACACCGCCAACAGGCAATGCCAACTTTGCCTGGATACAACATTTTCTGTATCATTTAGCGCCTGCCGGACAAGCAGGTTTTGTACTTGCAAAAGGTTCCCTTACGTCAAAAACCTCCGGCGAAGGGGATATTCGTAAAGCTTTGGTGGAAAATAGTTTGATTGATTGCATCGTAAACCTTCCGGCTAAGCACATTTCAACCTTGACGCAATACTCTCCGTAGGATATCGAGTCAATTCAAAACGTGGTACCCAATTTGCGTAAAAGCCAAACTGAAAGTCGCTGTAAAACGACTTTTAAGAAAGTATGGTTATCCGCCCGACATGCAAAAGTTGGCGACAGAAACAGTTTTAAAACAAGCAGAAATGATAGCAAACGAAATAACGGCATAACAAAAACCATTAAATTTAATAAGCTATGGGATTAAATGATATTAAAAAGGAACTAAAGAAACTCGACAAGGATAAGCTTGTTGATTTGGTTGCAGACTTGTATAAAAAAAATAAGTCGGTAAAAGAATTCCTGGAGTTTTATGTAAGCCCCAATGAGCAAGAGCTTTTCTTGAAATATAAAGAGAAGGTTTATGAAGCATTTTACCCAAAACGAGGTTATCGATTTAAACTTTCAGATGGAAAAAAAGCAATTTCTGATTTTAAAAAGTTAGAAGCATCAAAAGAATTGCTTTCCGAATTAATGCTTTTCTATGCTGAAACAGGAGTGGAATTTACCAACGAATTTGGAGATATTGATATCCCATTTTATAATAGTGTTGCAAGTGTTTACTCAAATGCCCTCAAATTAATGGATAAAGAAAATATTCTGGATAAATTTGCTGACCGTGCCAAAAAAATAGTGGACGATACAAGCGATATTGGTTGGGGTTTTCATGATGAACTTGGAGATATTTACAGCGACTTTTATAATTAAGTTAATAAAGAAAAAGAAAACACGATTTCCCAACAAAGTCTTTTACGTTGCTGGGTTTAGTAATAGCTCCCTGGCTGTTTCCAAAAAATTCACAAAAAAGTGGCGCCAGTCAAAGGAATTTGTATATTTGCTCATCACCAATACCTACATGATCATGAAAAAAATACTTGTTCCCGTCGATTTTTCAGAACATACCTCCACGGTATGCAACTTTGCCCTCGAGATCATCAAGTCCACAGGCGGCGAGCTTCGGCTGTTTCATGCCTATTTCGACTTTATGATCGTTCACAACAGCGGCATCCCTTACAGCATCCATGCCGGCGAGTTGTACAACCAGGAAATGCTCATCAAGATTCGTGAAGATGCCAAAGCTGACATGGAAAAGCTGGTGGCAAGTCTCGGAGAGCAGCTTGAGCGTAAAAACATTACCAACGTCCGCATTGTGCACACCCTCACCGGCGGCATGCCCGAGGAGGAGATCCTGAACATCTCCGAGACGTATGCTCCCGACCTGATCATCATGGGGACGAGGGGCAAAGGCGGAAAAGACATCCTTACAGGAAAGGTGTCGTCGAAGGTGGTACAGAACACCGTATGCCGTATTCTTACCGTGCCGCGCGAAGCTCAATACAATGGTTTCAAAAACATTCTCTACACCACCGACTTCAACGATGAGGACGACAGCGATTTGCAACGCCTCATCGAACTGCTCGGGTATTATAACCCAATGATCCACTGTATCCACATCGACATCGACGACGACTATCCTGTCGACGCTGCCCGCATGCAGAAGCTAAAGCAGCAGTTCCCCATCGAGGTGGCCAGAAATGCTTCTATCACTTTCGAGGTGATTCGTCATGATGATTTTCTGGAGGGTGTAAACGAATATGTAGAAGCAAATCAGATCGATCTCATCGCGGTTGTAAATCACCGCAGGAGTTTCCTCAAGCGCTTGTTTACCAAGGATCACACCCGCGAGCTGCTCTCTGCCAGCGATCTGCCGCTGTTTATCTTTCCGGGAAAGGCGAACTAAGAGGCGGAAAAACCATAGCGTAAAACGGTTCAGGCGTAAGTTGAAAAACTCTGAGAGTTTGTTGAAGAGTCAGTTAGATTCCTCTCCCCCCAGCCGGTGGAGAGAAATCTAAAAATGCGACAATACCTTTATGGTGGGTCAGGAATTCCGGAAGCGCAACTAATGAAACCAGCTTATTTCCGCTTGCCGGTTTTGGGGTCGTAGCCACGCTGTTTGGCCATCTCTTCGAGGCGATGCTGGAATTTGGACTTCTTCACAGTCTTTTTCTTGGCAGCCATAATCTTTGCCCTGATCTTATCTTCGTCGATAGAACGCCGGATGATGAATATCTGTGCAAAGGTTATCAGGTTGGCCAGCAGGTAATAGTAGCTAAGTCCGGAAGCGTAGTTATTAAAAATCCCCAAAAACATCACCGGCATGATGTACAACATGATTTTCATGCCGGGCATCTGCGCATTGGCCGAACCCATCATCTCGTTGTTTACTTTGGTATAGATGATAGTGGAGATGGTCATCAATAGGGTGAAAAGGCTCACGTGGTCGCCGTAAAACGGAATGGTGAAGGGCAGATCCAGAATAGAGTCGTAGCTCGAAAGGTCGTGCGCCCACAGGAAAGATTCCTGACGCAGCTCTATCGAAGAAGGAAAAAACCTGAACATGGCGATCAATATCGGAAACTGCAGCAGCATGGGCAGGCATCCGGCCATCGGGTTTACGCCCACCTTTTTATAGAGTGCCATGGTCTCCTGTTGTTTTTTGAGCGCATCTTCCGTTTTCGGATATTTTTTATTAATCTCCTCCACCTCAGGCTTGAGCACCCGCATGCGTGCCGACGACTTGTAGGTTTTGTAAGCAATCGGGGAAAGCACCAACTTGAGCAACACGGTAAGAATGAGAATGACGATACCATAACTCCATCCATAGCCGCCCAGCCAGTCGAAAACGGGTATCACCGCGTAAATGTTTATCCAGGCCAGCAAGAAGAATCCCCATCCCAACGGCACCTGCCGCTCAAGCTGCAGATCGAATTTTTTGAGCGTACGGTATTTGTTAGGTCCGAAATAAAACTTTGCTCCAAAGGATTGATTTTGGGTGTTATTATAAGGTATTGCGATAAGCGCCTGCATTGTTCTAAGGTAATGCTTGTCTGTTTTTTGCAAATCAGTAAAGGTCTCTATCTCGGCATTGCGAAAAGCCTGGTCGGCGATGATGGTAGAAAGGAAAAACCGCGACTTGAATGAGACCCATTTTACTTGGCTGGAAAGCTTTTCTTTTACATCCTTTCGCTCGGAGAGGTAATCGACATCATCCTGGACATATTTGTAATAGATGGTAGATTCGTTTCGCTCGTTGTCGAGGCTGGCCTCCTGGCGCCGCAGGTCGGCTTTCCAGTTAAGATCGAAGTAGGCAGTCTCGGGGTCGATCACATTGTTCATCCCTACGATGTTGAGCTTGTAGCCCATCATATATTTGTCGCCATAGAGGGTGTACACATATTCGATGTAGCTGCCGGGCGTGCCGTCGGGATGCAGCCGCATGGCAAAGGTAAGGCTGTCGTCGCCGGCCACAAAGAGCGAATCCTTTCCGTCGAAACGGCGGTCGGCGTAATGTGGTGTAAAATAAAGATCGCTGGTATTGATGCTGCGGTTGGCCGAGAAAAAGGTGTAGCCAAACTGCGTGTCGTCGTTGTTGTAAAGGAATAGCGGCAGCGAGTCGTAGGTTTGGTAGTCTTTAAGCTCCACGTTTACAATCTTTCCGCCTTTGGAGGTTAGAAAGAGTTTTATTTTTTCGTTTTCAAGAATAAAACCTTTGTCGTCGCCGGTTGCTGCTCCGGCAAAGTAACCCAGACGGCTGGCGAGTGCTGCCTGCTGTGCTGAGTCTAAGGCCGCTGCACCACCGGGCTGAGTGGCTTGTTGCTCTGGTTGCTTTAGCTGCCGTTCGCGCAAGAGTGAATCGCGCCGGGCCTGACTGGCACGCACCATGCTGATGGAATCAGCAACATGCTGACGTCGCAGAAGCTCCTCTTCCGATGGTTGAGTGAAGTAAATGTAGCCAACAAAGATGGCGAAGATTAAGACAAGTCCTGTAATTGTATTTCTATCCATTACCAGATGGTACTTAGCGAGTAAAAACTATAATAAAAACGGGCGCAAAGATAGGCTTTTTTATTGGCGGCTCACAAGGAAAGCAAGTCTTCAGTTGGCAGCCAACAGCCGGCAGTTAGCAGTCGGCAGTTAGCAGTCGGCAGTTGGAATTCTCATAAAGGTATCGCGCCGTCTGGAAATGCTAATGAATCATGATTTACGCCTGCCCTGCGGTGATTTCGGTGGTTGTGGTGGTTATGGTGGTTGAGCTTGTCGAAACCAGCTTGTCAAAAGAATTGATGAATACGATTGAAGATTTGAATTTTAGAAATTAGAAGATAAAGGATATCAGGTAGAGATAAGTGGTGGGTGATGAAAGCCCAGTCTTCAGTCGGCAGCAGTCAGTCAGTAGCAGGCAATCATAAAAACGCATTGCATGCGTATGGAAATGCTAATGAATCATGATTTATTCCTGCCCTGAGCAAAATCCCTTTAGGATGCGGAGGTTTTCATTGTGTTCTTTGTCGCTTCTTCGAACAAAAAAAACTTCGACCTGTCCGGAAATTTCCATTTGATTTGTCTTTTTATTCAATACATTTGCAACCTGCATCCTGTAGTTGTCAATAGGCGTGACTCTCTTTTGGTTTAATCCTTAACAATTGCAGGATTTTTTTTAAACAAAATCCTTATCCGCTGATATTGAATAAAAAAACAGCCACACCCGATAAAAAGGATGTGGCTGTTTTAGATATTCAGTTATTAAAATCATTGTTTTATCCACTTACCTGTTTCGTACAATCCATCAGGCGAAGTAATTCGGTATAGATACGTACCCGAATTTAAATGGCTTGTACTAATTGCAGCCTGGCTGGCATTAATTTCATGTTGCAACATTTGTCGTCCATTGAGATCGAACAATACAAAAAGGCTCCGTTGATATTGCACTCCAACTCTCACAATTAAGACCTCGTTGCCCGGATTGGGAAACACTACTGCTTCTTTAGTTTCGAGGCCTGACAATTCTGAGTCACCAGTAATCAATCCCTGGTTATTCAGTTTAAACAGTACTACATCGTTTTGCTGGCTGCTGGTATTGTGGTAATCATAACGCCACCCGCCTATCAGACATCCACCATCTGGAGTAGCCACTACATTATTAAGAATGTAATAGGCATCGCCACCATAAAACCTTTCCCATCGAACATTTAAAGAGCTGTCGGTTTGTAAAATGACAAACCACGAATCTTGTGTTGAATAGTAAAGATCCCCTATATTGATATTATGTGTAGCGCCAATAAATATCGAATCGTAATTGCGAAAACTGATGCCGGATGCAATAGCCAAAAAATCGATGGTATCAGAATTACCCCAATAATGCAGCACAGTACCGGTTGTATCAAAGGGGTGTTCTTGATGATAAAATACAATATTCCACAGGCTATCAGGATTATGAGAACGCGCAGCAGCATAAAAAGAATGATCGCTGTCCCACTGAACACTCAATGGATTCCATATAAAGTCGGACATAGGATAATATTCGACAAGCTCAAAAGCGCTGCTCAGATGCTCGTAACGACTAAGCAGCGGATTAGCTGCAAAATACCCGCCTGACGGAAGGCGGCGCATATCCTCATAATAAGCCACATCCCACTCCTGACCAAATCTTACCGCTTTTACACTATCATAGTCAAAATCGAAAGCATAGGCAAAAGCTTTTAACATTGTACTTCCATTATCACCATAGCCACCATAAACCAATATTTCATCCTCATTCTTACTTGCACCAGCGCCGAAAAACATATCTGAGGATGGAAAAGAGTAAGTAACAGTGTCAAGCACCATCAGATCATGTGTCATTCGATATAGAGCAATACCTGCCTCAAAATATTCTACATCATGAAAAATAGCAATTACATCCAGTGTTTTGTCATCGTTGACAAATACTTTCTCAATAGTAATATCCCGATACGGAAGGCCCAGCTCTCTTCTGGCAGTCTCTGTGCCATACAAATCATATTGTGCTACAATTGATCGTTTCTCACCTGTAACGGGATGTTCTACATAATAACTAACATAGGCTGTTCCCTGATTTCCTGTCGTAATATCGGTTAAAATCTCGTCGGCCTGTGAATCTATTACAACTTCCCAGGTTGGGGTTTGAGCAGTTAGGAAAAATGAGCGCAGTACTAAAATTAATAATACTGCTATATTTAATCGTTTTCTTATCATAAGAGGATTTAAAAATGTTATTAAATTTGGAATGTATTCAACACTACAATGGGCTAGGAGAAACTAACAATTTCTTACCATAGCAAACGGTGTAATAGTGAAAATACTGCCCCCTTCCAACAACTACCTCATCGACGATCTCAACGTGTACAAAATCTTTATCTACAGGCTTTAACCCTTCTGAATCATCTTTCATTATGTAATGTGATTGTTTTAGATAATAGTTTAATAAATCGTAAGTTAAACAATTCTGCTCCGGGTAATTCCAGCCGGTATAAAGACGATTATCATATTCAAATCCTGTTGCACTATAAGCCTCGATATCCGTAAAAATGTACGGTTGTGTTACGTGTTCCGGATTATTCAATCTCCACATTAGTTCATTGGATGCATCCGAAACTCCAACTTCAGTTCCATCACATTTTCCAGCTAATGGATTTCCCCATTGTTCAGAAAGTGTACCCCAAATCCAATCTTCCCCAGGCTGAAATGCAAGATAGCTGCGCAATATGTACTTGCTGGTAATTACACGGTTTATGGTTACAAAGGCTGTATTTGCTGACAAACTATCTAACACCACATCCGTTAAACATAGTTCTTTATCATCCCCCTCTACAAGTTCTAAACAAGAGGTTAATTCATTTTCCATCGACAAATAAAGATTTTCAACTTCATCAGAATTAATAGCCCCATTTTGATTAAGTGGGACTTGGTACGAGGTGGCAAACATTTGTGATTGCTCATGAGAGAGATAAGGTTTAGCGTTAATGTAATTTTCTGTTGATTCTGTATACCAGATTGCTGAGTCAACAGAAAACTGATTATAGCTTTTGAATGACTTGTTTTTTACATTCTGATGAAAACTTATAATTAAACGTTCAAGCTTTCTACTGGTAACATTTTCATCAAAATTTTGAGGTAATTGTTCCTCGATTTTGTTACAGGAGAAAATTGCAAAAACAAATGCAATTCCCACGAATGACATAATAAGATATTTCATAAATTTAAATAAATATTTTTTAATTAATTTTAACGGTGCAAAGAAACTAAAGTTTGTTAATACAATTAACATTTGATTAAAATTATTTTAAAAACATCTAAAAACCAACAACGGCAGCTTTCGTTTATCGAAAGCTGCCGTTGCCAAAAAGTGTAGGAGAGTAGTTATTTCTTTCGTGCGGCTTGCACATCTTTGGTGGTAACGCTACCACCCTCGTTGCCCCAGCTATTGAGGATATAATTTACCACGTCGCGCACTTCTTCGTTGGTAAGATCCACGGTAGTCATAATGCCGCCGGGATAGGTTACGCCATTTACTTTTATAGGCTCTTTGGAGCCATACATAGTTTGTTTTACGGCGCGCTGCTTATCGGCCAGCAGATAGTCGGCACCGGCAAGCGGCGGAAAAGTCGGCGGCAGCCCGGCGCCATTCAGTTGGTGACACACCGAGCAGGTGCCTTTGCCTTCGTAGATGGCTTTGCCGGCTTTCATACTTGCGGCCAGATCGGGATTACCTGCCTGAACCAGCATTTCTGTAGTTGCAACGTCAGAGGCAGAGCTTACCGCCATCGGAATAAAACTGTAACTGATGGCTGCCACAAAAGCTACCACCACTGCTGATAAAATAAATCTTTTCATGTGTAGAATGTTTGTTAGTGTTAATATTAAGTTCGTCAGAATCCTTACAACAAGCGCTTGTGGATGTTTGTTCGGTGGGAACATGCAATTTCTTTTCGGGTGGCGAAATGAGATGCACGCCCAGTCCCAGCCCTTTGAGGATAAACCAAACGCCAAGCACCACCATAAAAGCCGGCACCAGCTTGCGCAATGATTTTCGCAAAGAGAGGCTTACAAAATTTCCGGCCAGATTAAGTGCAAGCATAATCGGGAGTGTGCCAATGCCAAAAAGCGCCATATAAAAGGCGCCGTACAACGCACTTCCGGCGGCCAGCGAAAGCCCGATGGCTACATACACAGGGCCACAGGGCAACAATCCGTTGAGCAGCCCCACCAGGAACAATGCGCCGTAAGTCTTACGGCCAAAGAGCAAACCCAGCCGGGATTTTACACCATTTACCAACTTAAACAACGGCGAACGCACCAGCAGCCGGTCGAAAAGTAGCGGAAACAAAACCGAAAGAATAATCACCACACCAATCACTATAGACAAGCCTTGCTGCATGCCGGCAAGCCTCAGCCCCTGCCCTGCCAGCCCAAACACAAGCCCCATGAACGTGTAAGTAGCTACCCGCCCCATATTATAGGTGATGGCGCTCATCACTCTGGCCCACCAGCTGCTGCTTTTCAAGGGCAACGACAGCGCGATGGGGCCGCACATTCCGATACAATGAAATCCCGTAAGGAATCCAAAAACCAATGCTGCCGAAACCAATTCTATTTGCATGGTGCTGATTTTTTTAATAATACATTAATCCATTGTTTGGAATCATCATTTCCAGACGTGCGTCCCCCGCCGGGGCGGGGCAGGCCGTGCGTCTCTACGGGTTGCGGTCAAATTCTGAAACGTAAACCTCCTGTTCGGTAAAATAATATTCGTCATCATATTTCCAATCAATTTTTACGATGTAAACGCCTAGATCGAGGTTGGCGGTGGGTATTTTCTGCCGTCCTGCCGTGTCGGTTTTGATGAGCATCGTCACATCGCGGGTATTGTCGGCCGGGCGAAAAAGGTGAATGGTGCCCTCCAGGCTGTCGCGATCGAAAATTAGCGGAAAGCTTATGTCGATCACTCCGTCACCTTTCAGTATTGTAACTGCCTGGGGCAAAGCTGACGCGTTGTTGCGTTTGTCGATAAGTGTCTGATGGGCAATTTCACGCGGGTAGTAGTCGTCGTACTCCAGATTGATGCTTTGCCTGAATGCAATGGTCACCAGCAGCGCCATGGCGCCTACAAAAGCTATTAGCACCAGCACGGTGGCAGTGCCCCATGTAAAGCGAAGTCGTTTCATAAATTATTATTACTTGCTAATGTCTTTTTTAAAAAAACGCCCTCGCTATTCCACTGCCTCCCCTTGTGGCTCTTTGGCATTGGGAGGGTTGCTGCCCTGCAGGCGTTCGAGGATGTAACTTGCCACCTGCAAAATCTTCTCGCTGCTAAGCTGGTCTTTATAGGGCGTCATTCCCTTTGCGGGAACACCCTCCTTTATCACCTCATACACATCGGCTATGGTGCCGCCGTGCAGCCAGTATTTGTCGGTGAGGTTGGGACCAATAGCATTGCCTTCGCCTAGCTGGCCATGACAGGTGGCGCAAAGTTTTTCTTTAAAAATCGTTTCGCCCGCATCCAGGTCTTCTTCGCTTGTAAGCAAAACCAATTCAGGCTGTCCCGCATTTTCCCGGCTCTCTTCGATGCCCGCACTGGCCGCTGCCATCTGTTTTTGATATTCAGCCTCCTGCAAATCGCCGATTTGATACACGTGGTAATAAACAAAGTACATGGCGGAGAAAATGATGGAGGCATACCACAGCCACATCAGCCACGGCGGCACAGGATTGTTGAGTTCCTCTATACCGTCAAATTCCTTACCGATGATTGGCTTGCCGTCATATTTCGGCTTTTGCCCACCGGCAACTGTTTCGTTAGCTTTTGTTTCCATATTTTTTTATTGTTGAATTTTCAGTACCATCTTCGTCACCATCATCCTGTAGCGGCGCGTCAGACATATCTTTAATAAACCGCTTGTCGAGTCTGAACACCCACCACAGCAACACCACGAAGAAGCTAAAAAAAATGATGATCCCGATAATGGGATAAATCGCCACTCCTTCGATGCTTTCCAGATAATGGATTACTATTCTCATCGCATCACAGTTTGTCCGTTTTCCAGCTCACCCTGCGGCTCTTTGGCATTGGGCGGATTGGTTCCCTGCATGTTTAACACGTAAGCTGTCAGCGCCACCATCTGCTCTTCTGTAAGCTGATTTTTCCAGCTCTGCATCCCTTTGGCAGGAACGCCTTCGGCTATTACATGATAAATATCTTCGGGGCTTCCACCTTTGATCCAGTAAGCATCGGTAAGGTTAGGACCTATCACATTGCCCTCGCCCAGCATGCCATGGCAAGCCACACAATTTTTCTTATACAATGCATCCGCCTCCGCCAATACCGCTTGGTCGTCGGGAAGAGGCATGGGCAAAATGCGGGGTGCAGGAGTGGTTTCCACATCGGGAGTGGCTTCGTTGCCGGGTATCTCGGTAATGTCGCGGCCGAGGCGTTGCAGATAGGCAATCACGGCAATGATCTGTTTCTGCGATTCTGTTTTAATGCCATTGTCGGCCAGGCCGGCAGCAATTTTTTGAGCTTGCTCCATCAAATCTTCATTGGCTTTACTATCATAACCTTCGCCATAAGGAACGCCGAGATACAGCATAGCGCGGATACGGCTGCCCGTAGAAGCTGTGTCGATATCTTTGGTAAACAACCACGGATAGGGTGGCATGATGGATTGCGCATTCATGGCCTGCGGATCGAGCAGGTGGCTGTAGTGCCACGAATCGGGTTTATACATTTTCCCTGACACCACGCCGGTGCGTGCCAGATCCGGCCCGGTGCGCTTGGATCCCCACAAAAACGGGTGATCGTAAACAAATTCGCCAGCTTTTGAATATTCGCCATAGCGCATGGTCTCGGAGCGGAATGGACGTACCATCTGCGAATGGCAGCTCACGCAGCCTTCGGCGATATAAATGTCGCGGCCATGCAGTTCGAGTGGTGTGTATGGCTTTACACTTTCGATGGTCGGAATATTACTTTTGATAAGATACATCGGGACTATCTCCACAACACCTCCGATGAGGATGGCTATCAGCGCCCAAAAGGTGAAAAGATACGGTTTGCGCTCAAGCCACGAGTGCATGGCTTCGCCCACAATCCGGCGTGAGGGCGCTGGCTGCAACGGTGGTGCCGTGGCAGCTTCGTTGGCTACAAAACTCCCTTGCCGCGCTGTCATCAGCAGGTTGTAAACCATCAGCAAAGCGCCGGTGAGATAAAGAAAGCCGCCGAAAACGCGTATATAATACCCCGGCAAAATCTTAGTGACAGTCTCCAGAAAGTTGGGATAAGCCAGATAGCCATCGGCAGTAAACTCTTTCCACATCAAACTCTGGGTAATCATGGCCCAGTAAAGAGGCACTGCATACAAGACAATGCCCAGCGTCCCGACCCAAAAGTGAGTGTTAGCCAGCTTTTCGGAATACAATTTTATTTTAAAAAGCTTTGGGAAGAGCCAGTAAAGCATGGCAAAAGTGAGAAAGCCATTCCAGCCCAATACAGCAATGTGCACGTGTCCGATCGTCCAGTCGGTAAAATGGCTGAACGCATTTACATTTTTCAACGACAGCAGCGGCCCTTCAAAAGTGGCCATCCCGTATGTCGTAACGGCAACGACCAAAAACTTGAGCACTGCCGACTTGCGCACCTTATCCCATACGCCACGCAGCGTGAGCAGGCCGTTGATCATGCCGCCCCACGAGGGTGCAATGAGCATTACCGAGAACACCACGCCCATGGTTTGCACCCAATCAGGCAAGGAGTTATAAAGCAGATGGTGCGGCCCTGCCCAGATGTACAAAAAGATCAGCGACCAAAAATGCAGGATCGACAGCCGGTACGAATAGATGGGGCGGTTGGCTGCTTTGGGCAGAAAATAATACATCAACCCTAAAAATGGTGTGGTGAGAAAAAATGCAACGGCATTGTGACCGTACCACCATTGCACCAATGCATCCTGCACACCGGCGTACACGGGATAACTCTTGAAAAGTGTAACCGGGACTTCAACAGAATTTACAATATGCAAAACCGCCACCGTTACAAAAGTGGCGATGTAAAACCAAATGGCTACGTACATGTGCTTGACGCGTCGCACCACGATGGTTCCGATCATGTTCCAGCCAAACACCACCCAGATAATAGTGATGGCTATGTCGATAGGCCACTCCAGCTCAGCGTATTCTTTGGAAGTGGTAAAACCCATCAGCAAAGTAATGGCTGCAGCCACAATGATGAGCTGCCAGCCCCAGAAATGAATCCAACTGAGCTTGTCGCTATACATGCGCGTTTTGAGCAGACGCTGCATCGAATAATAAACTCCCGTAAAAATAGCATTGCCCACAAAGGCAAAGATGGCCGCATTGGTATGCAATGGCCGCACCCGCCCAAAAGTGGTAAACTCCAGGTTGAAATTGAAAAGCGGAAAGGCCAGCTGTGAAGCTGCCAGCAGCCCCGCCAGAAAGCCCACCAAACCCCAAATAATAGTAGCGTAAGCAAAGTATTTTACGATCTTGTTGTCGTAGCTAAAGTTTTCGTGTTCCATATTTTTTTTTGATTCGTTTAACTATTCGCTGTCCTTTTTTTTGGTTATGATTTCATTGTTTTGCTGTGTCTCTTCATCATTTTCCGTCCCTTCTTTCAGGACCTCCTCCGGATTCGCATCCTCCTTTTTCTCCTCCTCCGGCGCCTCGTCATCGTCCCAAAGCATGCGCACCGAGGGCGTGTAAGGGTCGTCGAACTGGCCGCTGCGTGTTGCACGGATAAAGGCTATCAGAAACCCCGTTGCCAAGAGCAGGCTTATTATGATCAGCATAAAAATTATCGACATAATTGTAATGTAGCATTGCTGTGCGCAAATGACAAAAATAATCCTATTCGCCTACCAAATACCGAAAGCGAGAGTTTTCTTTTAAATTTTTGAAACTATTTAGTGGGATTTCGTCAACGATGTCAAAAATGGTCATTATTAAAGACCCCCTCTCACTCCTGCGCCAGCCAACGAAGAGGGTGCCAGCGCACTTGCCGCTGCAGTGGCTTTTGCGGCAGGACTTCGTTCTCCTTCAGAGGAATGCCTGTCCCGATCCTCGGGAGATTGGGGATGGGGTAAGGATGAGTTAGTATTCAACTCCATCAGCCAAATAGTTATAAAAAAAAGCCTTTGATCCATTAGAACCAAAGGCCTTTTTTCCATTCATTCAACCCATTTTACCGAATGATGATCCGGCTTACAGCGGTTTTCTGGTCTGATTTGGCTAAGATAAAATAGATGCCGGGACTCAGGTCTTCCAGCATTATCTCACCTTTGCGCGAAATGGTTTTGCTGTAAACTGAAACGCCCAAACTATTCAAAATCGAAACTTCGTATTCCCCATCAAGTTCGATGGTAAAGGTGCCATTGGACGGGTTAGGGAATACGTTGATTTTTTCCTGAAGCGTAAGATCGGGCAAAGAGGTGAATACTCCCAAAAATTCGATGGTTGACATTTCACTTTCACCACTCGAATAGATGGCCTTAACACCCGCCACATTCATTTCGTTGGCAATAACGTCGTCTGAAGCAAAATCAAAATCATACGCTGTGGTTTCGCCCATCAGATTGTCATTGAGATAAACCTGATAAGTAATCAACTCCCTAGAGGGTGCTTCGGTATAGATCGAAACGTCGTCGATCATTAAAATATAGCCTCCGTCAGAAATATTGCGAATGGTTACGTAGGTAGCCGCTGAACTTATATCGTAGGTGTACATGTTCCAGGAGTTCATGGGCGGGTGGATGGCGGAAGTGGTAAGCCAGATAAAATCTTCGGGCTGGTATCCGGTAGTGGAATATCCTACCATAATTTTATTTAATGACGGGTTATTGTCAAAGGATTTTGCGGCGAAACTGAAGACAAAATCCTGCCCAAAGTTCAATTTCGGAGAGATAAAATAATCGTCATTTGATCCGGTGTTTACACCAAAGCTGACCAGAAATTTATCGCCACTGTAGGGGGCAATGCCGGGATTCAGCTCCAAATCGATGGGAGGAGTAGTTTGGGAGGGATTAAAAATCATAAATGAATGTGGCGCATTTTCATTGGGATAAGTAAAGTTTTCAATTCCGATGGTACTTTTCTTGTCCACATCATTGTATTTCCAATCGACAACGCCGAGTGGTTCAATTTCAAAATCGTTGCAGTTTTCAAAATCTTCTACAATATCCATCGTATGGTTCCATTTGAGCTGTGCCGACAAATCAACATACAGCTCAATCTCGAGGTTAAAGGGCTGCAAAAGCATTTCTATCAATTCCACATCCATCGAATAAGCAGGGTCAACCGAAAAATCGATATTTGATTCATTATAATTCTCAAATCCGTCATGCGTAATCATCAGGGAGTACGTTCCCTTCATTACTTCAGGAAAAACAACGACTCCGTTTTCCTGCTCAACGTTTTGGGTATAAATCTGGTTTCCGCTATTGTCTGATAACTTTACAAACGCACCCATACTTTCGTTGTTTGGGGTGTTGGTGGTAACGTTGATGGTAACCTGTGTAGATAATTGATTTTCGATGCGGTTAGAAAATGCCGCTTCGGAAGAAAGCCCGCCGGAATAAACTGCTTCAACGGCATACTTGTACCAACCCGGGTCAACGCTCGAAAAATCATCATCCGTAAAAGAGGTAGCGCTGATGTTTTCTTCCAGCAAAGTCCATAATTCAGGAGAGTTTTCCTGGCCTTCTTCAAGTCGGTAGATTGTATAGGTATTTAATGATCGGGATGGCTCGGCTAAAGGCGATTGTAGTTTTTTACCACTGTTCAGGTTGTAGCCTTCAGCCCGTATCATCAGGTTGCCAGGTATATCACCCAAACCCAGCTCTTCCATCAACAGGAATTGGTTACTTCCGTAATCTTCCGAAACCCAGTTTACGCCGGTTTCAAAAGGATATTCGGGGTTGGTGCCTCCATCGATGCCAAGTTCCAGACGCAAGGGGTGGCTTAAGGCAATATAAAATCCGTTTTCGGTAGTGATGGTATCCGGAAAGGTAAAGCTGGTCCATTGTAAATCTATGTTGGGAACGTTGGATTGCTCAAAAATGATGGTGTTTGTGGGATTTCCCTGGCCATTCAATGCAAATACATACACATTTACAAACTCATGCGGATATTCAACATTATTGAGATACCAACTCATCTGATACAGCTTGGCCGGCTCTCTGAAAACCTGCCCGAAGACAGCAATTTCACCAGCATAATTATGACCGATCTGCGTTACCATTTCTCCGCCGTCGCGACGGTAAAGCGTACGTTCGTATGGAGAGAGCCAGTCTATTGTAACAGTAGCACCATTTCTGACAGCTTTTATATTTGAGGGGCTTTCTAATTTATCGGTTAGAAAAATATCTCCCATGTCCACCGTCGGGCTGGCGACAGCCAAATCTATAATTTCAGTTTCGTAGCCATTTTTTGAAAATGTCAAAACATAATTATCATCATAATACACATCCTGAATGGCAAAAGTACCATTGGCACCTGATGTCCCGACGTAAGTATCGTAGCCACTTATCTGAATGTTGACATCAGCGATCGGATTATTATCGTTGTCGAGCACGATTCCTTCAACAGTGGCTTTGGGCAAATATTCCAGAACTACATCCTGGGTAACATTACCAAAAATATCCAGCGTCAACGAATCGACAACATAGCCAAAAGCGGAATAGGTTACCGTGTAGGTTCCTGGCACCACATACGAAAATTCATATGCGCCCTGCGTGTTGGTGAGGGTATGCAAATCCGTGCCCAGGATAGTAACCAGAGCATCGGCTACGGGGGCAGCATCAGGATTGTTAATTGTGCCGGCCAAACTGCCCTCAGCAGCCGTATTGATGCTCAATTTAACATCGGCCAACTGAGGAAGGCTCATACCTGTTTGAGAGGGGTCGGTGGTTGGCAAGGTAAAATCAAAAGACGTATCATAACTAATATAAAGACGCGACCTTTTATCATTATCGTCGAGGGTAGAGGCTTCAAAATTGAAATGATTCTCGAAAGTATTCTCGCTGATGGTATGCTCAACCATGATACAAATATTGGATTCGTTGTAAACAAAAGGAGTTGTCAGGTCGAAAATCATCTCCTGATCCTGGCCGCTATACATCACCACGATGCCTTCGTATACGAGTGTAAACGCCTCCAGGGGAATCCAAAACCCGGCTGCTTCCGAAAGGGATGACTGATCGGTGTTCGCAATCCAAATTTTAAAATACTCCGTATCGATAGTATCGGGGTAATTGTTCGTTACGGTTTTGTAAGTATAGATTACTTGTTCGATGGCGCAGGATTCGTGATTCATCTCTTCGGCAGTATAAATACTCTGGGTAAGCGAAGTATTCATAAAAAGGTCAACCGGATAGTTGTAAGAACCCCAGGGTGAAGAATTATTACCAATAATAATCCACTCTTTTGCACCGCGCGATTGCGTTGTGCTAATCATTTGCTGGTGTTCATCAAACGAAAATCCGTTTTGGATATTCAAAAAGTTTTCTACTGAAGACTTTTGATCGCCACTTTTGTGTAGCGTTATCTGGCCCTGTGCATTATGGCTTAACGCCAAAACCAGGATGATCAGATAAGTGATTGTTTGTTTGTAAAAATTCATCTTTAAAATTTAATTTAGTTAAAATAGTGTTTTAATACATCGAACATTCTTCAGCCGCAAAAGTACCTTACTCAGGTTGTTTATCCTGATATTCTGTCACAACAAATTCAACACAACGCGTTTTTTACGTCATCACATTATCAATACAAAAAGTCATAAATAGCAGTAATGCTGTGGATTAAGGTTTGATTATAACCCTGACAGGGCTTAAAGCCCTGTTAGGGTTTAACTTTTTGGGAAGCCCTGTTTATTATTAATCAATAAAAAATAAAGCTGTACATTTGTAGAAAAGTAAAAACTATGAATACATGCACATTTCAAACAAAACTGGAGAGCAATGTCCTAAAGCTTACCGGTATTGATAATTTAATTGGTAAAGAGGTGATCATATCCATTATTGAGATTCCAAAGCAAATAGATAAGAAAAAACGAAGATGGAATTTTCTTGGCGCTGTAAATTTGAATAAGCAAATGGATAAAACTAACATCAGAGATTTCGCGTATGAATAGCATATTACTCGACACCAATGTTTTGATTTATGCTTTTGATGAATCTTCTGAGTTTCACCAAAAATCAGTTGAATTATTTGAGAGTGAAGAGAATAACTTGTTTGTTACAACGAAAAACATTTCTGAATTTTTTGCAGTATGTTCAAAACTAAATTTTGACTTAAACAAAACACTTGGGTTTTATGCAGATATTAAAGAGAATTTTGAAATTCTGAAACCAAGTGAATACAGCTTAACCATTTTTGAGTCATTAATAAGAAAGTACAATCCTCGAGGAAACAGAGTGTATGATATCGAAATTGTTTCGGTGATGCTGACAAATGGTCTTACAAAAGTAGCGACTGCTAATTTTGGTGATTTCAGCAATATCGACGAAATCGAAGTGGTTGCAGTAAAGTTTAATCCTTCCTAAATTGCTATGGAGGTGTTTTGGCTAAGAAAGCGCAACTTAAAATTTTCAACATGGCCGACACACTGATGCAAGAAACACAACTTGCCAGTGGGCAAAATTCCATATCGCTGCAAAACCTCTCGCAAGGGATTTACCTTTTTGTGGTGCAGGCAGGGAATTCAGTGATACAGAATAAGGTGGTAGTTTATTAAATTAATAACCCTGACAGTGCTTAAAGCCCTGGCAGGGTTTATTGTACTCCCCATTCTTTGAAACCAAAAAAACCTGCAACAGCTTGACTGCGGCAGATTTTTTTATTAAAAATAAAATTGAAATCTTTTTTTTAAAAATCCAGCAACTTCTTGGCGGCGTGGTATATTTTCTCTTCGTTGGGGAGGATGGCTTTTTCCAAAATCCTGTTAAATCCCACCGGCGTAAAAGTAGAGCCAACGCGACGCACCGGCGCATCGAGATATTCGAAAGCTTCGTCGGTGATCATTGCGGCAAGCTCGCCGCCAAAACCGCCAAACACTTTGTCTTCGTGCACGATAAGCACGCGGTTGGTTTTTTTTACCGAAGCCAGCACCGCCTCTTTGTCGAGTGGTATTAGCGAACGCAGGTCGATCACCTCTACGGATTTGTTGTGGTCTTTTTCGAGTTGCTCGGCAGCCTTTACGCTCATGTGTGTGGTGTTGCCGTAGGTAATAATGGAGAGGTCGGTGCCTTCGCGGCGCACCCGTGCTATTCCAAAGGGAACTTCAAAGTCGTCGGGAACCTCAGCTTCCGAGGCGGGATCGTTATAAAGGGCTTTGGGCTCGAGAAAAAGCGTAGGGCCTTCGCTGCGCATGCTGGTGCGCAACAAACCGGCGGCGTCATCGGCATACGATGGATAAACGATGCGGATGCCCGGGAAGTTGGTCATGGCACCTTCGATGGTTTGCGAGTGGTAAAGCCCGCCACCGATGTAGCCCCCCGATGCCAGGCGGATAGTAACGTTGGGTGCAAAGGCGCCATTGCTGCGCCAGTAGTCGTGCGTAGCCTCTACAAACTGCTCCATGGCGGGCCAGAAATAGTCGGCAAACTCGGCACCTTCTACAACAATGCGTATTTTCTTATCAAAACGGCTCATGCCGTTGGCCGTGCCCATGATGTAATCTTCGGCAATGGGCGCGTTGAACACGCGCTTGATACCAAACTCCTGCTGCAAACCTTTGGAGACATTAAAAATTCCGCCTTTGTCTTTGTTGGCCATATCCTGCCCCCAGATAAAAGTGTCGGGGTTGTGGCGAAACTCGGCTTTAAGTGTGGAGTTGAGCGCTTCGATGAGCCGCATGGTCTTGCCTTTTTCGTTGCCCTGCAAACCTTTGGGGTATTTTTCGGAAACAAAAGGCTTGGGAATCACAAAATCGAAAATTGATTTTGGGTCGGGATCGGGTGCCTTGAGCACTTTTTTGTGGGCAACAGAAATCTCTTTCTTAGCTTGTCCGTCCATCTCATCAAGCTCCTCATCGGTAAAAATACCGGCATACGTAAGTCTCTCGCGAAACTTCAACAAAGGATCAAGCAAGTCCATTTCCGAAAGTTCAGCGTCGTCGCGGTAAAGCTCATGGCGGTCGGAGTTGGAGTGTGAGCCCATGCGGATACAGTTGGCATGGACGATCACAGGAACTTCTTCTTCTTTTACTATTCGTCTGGCTTTGAGCATGGCATTCATCGAGTTGATGGGGTCTTTGCCATTTGCATAAATGATGCGCAGGTTTTTAAAGCCTTGGAAATTATCGGCGGCACGGGGGTTTGCGGTCTGCTCCTCTTTGGGCACGGAGATGCCGAAACCATTGTCCTGAAAGACAAAGATCACCGGCAGCCGCTCTGTGGAAGCGCCGTTGATGGCTTCGTAAACATACCCTTCCGATGTGGACGATTCGCCCTGCGAGCTGATGGCCACGGCGTCGGAGCCATAATATTTCATGGCACGCGCCACGCCTACCGCATGCAGGGTGTGGTTGCCGGTAGCTGATGAGGTGTTGTGGATGTTCCAGGCCGGTTTGGCAAAATGGTTGGACATGTGGCGTCCGCCGCTGGCGATGTCGGTAGCCTTGCTCAGGCCGTTGAGGATGATCTCTTCCGGTGTGAGACCGGCGGATATTGCCGTAAGCATGTCGCGATAATACGGGAAAAGATGGTCTTTGCCCCGCTCAAAAATTTGGCCAATAGCAAGCTGGATGCCGTCGTGTCCAGCATATGGCGCATGATACGACCAGCCCAGCGCCTGCTTCAGGTAGTTGGGAGCTTTGTTGTCGAGCTGGCGCCCCAGCGTCATCAGATAATACCACTGCTTAAGCGTTTCGCGATCAGTGCCTTTGATGCTATGAATCTTGTCCTCTTTGGTGAGGATAAATTGTCTTCTGTTACTCATTGCAAAAATAATTTCTTTCTAAAATATCTTAAATATTAAGCTAACTGCCCCTGTAAACAGCCGTTAGTAGGGTTTGTTCAGGATTGAAAGATACTGGCATGCAAAACCAACATTTATCGCGCATTACAGATGAATGCTTTACGGTGTTAGTCGGTATTTTTATAAAAAATATAAAGCAAACTCCAAATGGCCAAGCGCATGACCCGCAAGTCTTTTCACGGCCTACTCCACTGAACTGTACACCTTGATGACACTACCTTTGAAAAATAAATCTTTTCCTGCCAAAGGATGATTAAAATCGACGGTGATGGTGTCAGTGGTGATTTCTGTTACCAAACCGCTAAATTCCAAACCTTCGGGCGTCTCCATGGGCAGGTACATGCCCTCCTCGATGTCTTCCGCGGCGAGGTCGTTATCGGTGATCAGTGTATGGCGATTGTACTGATGCACGGCTTCGGGGCGGTATGGACCATAGGTTTCGGCACTGTGCAGCACAAATTCAAAATCATCGCCGGCTTTTAGGCCCATGAGCTGTTGCTCGAAAGGCTCGAACAAATTGCCGTGGCCAATTACTACAGTCATCGGCTTGGTTTTTTCGACCTGCTGAATTTGCTCACCCTGAGCGTTACCCAGCTTCATCTCGAAGGTAAAGGTGACTTTTGTGTCTTTATCAACAACCATTGTATTAACAATTTTTAATGATGGCAAAAATAACCAAAAAGAGACGGTGAAAGATGAAAAGCTATTTTTGCCGCGTTTCGAAAATCTTATTATAAACTTTAATAAACTACAAGATGAATATTAGAATCAAAACCTGTTTTATCATTACACTGTTATTTCTCACTGTTGGCCTGCAGGCACAGGATGTTACACCACAGAAAAAGATGTACGCCAAGTCGTTTTACCACCAAAAGGCGCCTGAGCTGGTGGTAGAGAAATGGCTAACCGAACAGCCCGATACCAAAGGTAAATTTGTGATGATCGACTTTTGGGCTACCTGGTGTGGTCCCTGTAAACGTGCTATTCCGGAAGTGAACAAATGGGCGGAAAAATACAAAGATCAAATGGTGGTGATTGGCCTGTCGGATGAGCCGGAAGCCAAAGTTCGCAACATGAAAACGCCGGTGATAGAATATTACAGCGCCATCGACACACAGGGACGTTTCAAGAAAATATTTCAGGTGAGCGGCATTCCGCACGTGGTGCTCATCGATCCACAAGGTGTTGTGCGCTGGCAGGGTTTCCCGTCGCTGGCCGGGCACCAACTCACCGAAGAGGTGCTGGAAGCGACTTTTGCTAAATATGGAAAGAAATAAGAATTAATAAAATAAGGTGCAGGAAGTTTTAAAAATAGAGGGACTTACCAAACGCTATGGCGCCATCCGCGCCATCGACGGGCTGAGCCTGGAAGTTCAGAAAGGCCAGGTTTTTGGCATCCTGGGACCCAATGGCAGCGGCAAGACCACTACGCTGGGCATCCTGCTCGACATCACCCGTCCCGACCGTGGCACTTTTTCCTGGTTTGGCCAAAAGCCTACGCACCTGGCGCGCCGGCGCATCGGAGCCACCCTCGAAAGCCCCGTGTTTTATCCTTATCTCTCGGCCATCAACAACCTGAAAATTATCGCCAACATCAAAGGCATCGGCTATCAGGGCATCGACGATGTGCTGGAGCTGGTGGGTCTGTATGGCCGGCGACACAGCAAGTTCAGGACATATTCACTGGGCATGAAGCAGCGGCTGGCCATTGCTTCGGTATTGATGGGCGACCCCGAGGTGCTCATCTTCGACGAACCCACCAATGGCCTCGACCCTCAAGGTATTGCTGAGATTCGCAACCTGATCATCGATCTGGCGCGACGTGGCCAAACCATCATCCTGGCCAGCCATCTGCTCGACGAGGTGCAAAAAACATGTTCGCATGTGGCCATCCTGCGACGCGGACAAAAACTATTTTCCGGCCCCATCAGTGCGCTCTCCAAAGAAACTGAGGTGCTGGAACTTTCATCCGATGACCCGGAAAAGCTTGCATCCGCTTTGAAAGAAATTGATGAGATCACTGATATTAAAAAAGAGGGCAACCTGCTGCTTGTCAATTCACGGGGACGGTTTACGGCAGCGGAACTCAACGGGTTGCTGCACGACAAAGGCATTATGCTCTCGCACCTTAACCTGCGCCACAAAAGTCTGGAACAAGAGGTGCTAAAGCTTCTGGAGGAGCCGGCATGAAAGAGCTTTTGAAAATAGAATGGCTCAAGCTGAAAAGCTACCGCGCCTTCTGGATTATGGTGGGATTGTATCTCGCAATTCTCTTCTCAATTATTATCGGGCTGCCGTCATTTCTCGACTTTCTTGCCCAAAAAACCAACGACAACGTTTACATTAATGCGTTCAAAATCGTAGCTTTCAACTTTGCCGACATCTGGCAAAACATCGCCTATGTGGCTGGCTGGCGCTGGTCGATAAAAATTTTTCTGGCCTTGCTGGTATTAATTTTTATCTCCAACGAGTTTACCTTTCTTACTATCCGCTCCAACATTATGCACGGCCTCAGCCGCACGCAGTTTATGCTGGGCAAGCTGTCGGTTGTGTTTTTGCTTACGCTGATATCAACGGTGGCGCTGTTTGTTGCGGGTATGTATCTGGGATTGATGTTTTCAGCTACCAAAACCATCGGCGCCATTTTTGGGCGCATCTATTTCCTGGGCGCCTATTTCCTCGAACTTTTCACCTACCTCACCTTTGCACTGCTCATTGGTTTATTAATACGAAAAACGGGCTTTGCCATCATCACGCTTCTTTCGTATAATTTTCTGGAGCTGATCCTTCAGTATTATGTAAATGATGATTATCAAAAATTCCTGCCTGTCAACGCGATCAATGGAATTATCACCGGCGTAAATTCTTCGATGTTAAAAGTGAAAACACCTGAATTTGATATGAGCATGATCTTACAGGAGCACCTCTCACCTCTGAGCATTGGTGTCTGCCTGGCTTATCTGGCTTTGTTTCTGGGTGCAATCTATCTCTACCTGAAATGGCGGGATCTTTAAACATCTTTCTCACCGCTCATCTCTTCTTTTTAAGCTTTCTAAAATCTAAGATCTGATCACCTCAAAATCGCCTTTGTCTTTGATGCGGATGATGCGCGAAGGCTTGAGTCCTGAAATTTTGTCGTGGTAAAGATCCACCACATAATCCACAGCAACTTTTACCTCCTCCGAAATCTGCTGAAACCGAAATGGAGTAGCTGCTCCCGAAATATTGGCGGAAGTAGAAACGATGGCTTTATCAAGTTTACCTATCAACTGCCGGCAAAACTCGTCGCGTACCATGCGGATGCCAATGGAACGATCCGCGGCTGCCACGCCTTTGGCTAAATTTTTAGCATTTGGATAGATGACTGTCAGCGGACGGTCGAAACTCTGTACCAGGTCTTCGATGAGCGGATCGACGTAAGTCACATAATTATAAATACGCTGGACGGAATCGACGAGAATGAGCAGGCTTTTGTCGAGTACGCGCTGTTTGATTTTGTAAATTTTCTCGACAGCCTTTTGGTTCGTAGCGTCGCAGCCAATGCCCCAGATGGTATCGGTGGGATACAAAATAGTGCCTCCCTGGCGTAGAATAGAGGCAGTTTTTTCGATTTCTGCCAGCATATGTTCGTGTTGTGAGTTGTCCATGAGCGCTCCTGTGCCGTTTGCAAATCTATAAGTAAATTACGGAATTCGACGCAATAATTTTACAACGGGGATGGTGAGCGCACATTTAAAATGTCCTTCGGGACACCGCTGGTAGCCGTGGAGGCCACATGGACGGCAGCTTAGCGCAATATCTGTTTCTATAATAGCAGCATCCTGGCTCAACGGGCCGAAGCCGAAAGCGGGCACCGTGGAGCAAAAGATTGCCGTAACGGGCGCATTCATGGCCGATGCAAAATGCAGAGGCGCCGAGTCGTTCACGAAGTTCATGGCAGCATCTTTCATCAGCGCAGCCGTCTGCAATATGGAAAGCTTCCCGGCGAGGTTGAGGCTAAGCGTGTAGCCCGACTTGTCGATAATGCTGTGGCACAGCTGTGCATCGTCCGGGCCACCAAGAAAATATACAGCCACCTGCTCTTTTATCACTTTTAAAAACTCTATCCATTTTTCCGCCGGAAACTGCTTGGTGAACCACAACGAAGCCGGCGCGATACAAATATATTTTTGCGTTTTGTATTGCGATACTTTGGCGTAGTCGGCTTGGGAAGGATAAAGCTTGGGGAGATAATGCAGGTTGTCGTCGGTGATGCTGCTGATGAGCGAGAGATTGCGATGCGTCTCGTGTTGGCTTTTAGCCGGATCGGACGAAATGTGGTGCGGGAGGCGCCGGCTGTAAAAGAGCGAAAAAGGATTTTTGGAAAACCCCAGCCGGAGAGCAGCTCCCGAAAAGGCTGTAAGAAATCCACTTGCCGCAAAACGCTGCACATTGACAACCACATCATAACGGCGCGAGCGAATATGTTTTAGTAGCTTGCGCAGATGTTTGTATTTGTCGGCAGATTTGTCCCAAACCAAAACCTCGTGCAACAGCGGATGACCCGTGAGCACCTGCTGCAGACCTTGCTTTACCAAAAAATCTATTTCGCTCTCAGGATAAAATTCAGCAAGCTTTTCGATCAAAGGCGTAGCCAGAACCACATCGCCTATCGAAGCGGTTTGCAGGATTAGAATACGGCGGATGGTGTGTTTTTTCATAAAAAAATATTGACTTCCGGCTGTCAACAAAGCCTGTTACATTCCTTAAATAAAGTTGGTTTTCTGATAACGAAAACAAATTCCAAATTCCAAATCACAAATTTCAACCGTCGGTAGCCGGTGTAAACAATTCTAAAACCCAAACCCCTGGGCCAACCTCGTCCTTTGCGCCCTGCGCCCTTCATTTACGCGGCCTGCTGGCAGTCGGGATTTTTTAATAAAGTGCAATGGATGCGTTAAATATCACACACCAATCAAACAGCTACTTCATACTCACGCAACGCCTGGTTGAGTGAGGTTTTCAGATTTGTAGAGGGTTTGCGTCGTCCGATGATCAGTGCGCATGGCACCTGATAATCGCCGGCGGGGAAAGATTTCGTTGTTGTTCCCGGAATCACCACCGCCCTGCGCGGCACCACGCCTTTGGTTTCGATGGGTGTATGCCCCGTAACATCAATAATTCTGGTGGAAGCGGTGAGCACTACGTTGGCGCCCAGCACGGCTTCTTGTTCCACACGCACACCCTCCACGATGATGCAGCGCGACCCGATAAAGCAGCCGTCTTCGATAATTACCGGGCTGGCCTGCACTGGTTCCAATACGCCGCCAATCCCTACCCCACCGCTCAGATGCACATTCTGGCCAATCTGCGCACACGAGCCAACGGTAGCCCAGGTATCCACCATCGTTCCCGTGTCGATGTATGCGCCGATGTTGACGTAGCTTGGCATCAACACCACGCCGCGTGCAATGTAGGCGCCATAACGCGCCACAGCATGCGGCACCACGCGGATGCCCAAGGCGCTGTAACCCTGTTTGAGCATTATTTTATCATGAAACTCCAGCGGCCCCGCCTGGCTGGTTTCCATTTTTCGTGTGGGGAAGTAAAGGATCACCGCTTTTTTAATCCATTCGTTCACTCTCCATTCGTCGCCAATGCGACCCGCCGCGCGTATCTCACCACGGTCGAGCATGGCGATGATGCTTTCGATGGTCTCGATGGTTTTTGGCTCGTTGAGCTTCTCCCGCTTTTCCCAGGCCTCTTCGATGATTGTTCGTGCAGCTTTCATCCTAAAATTTGTTTTTGATTAAGGCCAAAAATAGACAAAAATCGTCCACTCCGTTTTTCTTTATAATTTTGCCGCTGGGTATCAATGCCTGTAAGGAATTAGTTATTAATTCCCGTAAGGAGTTGGTTATTAATTATTAAAAAAAATATTACAAGTGGGAAGAATCATGGCCATCGACTACGGACAAAAGCGCACAGGCATTGCTGTGACGGATGAGCTGCGCCTTTTTGCCACAGGACTCACCACGGTACCGTCGGCCTCTGTCATTGCCTTTCTTAAAAAATATTTCGACGAGCAAACGGTTGATGTAATTGTTGTGGGATTGCCGCGGCAGCTTGATAATACGCCATCTGATGCCCAACGCTTTACGGAGCCTTTTGTGAGAAAATTACAAAAACATTTTCCCAACGTTGTTGTTGAGAGATTCGACGAACGCTTTACCTCAAGAATGGCTCAGGATGCGATACTGCAGGCCGGACTTAAAAAGAAAGCACGCCAAAACAAACAACTGGTGGATACGGTGAGTGCCACGCTGATATTGCAGTCGTACATGCACATGCTGGCATTCCAAAATAAACACTCTTTATCTTAAATATTCTGATCATGTTATTACCAATTACCGCTTACGGACATCCTGTACTCAAAAAAGTTGCCGAAGAGATCGATAAGGATTACCCGGGGCTTGAACAACTCATCGCCGACATGTTTGAAACCATGTATGAATCGGATGGCATCGGCCTGGCGGCTCCGCAGGTAAACCGGTCGATCAGGCTTTTTATCGTGGACGGAACACCCTATGCCGATAAAATTCCGGAGACTGCTGATTTCAAGAAAATTTTTATCAATCCTTACATCCTCAGCACCACCGGCAGCGACGTAGTGCTCGACGAAGGCTGCCTGAGCATTCCCAATATCCGTGAAGACGTGACGCGCAAAGACGAAATTACCATCGAATATTACGATGAGAAATGGGAGCTGAAAGAAGAGACCTACACAGGTTTTCCGGCACGCGTCATTCAGCACGAATACGATCATCTGGAAGGAATCCTGTTTGTAGAACGCATCAGCAGCCTGCGTAAGACATTGCTGCGTCGCAAGCTGCATGACATCGCACATGGTAATGTAGATGTAGATTATCGTATGATTTTTCCCAATTTAAAAAAATCCAAACTCGTTAAGCAATAAGTCTATGAAAAAGAACATTTTTCCCATCGCCCTCCTGCTGTTGTTGGTGGTGATGATCGCATGTCAGAATTCGGGCCGCCAGGCCATCGAACAGATTAAAAAAACTGAAGCAAGCGTTTTCGACGAAAACGGTATGATCGACCCGGCACGTGTCGACGAGCTTATCGGCGTTTACATCAGCTTTGCCGACAACTATCCGCAAGACAGCCTGTCGCCAGGGTATCTTTTTAAAGCTGCCGATGTAGCCATGACTACCAACCGCTCTAACCAGGCCATCACCCTCTATCAGCGCATCCGCGAGGAATATCCTGACTATCGCAAGGTGCCCGAAGCACTTTTCCTCGAAGGTTACGTCTTCGAGAACTATCTGGGCAGGCTCGACAAAGCCAAAGCCATTTACGAAGACTTTCTTGAGAAATATCCTGACAACGACTTTGCTAAGGATGCCGAAATCTCTCTGAAATATTTAGGCAAAAGCCCCGAAGAACTCATCGAGATATTCCAGCAGATGCAGCAGGATAGCGCGGTAAACGTTAAATAATTAATTGTTTTCTGTTCCCTGCGGCAGGCTCAGGGCAAGTGTTGTTTGTTGTTTATTGTTTTTTTTGACGGTGATTGAGTAGCAAAATCAATCGAAGCCCCAGGGTCAGCTTAAATCGTAAATCGTAATTCCGTAAATCACAATGGCTGGCTGCTAATTAAATTCCTTCTCCAGGAAATTCTTTAGATGCGACAGGTTTACGTTTTGGATGAGCACCCCTTTTTTTACATACGACACTTCGCCGGTTTCCTCTGATACCACCACGGCGATGGCGTCTGTACGCTCGCTAACACCCACGGCAGCGCGGTGCCGCAACCCCAACCCTACCGAAACATTTTTGCTGCTCGACACCGGCAGAATCGACCGCGCCGATTTTATCTTATTATTGATGATAATGACAGCGCCATCGTGCAAGGGACTGTTTTTAAAAAAAATGCTCATCAGCAGCTCGTCCGAAATCTGTGCTTCGAGAACCTGCCCCGTCTCGACATATTGCCGCAACTCATTGTCTTTGGCCAGAATTATTAAAGCTCCGGTTTTGCTAACCGACATTTTGCGACAAGCAGTTACTATCGAATCCACATCGAGGTGCGTTGGTTTACTAAGATTAAGTTTTGCAAACCACCGCGATCGCTCCTTATTCATAAACCGCGGAGTTCCCAGCATCAACAGGAATTGCCTGATTTCGGGCTGAAAAACCACAATAAGCGCAATAAATCCTACCGAGATAAAGGCTCCGAGTATCGCCGAAAACATCTCCATGCGCAATGCCGAAACCAGCCGCCAAATCAAAAATACCGCTACAATTCCCAGAAAAATATTGATAGCCGCAGTACCTTTCAAAAGGCTGTGGAGCACGTACAGAAGATAAGCTACCAGCAGCACGTCGATGACGTCGGCGAGTTTTATATCGATGAATGCAGTGATAAAGAGCGTAGGCATGAAGCGTCGTTAAAATAAGTGCGGCCAAAATTAATGAATAAATTAAGAATGCATCACCGGCCGTGGACGGATATTGCTTTTAATAGGCAGCAAAATGATAAACCAGCCATTTGCAAACGGTTAATTTTAATAATGTAATTTTGCAGGCGGTAAAAATCTGAAATCATGCTACTAAAAATTCATCCCGATACTCCCAGTCAGCGCCAGATAGCCATGGTGGTGGAATGTCTGCGCGACGGCGGTGTGGTGATTTCGCCCACCGACACCATTTACGGCCTCACCTGCGACATCTTCAAATCGAAAGCCATCGAACGCATCGCACGCATCAAAGGTTTAAAAGCCGACAAGGCCAATTTTTCGTTTCTCTGCAGCGACCTCAGCGAGTTGTCCGATTACACCAAGCCTATCAACAACAACCTCTTCAAGCTCATGAAAACATTGCTTCCCGGCCCTTACACATTTATCCTCAATGCGAGCAACACGGTGCCCAAATACATCCAGAGCCGCAAAAAAACTGTGGGTATTCGTATCCCTGACAACAACATCCCGATCGAAATCGTGAAAGCGCTCGGCCATCCCATCATGTCAACCTCTGTACACGACGACGACGACGTGCTGGAATACACCACCGACCCGGAACTTATCTATGAGAAATTCCAAAACCTTGTGGATATCGTTATCGATGGCGGATTTGGTGGCAACCAACCTTCGAGTGTGCTCGACTGCACCGGCAGCACCATCGAAATCGTCCGCGAAGGCCTCGGAAACCTTGATGTACTCAAATTTTAATACATTATTATAAAAATAAAATCCCTCCGAAACCCCACGATTTCAACCCATTGAAAAGGTTTGTCAGTTTTTATGGGAAAAATAATCTTACCGGAGTTTGGATTTTTAAAAAATGGATGTACTTTTGCAGCCGCTTTGTAAAAAAAGCAACCGATTCAGTAGCTCAGTCGGTAGAGCAACGGCCTTTTAAGCCGTGGGCCCTGGGTTCGAGTCCCAGCTGGATCACCGAATAAAATAGTAATACGCCTAACCTTTAACAAGTTAGGCGTTTTTATTTTGTATGATGTTCTTCAAAACATTCTGCATTTTCAAAACATTGACCTTTGCCGGCAATGATTAAAGACCTTTTATCGGAGTTGAGTTTTACCGGCGCTACCTTGTCCGCTTGTAATAAAGCCAGACAGCGACGATGCCGAAGAGAATGTTGGGCAGCCAGGCAGCCAGCCAGGGAGTCAGGTCGCCGGAGGTGGCAAATACCGAGGATATCTGCATGATGAGAATAAACAAAAATGCCAGCGCGATGCCACTGCCCAGATGCAAGCCGATACCTCCACGCACTTTGCGCGACGACAGCGATACGCCGATGAGCGTCATCACCAGGGTGGCAAAAGGAAAGGCTATGCGTTTGTGTTTTTCTACCTGATAATCTACAATGCGTGGGTTGCCTTTCATCTGCTGCTCGCTGATGTAGTCGCGGATCTGAAAATAATTCATCTCCTCAAATTCCTCTTTTTTAATAAAAAGGTCTTTGGGCACCAGGTTTATCAGCGTGTCCATCACAGCGCCCCGCCGCAGCGTTTCCGCATTCTCGGCAATGGTTCTGATGTAGTAGTTGGTAGCCCGCCACATGCCTGTTATCGAATCGTACAGAATGCGGTCGGCGTTCATTTTAAAGGTCAGCTCCTGCTGGTCATCGAATTCCTCGAGCGAAAACTTTTGACCGGAATTGGTGGTGGAGTTGAACGACTCGACATAGACGTAGGTGCCGGGCGAAATTTGTAAGTGGATGTTCACATCCTTGTTCTTGGTGAGCTTTTCGATGTATTGATCCTTAAAGTCGCGCATCACCACATTGGCTCCGGGGATAACAAAGTTGGCCAGCAAAAATGACATGATGGTAAGCAAAAAAGCCGAGACCATGTAGGGATAAAGAAGCCTGTTGAAACTCACACCGCTGCTGAGGATGGCTATAATTTCGGTGTTCATGGCCAGCTTGGAAGTAAAAAAGATGACGGCAATAAACGTGAAGAGATAGCTGAACATGTTGATGAAGCCGGGAATAAAGACAACGTAATATTGAAAAATGATCTTTTCTACCGTTGCTTCGTTTTCGATAAAGTCGTCGATTTTTTCGGAGATGTCGAAGATGATGATAATGACAGAAAGCAAGGCGATGGCGTAAAAGAAAGTTCCCAGGAATTTCTTGATAATATAGATGTCGAAAACTTTAAGTCTCATCGTATCTCTTTCATTCTTTCCATTATCGGGCTAAAGCATCAAATTGCTGCAAACGCACATTGCCAAAAATACTATTTTCGGCCTTCAATAATGATCCGGCCTAAAGCAGTGTGGTTAAATTTACAGAAAGCAAAAACTCCAAGAGTGTTTTAGCCTTGGTCGTTGGTGCGGTATTGCAAAACGTATTTAAAAGGGTAGGTATCCCAGTAGTCGATAACTTTAAACTGCACGCCGTCGGCAAAAAGTCGCTCGGTGATGTCGCCTCTGAACTCATCCACCGAAATTTTGGCTTCACACTCTTTGGTGTCGGTATCCACAAAGATGTCGCTTGCCGTAATAAACACTTTTCTCAGGGCGTCAGTTACCTGTTCTGTTTCTGAATTTGTCATTAGTCGCTTTTAATTTTTGCAAAAGTAATAAGAGAAATCAGACCAACTTATTGTTGACTTTAAATTTTTATAAAAAAATTTTGCTGGTGGAAGATAAGATGAGTGGCTGGCGGACTTTCCGCTATTTTCCTTTTACAAAAAAGCGATACATGTTGGCGAAGTTGTTTTTGTTTTTTCCGTTCATCTGCGTCATCATCACGCCGGTAATCACCACCACCATGCCCAGGATTTTTTGCACCCTGAAGACTTCACCCAGAATGACGAACGAAAACACTGCTGTAAACACGGGGATCAGATTGGTAAAGAGGTTGGTGCGGCTGATGCCAATTTCGCGCGAAGAGATAGTGAAAAAGACAAACGCCAGAGAGGAGGCAAATACAGCCAGCAACAACAATGCGGTGATGAGCTCGGCGGTGGGCTGTACGGTGATAAAATGCCGGAAGTCGAAGATAAAAAACAGAGGAAGAAAATAAAACACGCCTATAAGATTTTGCACGGCAACGATAAAAAATGCGTCGTAACGGACAGCAAGTTTTTTGAGAAGTACCGAATATAAAACCGCTGTAACCACAGCCAGCGACAACCAGGCCACCCCGACAGGCGAAACCGACAGCGAATAATCCCGTTCGAGCAGCATAAATAAAACACCCAGAAACGAAACGATCAGCCCAAAAATGTTGAGTTTTGAAAGCCGCTCGCGGTAAACCAGATAGGCCACTACCGGCGTAAACACTGGTATGGTGGCAATGATAACCGCAGTAACCGTGGGCGAGGAATATTTCAGTCCGTAGTTTTCGCCCAGGAAATACAGAAAAGGGTTGAATGCTGCCGAGAGCAGAAACAGCCGCAGATCGGCACGCCGCAGACGCCGTAGCTTTCCAAACACAGCAAGCCCGGCAAAAAGAAGTGCCGACGAGAGGATGAGCCGCAGCAGCACAACAGTAATAGGTTCGTAATAATCGAGCACTATCTTGGACCAGACGAAGCTCATGCCCCAAAACACCATCGCCAGCGTTACCAGGATGTAGGTATAGACAGGTTTCAGTTTCACTTTTTTAGAATTCATAAAGCCATCTACCTGTGCTGGCCATTCGTTTTTTGTTCAGGTTTGCGCTCGCAAAAGGTGCCCTGCGCAATCCACAAGATACCTGATACGGGCTTGTACATTCCGGATTTAACAAATGGATCGTATTGCAGAAAATGATCAAACTTGTCAGCATCGCCATTAAAAGCTACCAGTATGCCGCCTTGGCCGGAGCCAAAATCGGCGTCAGCAATGAGTGCGTGTTCATAAAAATTCATCTTCAGATAGCCGCTGTGACGTCGGCTGAGTTTTTCGATCTTCTTTTCTGATAGCCCGGCCAAAGCTTCGGGTACGGGAACATAGCGGATGAACTGATACTCGGACATTTCATATTTTTCGGCAGGTATACAAATCCCTCCGATGGTCATGCTAAAAGGAAATACCTCGGCAACAAATCTACCGGCGGCCACTGTCGGATCGTGGTTGATGATAGTCTGTGCTTCGTCGAGTGTGGCTGCCGCCAGCACAAAAATGCCGCCGCCGCCATGCAACGACCCTGATGCCAGCAAACGGCGGGCTTGCTTCAGACTATCAATGTTGGCCTGATGGGCGGCCTGCAGTGCGTCAACCGCTGCTTTCGATAAATCCGCCCCGGAAGGGTTGCTGGTTAAAAAAACAATATATTTTCCGGAAGGACTTTGTGCTCCGACACTTAAGGCCAGCGACATGATAATCAGCAGAAGCTGCATCCGCTGCAATTGTCTTTTAAAAACCATTACAGATAATCTTTTGTAGCATTGATGACAACCCCCAATTTATCGTCGAGCGACAGGCTGCCTTCGATCCAGATAATGGTGATGCCTTTTTTCTCCATTCTTCTGAACCAGGTAATTTGTCGTTTGGCATATTGATGGATGGCGGTGTTGAGCTGCTTGAACATTTCGTTGTAGTTGGTTTCGCCGGTGATATAGTCGGTGATGTGGCGGTATTCGAGGCCATAAAACGACAACTGGTCGGCAGTGAGTCCACTTTCCATGAGTTCTTTTACCTCGTCGATCATTCCGTCGTTAAGGCGATGGCTCAGGCGCTCGGTGATGCGCTGTCGCAGTTGGTTGCGCTCCATGTTGATGCCGAACACCGAGTGTCGGATGGGTGGAAACACCACGTCCTCGCTGTTATTATCGTGTCGGTATTTTGCTATTTCGATGGCACGGATGGCTCTGTCGCGGTCGGTGCTGTCGGTAGTGTTGTGTGTTTCGCGATAGGTTTCGAGCACTGTTACGAGTTCCTTCAGCGATTTTTTATCAAGTTCGTTGCGCAGCTTTTGGTTGCGTGGCACATCGTCGAGCAGATAGCCCTGAAGCACTGCTTCGAGATACAAGCCGGTGCCACCGCACATTACAGGGAGTTTTTTTCGCTGCACAATATCATCAAACACACGCAAAAAGTCGCATTGAAATTCAAAAACATTATATTCGGTGCCTGCCTCTACAATGTCGATAAGATGATAGGGGATTTTTTTATCATCCACAGCATAATCATCGTAGTCTTTGCCGGTGCCCAGGTTCATGCCACGATATACCTGCCGCGAATCGGCGCTGATAATCTCGCCCTGCAGCTTGTCGGCTACACGCGTGGCAAGTTTAGTTTTTCCGGTGGCAGTTGCTCCCAGAATAGTAATCATCAACGGAGGAGTTTGGTTTTCTGTCGCCATAGTTTTTCGTTTGTAGTTAGAAAATCTCTTATTTGATTTAATTGTTCAACAGAAGCTTTGCTAAAGTTGAAATATGTTGGATGGATACCTTGTAAAATGGTATCGCCGGGATAAAAAGCGAGCAGAAAGTCGTAGAGGTTTTGTTCGTCGGAGGTGGTTTGCTGTTGATGGCGCCACCGCATAAACTGCAGAATGCGCAACGCATCCACTTTTTGAAAAGCGGCGCGGGCAAATCCCGTGGCGTTACGGTTGTTTTTCCGCAGCGCATCCCAGTGGTCGTGGCCAAATTTTTCTTCGAGAAATGCGGCCATAGGATGTTGCACATCACTGCCGAAGAGATCAGCAAACCGGTCGAAAGAAGTTTTCACCTCATCAAAAAGACGGTAGTTGTAAATTGGATAAGAGCTCCAGTCGCCGTTATGGCCACGAATCATTGCCGGGCCGGTGCCAAAGAGCACCCTGTCGCTGAAGCGCGCTGCCGGAAGTGCAGCAGCGTTGGTATGGATGAGTAGAGATGTGTATTTCCGAAGTTTTTGAATAAAATAAAAATCTTCGCCGCTGCGGTGAGGCGTCATGCCACCCACAGCCCCATAGGCTTCGCGGGTGCACGCCATAGCCGATCCTATTGCCGTAAAGGCATAAGGATTTTCGATGCGCAGCATGTTGAGTGCATAGTAACGCATGTAAATTTCGTAACGCAACACGGCACGATCGGCAGCTTGCTCACCGGTGAGGGGATGGTAATACCATTGTGCCGCTGCACCCGCCTGCCCATTGTCAGAAAAATCGTCGGCTACAGCCTGCAAAAAATCGGGATGATACTGTGTGTCGCCGTCCATGGTTTGCAGCAAGTCGCCGGCTGCAGCCTGTCGCGCCGCCTCATCCATGGCAGTTTTGCGTGCCCAGCCCACACCCTGATGCCGGGCGCCCCAGCCATTGCCTGGCGAACAGCGATCGATAACCTGGAGCTGATGATCCGACTTCTCCTGAAGCAGCCTAAGGGTGCTCATATTGCTTTCGCAAATGGCGCTGCGCTTCGGGTCTGACCACCAATGGTCGGGCTGATTAACACAAAAAATAGCTTTGTAATTGGGATAGGATTGCTGCCGGATGCTGAGGAGCAAGGCCGGAATTTGTTCTGACTCATCCATGAGTGGAATTGTTAACAATATTTTGGGGGCAGCTTTCACAAATATGTACCTCAATTTTTTTCTGGCTGCAAAGGTAGTGGATATTGATGATTCATGAAAAGAATTTGTTCGTTTTTCGTTGTTTGTTGTTCGTTGTTCGTTTCCCGAATCGCGGAGTATATCCCGATTTTTTCGGGGCTTTCGGGATTTCCCCGATAGGTCGGAGCAGGCAGCCTGGCTCAAGTTTGTTGCTGCGGAGTAAGAGCTGCCTGCTTTCTTTTCCCGTTAATAATTCCAAAAATGGCCGACGTGGCAATTCTTTAGTGGACAAAACCACTATTTTTGACGCGCTGCTATTTTTATTAAATCAAAACAAAAGCATTGTTAACTATGGAAACCAATCATGTGCTCGATAAGCTCCCCCGCCATCTTTTAAAGCTGGTCATCGATCAGCCATACAATAGCTACACGCCACAGGATCAGGCGGTGTGGCGTTATGTGATGCGTCAAAACGTGAAGTACCTAAGCCGTGTGGCCCACGGCAGCTATCTGGAAGGGTTGCGCAAAACGGGCATCTCTATCAATGAAATACCGCATATGTACGGCATGAATCGCATCCTGAAGGAAATTGGCTGGGCAGCGGTGGCAGTGGATGGTTTTATCCCGCCGGCAGCGTTTATGGAGTTTCAGGCCTACAACGTGCTGGTGATTGCCGCCGACATACGCCCCATCGACCAGATAGACTACACGCCCGCCCCCGACATCATCCACGAAGCCGCAGGACATGCGCCAATCATCGCCGACGCTGACTATGCCGAGCACCTGCGCCTGTTTGGCGAAATTGGCGCCAAAGCCCTCTCCTCCGCCAACGATTACAAGCAATACGAAGCTATTCGTCATTTGTCGATCCTCAAAGCCGACCCCTATTCGAGCCGTGAAGAGATACAGCGGGCAGAGCAGAAACTCGAGGTTATCAATGCCAATTTGGGCGAGCCGTCGGAGATGGCGCTGATACGTAACCTGCACTGGTGGACCGTGGAATATGGACTTATCGGCGAATTGGAAAACCCAAAAATTTATGGCGCCGGGCTGCTCTCCTCCATCGGCGAGAGCTTCAGTTGTCTGCAGCCAGAAGTAAAAAAGCTGCCCTACACATTAGAGGCTGTAAACACTAACTTCGACATTACCACCCGTCAGCCCCAGCTCTTCGTTACGCCCGACTTCGCACATCTTACTACAGTGCTCAACGAGTTTGCCGACACCACAGCGCAACGCAGCGGCGGCACGCAAGGGTTGCAAAAAGCCATTAAATCAGCACATCTGGCCACAGCAGTTTATGCTTCGGGATTGCAGGTTTCGGGGACTTTTTCTAAAATAATTACAAAACAACAACAGGCTATCTATCTGCAAACCTCCTCCCCTACCCAACTCTGCTATGCTGACGCCCAATTGGCCGGACACG
>Ga0265293_10001525_pt1 | contig 50315 bp, 45 predicted proteins | sample Munlanlewell138R_FD_192505 | JGI IMG/M metagenome (GOLD analysis project Ga0265293, IMG submission 192505) | Leachate microbial communities from a municipal landfill in Southern Ontario, Canada - Leachate well 138R | ecosystem: Engineered > Solid waste > Landfill > Unclassified | place: Canada... | reverse complement strand
TTGTCACGCCAGCAATGTTCATTTGTGCCGTTCATCCAAACCAGACCGTATGGGTTTACCCAATTGTCGACAGTTTGCGCTGATGCTACGCCAGAAGTTGCGGCAGCAACCACGGCGAATGCTAATGCGAATTTAGAGGGCTTATTCATGTTTCTCCTCGTTGAGCTTGAAAGCTAAAAAATGACTCGCAGCGAAACCCGCCGCATGATTGGAAATCAGGGTCAGTATAGCAACGCTTGAATGTTCATTCAAAGGGTTAAGCTAGATTTTCCCGTGTTCTTGAACAGATCTTACGCGATTTTCCTGTAGCTTGTAGAGCGTAAGCCCAACATTTTTAAAGGATCTTTTCAAATCTGTCGTTTATATGCAAATTTTGTTGGATTTGAGCAACAAGCAGTGAAATGAGGGGTGTGCAGTGAAAAGTGTTGAAATCTTTAAGTATTTAAAGATGAATTCAAAATGTAAAACTTAAAGGAATTGATCGGAAATCAAGGGGGTTGATACTGAATAAAATCTTTTTAAGCCAACGGATTGATGTTTGCCCATGCGCTATAAATGTTAGAATCAACGTTTCGCCCAAATTGGCTTTTTCATTATAGGCAAAGACATTTTTAATGTGTTTGTCCAACCAGATTAAAATTTGTGAGTAATATGGATTCCTTTGCCAAGGAGACGCTTCCAATTTCGTTGGAAGAAGAAATGCGTCGTAGTTACCTCGACTACGCTATGAGTGTGATTGTTGGCCGTGCCTTGCCAGATGTCAGGGACGGCCTCAAACCTGTTCACCGGCGTGTGCTTTTTGCCATGCATGAACTCAATAACGACTGGAACAGGGCTTATAAGAAATCCGCACGTATTGTCGGTGATGTCATCGGTAAATATCATCCTCATGGCGATCAAGCGGTATACGATACCATCGTGCGTATGGCTCAGGACTTTTCCCTGCGCTACATGCTGGTCGATGGGCAGGGTAACTTTGGTTCTGTAGATGGCGATAGCGCTGCGGCCATGCGTTACACGGAAATCCGTCTCGCCAAGATTGCTCACGAATTGTTGGCCGACATAGATCAGGAAACGGTTGATTTTGGTCCCAACTATGACGGCAGCGAACAAGAACCTCTCTTGTTGCCCTCCAAATTACCCAACTTGCTGGTGAACGGCAGTTCGGGTATTGCGGTTGGCATGGCTACCAATATTCCTCCTCATAATCTGTCTGAAGTGGTCGATGGCTGCCTGTTTTGCCTACGTAATCCGGGCTGCAGTATTGATGAATTAATGGAGTTGATTCCTGCTCCCGACTTCCCCACCGGCGGTATTATTTATGGCATGTCAGGGGTTCGGGAAGGCTATCGTACCGGACGTGGACGTGTTGTCATGCGTGCCAAAACGCATTTCGAAGACATGGAAAGGGGTAACCGTCAGGCTATTATTGTTGACGAGCTTCCCTATCAGGTAAATAAAAAGACGTTGCAAGAGCGTATTGCCGACCTGGTCAATGAGAAAAAAATTGAGGGGATTTCAGATATCCGCGATGAGTCCGACAAAGACGGGATGCGTCTGGTCATCGAGCTCAAGCGTGGTGAAGTGCCCGAGGTTGTGCTTAATAATCTGTACAAGCATACTCAGTTGCAGGATACTTTTGGCATGAACCTGGTTGCCCTGGTGGAAGGGCAGCCTCGTTTGCTGAATCTTAAACAGTTGGTCGACTATTTCCTTCAGCATCGCCGTGAAGTGGTTACCCGTCGTACGGTGTACCAGTTGCGCAAAGCCCGTGAGCGTGGTCATGTGCTTGAAGGCCTGGCGGTGGCTTTGGCAAATATCGATGACTTCATTACAATCATTAAAGCAGCACCCACTCCACCGGTGGCCCGCCAGGAATTAATGGCGCGAAGCTGGGACTCTTCCCTGGTCAGGGAAATGCTGGCCCGGGCCGATGCCGATAATGGTGGTGTGTTGGGCGGCAGTGCAGCCTACCGCCCCGAAGGCCTGGCTGCTGTGTTTGGCATTCAGTCCGATGGCATGTATCGCCTAAGCGATGTACAGGCGCAGGAAATCCTGAATATGCGCCTGCAACGCTTAACCGGGCTTGAGCAGGATAAAATCGTCAATGAATATAAAGAGATCATGGAAACCATTTCCGATCTTCTGGATATTCTATCCAAACCCGAGCGCATTACCGCCATCATTGCCGATGAACTAACGCTCATCAAGACAGAATTTTCCACCAACGTTAAAGATGTGCGCCGTTCGGTCATCGAAGCCAATGCCACAGAGCTTGATACTGAAGACCTGATTACGCCTGCCGATATGGTGGTGACCCTGTCAAACAGCGGTTATATCAAAAGCCAGCCCTTGTCCGAATACCGTGCCCAAAAACGCGGTGGCAGGGGCAAGCAGGCAACGGCCATGAAAGAAGATGACTGGATCGATCAGTTGTTTATTGCCAATACGCATGATTACCTGTTGTGTTTCTCTGACCATGGTCGCGTCTATTGGCTGAAAGTCTGGGAAGTGCCGCAAGGCACCCGGGGTTCACGCGGACGTCCTATCGTGAACATGTTCCCTCTGGTTGATGGTGAGAAAATTACGGTTATCCTGCCGGTCAAGGCATTTGTTGAAGACCGTTACGTCTTTATGGCCACCTTGCGTGGCACGGTCAAGAAGACGCCTTTGTCGGATTTCTCCAATCCTCGCAAGGCCGGTATTATTGCGGTGGCCCTTGATGAAGGAGATCATCTGATCGGTGCCGATCTTACCGATGGTGAACACGACATCATGCTGTTCTCCGATGCGGGCAAGGCAGTGCGTTTCGACGAGAATGATGTGCGGCCAATGGGTCGTACGGCGCGGGGTGTCCGCGGCATGAATCTTGAGGACGGACAAAGTGTCATTTCCCTGCTGGTTGCCGGTGATGAAACACAAAGCGTATTAACCGCCACCGAAAATGGTTTTGGTAAACGCACCTCCATTACGGAATATACCCGCCATGGCCGCGGTACCAAGGGCATGATTGCCATCCAGACCAGTGCCCGAAATGGCAAGGTTGTGGGTGCTGTCCTGGTTGAGCCCGATGATGAAATCATGCTAATTACAACGGGCGGTGTCCTGGTCCGCACACGAGTGTCCGAAATAAGGGAAATGGGTCGTGCAACTCAGGGCGTTACCCTCATTAACGTCGATGACGGAAGTCTGCTGTCCGGGGTGCGTCGGGTTGTTGAAAGTGATGTGGATGGTGATGAGCTCACGCCAGACACTATTTCCGAAGCACCCGAAGATGAACCGGGTGCGGTTTCTGATCAAGATGACTCCCAATCTTCAACAGATGAATAAGTGAAAGCGGTTATGAATAAGCAATATTGGAATTTTTCAGCAGGGCCTTCCAAGCTTCCTGGTGAGGTTTTGCAACAGGCCGCCGAGGAAATGCTCGATTGGCATGGCAGTGGCCAATCAGTCATGGAAATGAGCCACCGTGGGCCTGAGTTTACGCAAATTTGTGACGAGGCCGAAGCCGATCTGCGTACCTTGATGGATATCCCTGATGAATACGCGGTTATGTTTATGCAGGGTGGGGCAACGGCCGAAAATGCCATTCTCCCCATGAACCTGATTGCCAGAAATGCATCGCATTCTGCCGATTATGTGTTAACCGGGATTTGGTCTACCAAATCCTACAAAGAGGCTACCCGTTACGGTACGGTGCGAATTGCTGCCCAAAGCCATCAAGACAGGCAAATCAATGGTCAGACGTATGCGCCCTGGACATGGGTACCGGCTTTTGAAGAGTGGAAGGTCAACCCCGACTCTTCATATTTGCATTTCTGCAGCAATGAAACCATCGGTGGGGTCGAGATTGGCGCTTTGCCCGATATGAGCACCTTGGGAGCGGGGTCGGTTCCATTGGTGGTAGATGCTTCTTCCCACTTTCTGTCCCGTCCATTAGACATAAGGCAAACCGGTATGGTTTATGCCGGCGCGCAAAAAAATGCCGGGCCTGCGGGTGTAACGGTGGTTGTTTTGCATCGCGATTTGCTTGGTCATGCCTTGCCTTATTGCCCAAGTGCCTTTGATTACGTCAATGTGGCTCGTGAGCGTTCACGATTCAACACGCCACCTACTTATGCCATTTATATTGCCGGACTGGTTTTTAAATGGTTGCTGGCAAAAGGTGGTTTGGCCGCTATCGAAGCTGAAAACATCAGCAAGGCGCAGGCTTTGTATCGCCAGCTTGATAGCAGTGGTTTTTATCATAATGCGATTCAGCCCGAATACCGTTCTCGCATGAATGTGCCATTTACCTTGCGTGATGACAGCCTGAATGCGGCTTTTCTTGACGGCGCAAAAAAACAGCAACTCTTGAACCTGAAAGGTCATAAGTCTGTCGGTGGCATGCGGGCTTCCATTTATAATGCCATGCCCATGGAAGGGGTGCTGGCCCTTATCGATTACCTTAAAGAATTTGAACGCCAACATGGATAAACTGTTGCAGGAAAAGCTCAAGCCGCTACGTGAGCGAATAGATGCCATTGATCATGAAATACTGAGTTTGTTGAATCAACGGGCTCAGGCTGCTGTGGATGTGGGTAAAGTAAAGCATGAGTTTCAGGCTGATGGTCCGGTGCTCAAGCCCGAGCGTGAAGCGCAAATTATCCGTCGTTTGCAGGATCTTAATGAACGGGGAGTTTTTCCTCGTGAATCCGTACATGCCGTATGGGCTGAAATCATTTCAGCTTGCCGCGGACTTGAACGTGGTCTGACAGTGGCCTATCTTGGGCCTGAAGGTTCGTTTTCCGAGCAGGCTGCCTTTGAATATTATGGGCATGCGATACAGAAACTGCCTTGTCCTTCCTTTGATGAGGTGTTTCGTGCCGTCGAGGCGGGGCAGGCTGATGTGGGTATGGTGCCGGTTGAGAACTCTACGGAAGGGGCGGTTAACCGGACTCAGGATTTGCTGTTATCCACGACCCTGAAAGTGCATGGAGAGCGCATTATCGCTATTCGGCATTGTTTAATGACGCAGGGCGGAAGCATGGATAACGTAAAGGTTATCATGGGTCATCCGCAGGCTTTGGCACAATGCCACAATTGGTTGCAGCAACATTACCCTAATCTTGAAAGGGTGCCGGCGGCAAGTAATTCAGAGGCAGCCAGACATGCGGCTGAAGAGGGTTCCGTAGCAGCCATTGCCGGTGAAGCGGCGGCGCTTGTCTGGAATTTGCCGATTGTGGCGGCAGGCATTCAGGATGATCCCAATAATAAAACCCGTTTCCTGGCAATTGGCCATCTGGACTCCCTGCAAAGTGGCAAAGACCAGACAAGTCTTATTTTTGCTGTGCCAAACCGGATTGGTGCCGTCTACGACCTGCTTAGTCCTTTTGTCCAGAATAATGTCTCAATGACTCGTTTCGAGTCACGTCCGGCTCGTACCGGTCAGTGGGAATATTATTTTTATGTCGATATTCTAGGTCATCGCAACGATAAAAATGTTGCCAAGGCATTGGCTGAGCTTGAAAAAAAATCCGCTTTCTTCAAAATTCTCGGATCTTATCCTCTGCAATAAAGGTAATGTATGTCCGTGAATGACACGTTGGCCGAATCGGCTAATTCGTTCTTTATACCTGTGGTCAGCGTGGTTGGGGTAGGCCTTATTGGCGGATCTTTTGCCAAGGCGCTTAAAAATGGCGGTCATGTGGGGTGCGTGCTAGGGGTGGGTCGAGATCAGGCCAGCCTTGAAAGGGCACTGCAACTCGGTTTGATTGATCGTATTGCGACACTTGAAGAAGCAGGCAAGGCGTCGGATTTCATATTGATTTCCACGCCAGCCTCAGTGCTGGGCAGAATTTGTGAAACCATTGGACCGCTACTCAAGTCAACCGCAATAATGACTGATGCCTGCAGTACCAAGGTTCAGGTTATCCAGGATGCCCGTCAATCGTTGGGCGCACGCGTCAATCAATTCATTCCTGGGCATCCTATTGCGGGCTCTGACGAGTCGGGTCCGGCTGCGGCGGATCCTTTGTTGTACTGGAATCGTAATGTTATTTTGACCCCATTGCCCGAGAACTCAACGAATGATCTTAAGCAGGTAAGGCAATGCTGGCAGGCTTGTGGTGCGGTGGTGCATGAAATCAGTGCCATAGAGCATGATCGCATCTTTGCAACGGTCAGTCATTTTCCACATTACCTGTCTGCGCTTTACATGTACTTGGTGAGTCGCTCCGATTCATCGGGCATGGCTTTGGCCCTGGCAGGTACGGGTTTTCGTGACTTCACAAGAATTGCGGGTGGTTCACCGGAAATGTGGCGGGATATCTTTATCAGTAACAGGCAAGCCATGTTGAAAGAGATTGATGCATTTATGCCGGTACTTGAAGAAACCCGGCAGATGATAGAAAACAGTGATGCGCAAGGCTTGCACGCATGGCTGGAGCAGGCCTCCGTGGCCAGGAAAAAATGGGGAGAAAACAAGTAATGCGTACACCATTTATTGATTTGAATGCAGTATCAACGGCCAGTGGCGTAGTTAACCTGCCTGGTTCAAAAAGCATATCCAATCGGGTGCTTTTGCTGGCTGCGCTGGCAATTGGCCCAACACGTATCACTGGGCTGCTGGATTCCGATGATACAAGGGTTATGTTGAAAGCGCTTGAAACGCTGGGTGTCTCGGTAGAGCGACACGATCAGGAAACGGTTACCATTGGGGGGCAGGGTGATTTTCCTAATAAACAGGCAGAAATATTTTTAGGCAATGCAGGGACGGCTTTTCGTCCGTTAACGGCTGCCTTGGCCGTTTTGGGTGGAAATTATCGTTTGCATGGTGTAGCCCGTATGCACGAACGTCCCATTGGCGATCTGGTTGATGCCTTGCGCTCCATGGGAGCTCTTATTAGCTGTGAGCAGAATGAGGGCTATCCTCCACTTAAAATTACACCCGGAAACCTGAATATTGATGGGCCGGTCAAGGTTCAGGGGGCGGTTTCCAGCCAGTTTTTGACAGCCTTGTTGCTGGTTGCTCCCTTGATTGCCCAAAAAACCGCTCAGGATGTTGTGCTGGAGGTTGAGGGAGAGCTCATTTCAAAGCCTTATATCCAGATTACCCTGAACATGATGGCCCGATTTGGTGTGGTGGTACAGCAACAGGGTTGGTCACGTTTTATCATTGCTCGCAGTGCGGTTTACAAAAGCCCCGGTCAGGTGGAAATTGAAGGTGATGCTTCCTCGGCTTCTTATTTTATGGCTTTGGGGTTGGTTGGCAGGGGGCCAGTCCGAATCAATGGCGTAGGTGAAAACAGCATTCAGGGAGACATCCGGTTTGCTGAAACCATCCAGGCCATGGGCGGAAAAATTGAGTTTGGCGATACCTGGCTGGAAGTGACCGGACCCGATTTAACGCGAGGCGAAAAACTGAAGGCCTTTGATGAGGACTTCAATTTGGTGCCCGACGCTGCCATGACCGCTGCCGCGCTGGCCTTGTATGCCGATGGGCCGTGCATGTTGCGCAATATTGGTAGCTGGCGGGTCAAGGAAACCGACCGGATTGAAGCCATGCATAAAGAGCTGGCAAAAGTGGGGGCAACGGTAACATCGGGGCCCGATTGGTTAAGGATTGTGCCGCCCTTGTCATCCGAATGGAAAACGGCAGAAATCGAAACCTATGACGACCATCGCATGGCCATGTGTTTTTCCCTGGCTGTTTTTGGTCCGGTGGGCTTGCGTATTCTTGATCCTGATTGTGTTGCCAAGACTTTTCCGGCCTATTTTGATGTTTACAAGACACTTGTGAGGTAATCAGGCATGAATAACACAAGTTTGCCACCGGTTATTGCGATAGATGGTCCCAGCGCTTCAGGCAAGGGAACGCTGGCCGGGATTGTGGCCAAAACCTTGGGCTGGCATCAGCTTGATTCTGGCATGCTGTATCGATTAAGTGCCCTGGCGGTATTGAAAAAAAATATTCAGCCCGGCAATGAGGCCGAGATTGCAAAGGTGGCTCGCAACCTTAATGTTCGTTTTGTGGGGCAGCAGGTGTTGCTCGATAACGACGATGTCAGTGATGTTTTGCGTGAGGAAGAAGTGGGGGCACTGGCTTCCCGAATCGCCACTTATCCTTTGTTGCGGCAGGCCCTGTTTGAACGTCAGTTGGCGTTCAGGAAAGCGCCTGGCCTGGTTGCTGATGGCCGCGATATGGGTACTGTCATTTTTCCTGATGCAAAATTAAAGATTTTTCTGATTGCAGATGTCAACGAAAGGGCACAAAGACGTTATAAGCAGTTGATCGAGAAAGGAATTTCTGCTAACCTAGTGTCCTTGCTGGACGATCTGAAAGCGCGAGACGAACGAGATATGCATCGAAGCCATGCGCCGTTGGTCCCGGCCGAAGACGCAATAATTATTGATTCCTCAACGTTATCCATAGAGGAATCCGTTGCAAAAGTATTGGCTTACTGGTCTGAAGTAAACGCATAAAGCGCTTATTGGCAGCGCGGTAGGTAATGGCGGTAAAACCTGTGCGGTTTTGCCGTATTGAGGGCTTTCATGCAAGGGGTGCAAACTTTTACCCTCATGAAAGATATCATTCACTCCACCGGGAAAATTGTATTTCCTGGTGTGTATTTTTTTACAGGCCCGATGGGCCGTTGGATATAGTTTAATGACATCCGTAACTTTACAAGACGCTATTGGTGGCGAAAGCTTTGCAGACCTGTTTGCTGCAAGTGTTAAAAACCAGGATATGAAATCAGGTGAAGTGATTTCAGCAGAAGTAGTACGCATCGACCACAACTTTGTGGTTGTTAATGCCGGATTAAAATCTGAGTCTTTAATCCCCCTGGAAGAATTCCTGAATGATCAGGGCGAACTTGAAGTAAACGAAGGTGATTTCGTTTCTGTCGCTATTGATTCACTCGAAAACGGCTACGGCGACACAATCCTGTCCCGTGACCGCGCAAAACGTCTGTCAGCATGGCTGTCCCTGGAACAAGCACTCGAGTCTGGTGAAATGGTTACCGGTACCATCACCGGTAAAGTCAAAGGCGGTCTGACTGTCATGACTAACGGTATTCGTGCTTTCTTGCCCGGTTCACTGGTTGACCTGCGTCCGGTAAAAGATACAACGCCTTATGAAGGCAAAACCATGGAATTCAAGGTTATCAAGCTTGATCGCAAGCGTAATAACGTTGTTCTGTCACGTCGTTCAGTTCTTGAAGTGAACATGGGCGAAGAGCGTCAAAAACTGCTTGAAACCTTGCAGGAAGGTGCAGTGGTTACTGGTATTGTTAAAAACATTACCGACTACGGTGCATTCGTTGATCTGGGTGGTATTGACGGTCTGCTGCATATCACCGATATGGCATGGCGTCGTGTACGTCACCCATCCGAAGTGCTGACTGTTGGCCAGGAAGTCGAAGCCAAGGTACTGAAGTTTGATCAGGAAAAGAGCCGTGTATCACTGGGTGTCAAACAGCTGGGCGAAGATCCTTGGGTGGGTCTGGCACGTCGTTACCCACAAGGTACACGCCTGTTCGGTAAAGTTACCAACCTGACTGACTACGGTGCTTTCGTTGAAGTTGAAACCGGTATTGAAGGTCTGGTTCACGTTTCTGAAATGGACTGGACAAACAAAAACGTTGACCCACGTAAAGTTGTCAGCCTGGGCGAAGAAGTTGAAGTCATGGTTCTTGAAATCGACGAAGATCGTCGTCGTATTTCACTGGGCATGAAACAGTGCCGCGCCAATCCATGGGAAGATTTTGCCATTAACTTCAAACGTGGTGACAAAGTTCACGGTGCCATCAAGTCAATTACTGACTTTGGCGTGTTTATTGGTCTGCCTGGCGGTATCGATGGCCTGGTTCACCTTTCTGACCTGTCCTGGACAGACTCTGGTGAAGAAGCCGTTCGCAACTTCAAAAAAGGTGACGAGATTGATGCAGTTGTTCTGGCTATCGATACCGACAAAGAGCGTATCTCTTTGGGTATCAAGCAGCTGGAAGGCGACCCATTCAACAACTACGTATCTTCTAATGATAAAGGTGCGGTTGTTCCTGGTGTTGTCAAGTCTGTAGAACCTAAAGGTGCGGTGGTTACATTGTCTCTGGATGTTGAGGGCTATCTGCGTGCATCAGAAATCTCTGCCGGTCGTGTAGAAGATGCAACAGCGGTTCTGAAAGAGGGCGACAATATTGAAGCCATGATCCTGAACGTGGACCGCAAAGCTCGTTCAATCCAGTTGTCCATCAAGGCACGTGACAATGCTGAAACAGCCGATGCACTGCAACGCATGACAGATTCAAGTGCTTCTTCAGGCACAACAAACCTGGGTGCCTTGCTGAAGGCTAAACTTGATCAAGCTAAAGACGAATAAACAGTGACTAAATCAGAGTTGATTGAAGCACTGGCAGCAAGCTATCCACAGCTTGCTGCTCGCGATGCGGAGTATGCCGTTAAAACCATGCTAGATGCACTGACCAATGCCTTGGCAAATGGTCAGCGCATTGAGATTCGTGGTTTTGGCAGCTTTTCCCTGTCGCTACGTGCTCCACGAGTAGGTCGTAATCCCAAGTCGGGCGAGCAGGTGATGGTACCGGGTAAACGGGTGCCGCACTTCAAGGCTGGCAAGGAATTGCGCGAGCGTGTAGATTCTGTATTCAAAGCTGCCAATGAGCTTAAATCAGAATCTTTGGCTCATGAAGATCTTGAATCGGACAATGTCAAGGTAGCCAATTTTTAAGCTGGCTTGACATGGTTCAATAAAAAAACTCCGAAGTTTTTACTTCGGAGTTTTTTTATTCATAAATGATGGAAAGCGAATATGCAGTATTTTAAAAGGCAATTTCGCATTACAATGTGTTGTTTTCAGGATTCGAGGAGAGGATTATGCATTACTTTATTTGGGCATTACGCCTGATCATATTTTTACTGGTTTTGTTGTTCGCCCTGAAAAATACAGAGCCTGTCTCGGTCAGGTTTTTCTCTGATGTGGCTGTTAATAATATCCCCTTAATCGTTGTCTTGCTGGTTACCTTTTTTCTGGGTGCCTTATTTGCTTATTTGTTGGCCATTCTGGTGCGTATTAAAAAAACCCGGCAGGTCAGCCAGCTTAAAGGCGAGATAGCCCGTCTTAAAAAAGATGTCAATTCCGCCAAAGATAGCAAGTATTCCGCAGCCGCAAGCTTATCAGATAAAACGTCAGATTCAACCGCAGTTACGAAGGTCTAGAGGAGTTATAGTTTGGTGGATTATGAGGCCTGGTGGCTGATACTTATACCTATTTTGTTTGGTTTGGGGTGGATAGCCGCGCGTGTGGATGTGCGGCAAATGATGTCAGAAACACGACAGTTGCCCGACTCTTATTTCAAGGGACTTAATTTCCTGTTGAATGAAGATCATGACAAAGCCATTGATGCATTTGTTGAGGTGGCAAAACTTGATACTGAAACCATTGAACTTCATTTTGCCCTTGGAAACCTGTTTCGTCGTCGTGGAGAAATCGAACGGGCCATCAGGGTTCATCAAAGCTTGCTGTCACGGGCGGATTTGCCTAAAAATGATAGAGACCATGCGCAGCATGAACTTGCCCAGGATTTCTTTAAGGCAGGCATGTTTGACCGTGCCGAAGAGGCTTACAAGGCTGTGCTGGATAGCAGTTATGCCGTGCCTGCCAACCGTGCACTTATCCGTATCTACGAGGCCGAGCACGATTGGCCCAAGGCCATTGAGGCTGTCAGGCATCTTCACAAAATCCTGGATGAACCCATTCCGCAGCTTATTCACTATCATTGCGAACTGGCACAACAATCCATGCATTCCAAACAGCCCGACATTAACTATATTAACGAAGAGTTGAAAAAGGCTGAGCAGGCGTTACTGAAACAGCAAGGAGAGCTCAGATCCAATGCGGCAGCCGTGAGGATCGCCATGCTCAGGTCAAAATTAATGAAAATACAGGGCGATAGTCTGGCTGAAAGAAAATACCTGGAAGGCATAATGGCCAATGCGCCCGAATATGCCGGATTGGTTGCGGCTGATTTGCTGGAAAATTACAAGACAGGCCAGCAGGCGGAAACTGGACTGGATTTATTAAAACAGCATTATCTGAACCATCCTTCCCTGGATTTATTTAAAATTGTATTTAGCGAGCTGCGAGCGCAGCAGGGGGCAGCGCCAGCCTGGCATTTTGCCTCTGAATCATTGCGCTTGCATCCTTCCTTGCTGGGTCTGGATAAACTCCTTGAGGTCGAGTTGAAAGCGGCTGCCAATGGGGAGAAGCCTAATGCCTCCGACAGGGTTCTGCCAGATGTGGAGCTGTCGCTTTTACATAAAATGATTCATAAGCATACGCAAAGGCTGGATCGTTACAGTTGCAGTTCTTGTGGCTTTGAGGCCAGAGCGTTTTACTGGCAATGTCCCGGATGCAATATGTGGGAAACTTATCAGCCGAAAAAACTGGAAGAAATGTGATGGATTCATTTCCACTGGAAATTATTAAACAGAAAAAAATCCTGGTAATTGGTGACCTCATGCTTGACCGTTACTGGTTTGGCGAGGTAGACCGGATCTCGCCAGAGGCGCCGGTGCCTGTTGTGCGGGTAGCGCGTCGTGAAGATCGGCTGGGCGGCGCGGCAAACGTGGCCAGAAATATTGTTGCCATGGGCGCAAAGGCTTCGTTGCTGGGCATTGTGGGTCTCGATGAGGCAGGTGGGCAAATTCAGTATCTCGCTGACGAGGCGGGTATAGACCCTTTCCTCATCCAGGACCAAAGCTTGCATACCACCTTGAAAATGCGTGTGCTGGGACGACAGCAGCAATTGCTCAGGATAGATTTTGAGTATCCGCCACAGTCCTCAGCTTTGCAAATGCTTGATGAAAAAGCCAAGGCATTGATTGCGCAACATGACGTATTGGTGCTTTCCGACTACGCCAAGGGTGCTTTAAACCATGTTGAAGCCATGATTGCCCATGCGGTTGAGTGCAATGTTCCTGTGTTGGTTGACCCTAAAGGTGATGATTACGCCCGCTACAGCCATGCCAGTCTGGTTACGCCTAATCGTTCTGAAATGCAGCAGGCGGTTGGTCATTGGGACTCCGAGGAAAAATTAAGCGAGCTGGCACAGTCGCTGCGAAAGAAATACGGGCTTGAAGCCTTGCTGATAACCCGTTCAGAGCAAGGGATGACCTTATTTAACGAGCAGGGCCGTTTTCATGAAGATGCCCGGGCACAAGAGGTGTTTGATGTTTCCGGTGCGGGAGATACCGTTCTGGCAACGTTGGCTGTGGCAAGGGCGGCAGGGCTGGATTGGCCGCAGGCAATATATTGGGCCAATAAGGCGGGCAGTATTGTGGTGGGTAAATTAGGCACATCAATCGTTAGTGCGGAGGAATTGTTATGATAGTTGTAACCGGGGCAGCCGGATTTATTGGCAGTAATATTGTACGGGGCCTGAATCGAAAGGGTATCAAGCGTGTCATTGCGGTGGATGATCTTACTGATGGTGATAAATTCATCAATTTACGCAATTGCCAGATTGCCGATTACCTTCATAAAGATGATTTTCGCAGGCTGGTCAGTACGGGTAACCTGGGACATATCAAAGCTATTATTCACCAAGGTGCCTGTTCGGATACCACCGAACGTGATGGTCATTTCATGATGGATAACAATTATCGCGTTACGCTTGAGTTGTTCAATTTTGCCCAGGCTCGTTCAATTCCCTTTATTTATGCTTCATCAGCCGCGGTTTATGGGGCAGGGCCGGTGTATGCTGAAAATATCGAAAATGAAGCGCCGCTTAATGTATATGGCTATTCCAAATTCCTGTTTGATCAGGTCTTGCGAAACCGCATGGGTAATCTTACCGCCCAGGTGGTTGGCTTAAGGTATTTTAATGTCTATGGGCCTCACGAGCAGCATAAGGGAAGAATGGCATCGGTGGCTTTCCACAATATGAACCAGTTCCTCAAAGAGGGGCATGTTCGTCTGTTTGGGGGCTGGGATGGTTATGGAGATGGGCAGCAAAGTCGCGACTTCATTTCTGTGGAGGACGTGGTGGCCGTAAACCTGTACTTTCTTGAGCATCCCGAAAAATCTGGCATCTTCAACTGCGGCTCGGGTCGTGCCCAGCCCTTCAATGATGTTGCCAGGGCTGTTGTCAATACACTAAGGGAAGAGCAGGGAGAGGCCGCTTTGTCGCTGGAAGAGCTGGTTCAGGCAGGCCTGATTCGCTACACCCCATTCCCGGATGATTTGAAAGGCAGATATCAAAGCTTTACCCAGGCTGACTTGACCGCTTTGCGTCAGGCAGGGTATGCCGCTGACATGCTTGATGTTGAAACCGGTGTTGGTCGTTATGTGAAAGCCTGGCGTCAGAAAGAAAAATAATCATTTTTTCAATTTGATTTTCGGGCGTCATGATTCTAAGCCATCTGTATAAATACGGATGGCTTTTTTTGTTCATCACGTTGCCCGCCAATTCTGGATTGTTGGATGATGCCTGTTATGTTCAAGTGATGAGGCGTTCATGAAACAAGTAAAAACAGGCAAATCCTGCTGGTTGAAATGGTTCCTTTTTTTGTTGTTTTTCCTATCAGGTGCCGCAAATGCGGTAGATCTTAATTCAGCCAGTCGTGAACAGCTGGTATCTATCAAGGGGATCGGGCTGAAAACGGCGGAAAATATAATCAGCGAACGACAAAGGGGTGGACCGTTCCTGTCCCGGCAGGATTTGTCGTTCAGGGTGAAAGGCATAGGCAGAAAAAGGGCTGACAAGCTTTTTGAAGCGGGCTTGCAAATAGATGGGCAGGATTTGCCCGGCAGGCGGGCGGTTGAGGTGACGCATCAGGGAAGGTCTACGAATAAAAAAGGGGTAAAACGCTCCCTTTCTGCGGCAGAGCCAAAATTAATTAAGCCTTATAAGGAAAATGCTGGGGCCAGAGAAAAATAATGGTGGGGTTAAATGAAAATGGTATATGATTTCATTACTATGACTAATACTTATCCTACTATTGAAGAGACCATCGGCAACACGCCGCTGGTGCGTTTGCAACGACTTCCCGGGGCTTTTGGCGATCCTAAAGGGAACGTCATTCTGGCCAAGCTTGAAGGAAATAACCCTGCCGGTTCAGTCAAGGATCGTCCGGCCTTGTCCATGATCAAGCATGCCGAAGCCAGGGGGCAAATCAAGCCTGGTGATACGCTCATTGAAGCCACTAGCGGCAATACTGGCATTGCATTGGCAATGGCTGCGGCCATTCGTGGTTATAAAATGATCCTCATCATGCCCGATAATCTTTCCCTTGAGCGTCGTGCTTCCATGAAAGCATATGGTGCAGAGCTTATCCTGACTAAAGCAGAGCAAGGGGGCATGGAGTATGCCCGCGATCTGGCTTTAAGCATGCAGTCTGAGGGCAAGGGGCTGGTGCTTGATCAATTTGCCAACCCGGACAACCCATTGGCGCATATAGAGGGTACGGGTCCTGAAATCTGGCAACAAACCAACGGTAAAATCACGCATTTTGTAAGCGCAATGGGGACAACGGGTACTATTATGGGTACGGGTTCTTACCTGAAGTCAAAAAAACCTTCCATTGAAATTGTGGGGGCTCAACCTGCTCCAGGGGCATCCATACCGGGTATCCGGAAATGGTCGGAAGAATATCAACCCAAAATATATAACCCGAAAGGGGTGGACACCTTTGAATTAATTAGTCAGGAAGAGGCAGAGAACATGGCGCGACGTGTGGCGGCCGAAGAGGGGATTTTTGGCGGCATATCATCAGCGGGTGCGCTGGTTGCTGCTTTACGTGTTGCGCAACGTACCCAGAATGCTACAATTGTCTATATCGTCTGCGATCGGGGCGACCGCTATTTGTCGCAAGGCGTGTTCAATTAAACAAACATAAATTTTAATTGCAATGCAAGTAGCTGGTTATTGAAAACAAAACCAGCTATTTTTACATATAAAGCTATGTTTTTGTTGCGTTATTTTAATTTTTTGTCATGAATTTGCAACTGTCTTGATAATTATCAAGACAGGCTGGACAATATATCAGTACTATCCTACGCTATGAAAGCCGTATCCATTTTTTCAATTCCTAAAAACCTGCCAGTTCATGAGCGGCAAAAACGCCGGCACATGCTAGCAAGCTTAGGTATTGCCTGGCTGGTCATGATGCAGGTTATGATGTTCGCGTTTCCCGGTTATCTGCGTGGTGATTACATCGGCACAGAAAGCCTGGCCATGCTTGATACGGCCATTATCATCATGAATTGGCTCAGTTTTGCGCTAACCGTGCCGGTCCTTCTTTATTGCGCATGGCCAATCTGGCAGGGCGTTTTTAAAAAATCCTCCGCACATTCAATGCGCGTTAACATGGATTGGCCTGTTGCACTGGGTATTCTTACGGCGTTTATTCCCAGTGTCATTGCTACCGTCAATCAGCGGGGCGAGGTTTATTTTGAATCCGTTTCCATGTTTGTGGCGTTTTTGCTAACCGCCCGTTATCTGGAGTTTTGCGCCGAACAGTCGGCCCGTTATTCCGAAGTGGGTGTGCCTGCCAAATTAGATCAGGAGCGAACCATCATGACTGCAAAGGCTGATAAAATCGCTTTTGCATTTGTCATGATCCAAATATTGCTGGCTATCGTCAGTGGCATTGTCTGGTACCTGTTTATCGACAGGGCACATGCCTTGCCCGTACTGGTTGCGCTTTTCGTCATGAGCTGTCCCTGTGCGCTCTCTATGGCGGTTCCTACGGCCTCTTCTGCCGCTCGTGGGATCTTTCTTAATAATCACAGTTTTACCCCGGAACAACAAGAATTCGTATTAAGCCTTACCCGAAAAACGGCCAATCAAAATCTTTATGGTTCTTTGGCGTGGCATATTCTCATGGCACCCTTGGCCATGTTCGGGTTGGTGGCGCCATGGGTTGCGGCCATTACCATGTTGATATCTTCCTTGGTAGTCGCCTGGAACTCATGGCGCTTATATAAAAAATTCCATAATCAGGGTTTCATCGCTAGCCCTGATTGGACGGCAGGGAAAGCCGTCCAGGGATAAATGAAATGGAATCTTTGTTTTTATTGCTTCCAGTTTCATTTTTATTTGTGATCGGTATCGGTATTGCACTGTATTGGGCGGTGTTTTCCGGTCAGTTTGATGATACAGAAGAGAACGGGAAATCCATTCTTGAAGATAATGACTCAAATCATACTTAAAAACGCTGCTGCTAAATAGCTTGCTTTGTTGTATTGCAACACGAAAGCGTGTTTTAACAAGAGTTCATGTAGAATGCGTGTCGACATGGGCATAAATTGTTCTGGGTTCTTGTCTTGTTGATTCAAGTCAAACCGAATTTGTAGAAATGTTTCATGATTCTTATCGGTATCACATAAAAATAGAGTGGTAATTTTTAGAGAGGATGGTCTATGCGTACTCAAAACGCAACGGTTAGTGAAGCCGAAACCTTCAATTACAAGGTAGTTCGGCAGTTCGCCATTATGACGGTGATCTGGGGGATTGTGGGGATGTTTGTCGGCGTTTTTATTGCCGCACAACTTATCTGGCCCAATCTGAATCTGGTTGAATGGTTAAGTTATGGACGTCTTCGTCCTTTACATACCAACGCGGTAATTTTTGCCTTTGGTGGTAGCGGTTTATTTGCAACGTCTTACTATGTCGTGCAGCGTACCTGTCAAACCCGTTTGTTTTCAGACAAACTGGCTGCATTCACCTTCTGGGGCTGGCAGCTGGTCATTGTAGGTGCTGCCATTTCATTGCCAGCAGGCTTTACATCAAGTAAAGAGTATGCCGAGCTCGAATGGCCTATTGATATCCTGATCACATTGGTCTGGGTTGCTTATGCAATTGTTTTCTTTGGCACCATTGTCAAGCGCAAGGTTAAGCATATCTATGTGGCTAACTGGTTCTTTGGTTCATATATCCTTACCATTGCCGTTCTGCACATTTTCAACAATATTGAAATTCCATGGGGCTGGTTCAAGTCTTACTCTGCATATGCAGGCGTGCAAGATGCAATGGTTCAATGGTGGTATGGTCACAATGCGGTTGGTTTTTTCCTGACTACCAGTTTCCTTGGCATGATGTACTACTTCGTGCCTAAACAGGCCAATCGTCCGGTTTACTCTTACCGTTTGTCCATCGTTCACTTCTGGTCATTGGCTTTCACTTACATGTGGGCCGGTCCTCACCACTTGCTGTACACCTCTTTGCCAGACTGGACACAAAGCTTGGGTATGGCTTTCTCCCTGATTCTGCTTGCACCATCTTGGGGCGGTATGATCAACGGCATGATGACCATGTCAGGTGCTTGGCATAAACTCAGGACTGATCCTATTCTCAAGTTCATGGTAGTGGCACTGTCTTTCTATGGTATGTCTACGTTTGAAGGCTCCATGATGTCTATCCGCCCGGTTAACGCCTTGTCACACTATACAGAATGGACTATCGCTCACGTTCACTCTGGTGCATTGGGCTGGGTTGCCATGATTACCTTTGGTAGCTTGTATTACATGATTCCCCGTTTGTGGGGCCGTGAAAACATGGCCAGCAAATCCCTGGTGGAAGCGCACTTCTGGATTGCCACCATTGGCGTTGTGCTTTATATCGCTGCCATGTGGATTGCCGGTGTAATGGAAGGCCTCATGTGGCGTGCTGTAGAGCCCGATGGCACCATGACTTATGCATTTGTACAGGCACTTAAATCCAAGTACCTGCTCTATATTATTCGTTTTATCGGTGGCTCTTGCTTCCTGGCAGGTGTAATTATCATGTTGTACAACGTTATTATCACTATCAAAGGGCAAAAACCTGTTAATCCTGCCGTTCCGGTTGGTTCTTCCGAAGACTCTCACCAGGCATCAGCAGTTGGTGCGCCTGTAACAGCGTAATTAGGAGAACGATAATGGCTAATAAATCAAATAAATTTTTCTCACATCAAACTATCGAGAAGAATATCGGCATAATGATTATCCTCAGTATTCTGGTGATTTCATTTGCCGGACTGGTGCAGATTGTTCCTTTGTTCTTTCAGCACTCAACCACGCAGCCTGCCGAGGGGGTAACCCCTTACACACCCTTGCAGCTGGCTGGCCGTGACGTATATATCAAGGAAGGCTGCGTAGGCTGTCACTCGCAACAGGTACGTCTGCTGCAATCCGAAGTGTTACGTTATGGGCATTATTCCGTAGCCGGTGAATCTGTCTATGATCATCCGTTCCTGTGGGGTTCAAAGCGTACTGGTCCTGACCTGGCCCGCGTGGGCGGACGTTACTCCGATGACTGGCACAGGTTGCATCTGCGTGATCCGCGCGCGCTGGTTAAAGAGTCCAATATGCCGGGGTACTATTGGTTGCAACACAAGGATATAACTAATGTTGATCTGAAGCCTCGCATGGAAGCACTGCGTAAATTGGGTGTTCCTTACACTGATGAACAGATTGCCAATGCCAACAAAGAGCTGGCGGGTAAAACAGAGGAAGATGCTGTTATTGCTTACCTGCAAAGTCTCGGCGTTGGATTCATCAACGCGTTACGCGCCAAGGAAACTGCCCAACCTGCAACTCAGGCAGTGAATACCGGAGGGTAACTGACATGGGTATATTAAATGGTGTGTTCACCATCATATCAATGTTGATGTTTTTTGGAATCATCTGGTGGGCCTTTTCAAAAGGCCGTGCCAAAGCCAATGACGAGGCGGCAAAGTTGCCCTTTGCATTGCCAGATGAAGGATCAGATAAAGGAAATGAGAATAAGGGGTATGGATCATGAGTGATTTCGTGAGCGTAGGATGGAGTTACTGGATTTCCATCATTGCACTGGGTGGTGTCGCATTTTGTCTTTGGCTGTTATATACACAACGGTCATGGTTTAAGGGCGCACCCAAAGGTCAGGAAAGTACAGGACATATATGGGACGGAATCGGTGAGTTGAATACGCCGATCCCCCGTTGGTGGACTGTCATGTATATTGGTTTGTGTGTTATTGCACTTGGTATCATGTTCCTGTTTCCGGCATTGGGCAGCAATCCTGGCCTGTCGGGCTATACAGCGGCAAAACAGGTGGAAGAAGACCATGCCGAATACCTGAAAACCATTGCGCCTGTCTATGAGAAATTTGCAGGGGTCTCTATTGATGAATTGGTGAAAAATTCTGAAGCCCACGTCATTGGTGAACGTTTGTTCCTGAACAATTGCGCGCAATGTCACGGTTCAGATGCCAAAGGCCAGCCCAACTATCCCAACCTGACTGATAACGACTGGTTGTATGGTGGCGAACCCGAAGTAATCCTGCAAACCATCACAGAAGGACGTCATGGCATCATGGCACCTTTGGGCGCAGCTATTCCCCAGGCCAAGGCCGAGGAAGTAGCCAACTATGTGCGTTCACTTTCAGGGCTGTCACATGATGCTACGCTGGTGCCTGCAGGACAGGTAACCTTTAATCAGTTTTGTGTGGCCTGTCATGGTGCAGATGCCAAAGGCAATAAAGCGCTGGGTGCTCCTAACCTGACAGATAACATCTGGCTGAATAGCAGCTCCAAAGATGCAATTGTTAATACGATCCTGAACGGGCGTGAGGGTATTATGCCTGCACAGAAAAATACGCTTACACCCGATCAGATTCGTATGTTGACCGCTTATGTTTGGAACTTGTCCAACAAAGAGGCAACAGTGCAGTAAGCAGTAAATCAAGGAAAATAGAATGAGTAATGATCAAGGTACCGAAGACAAAAATTCGGAACAAGCTCCAGCATGGCAACCTGTGCAAATACAGCGTCCAACTACAGTATCTAGTTCGGCGGGGTTAACCGAGGAAGAAACCACCAGGGTTATCGAAGAGTTCAGGGCAAAAATTTACCCTCGATCGGTAACCGGTATCTTTGCCCGCTGGAGGGTCATTCTCGTTATATTTACCCAACTTGTTTTTTATGGCTTGCCCTGGTTGCAATGGAATGACCGTCAGGCCGTTCTGTTCGACTTGGGCGCCCGCAAGTTTTATATTTTTGGTATGGTATTGTGGCCACAGGATGTGTTTTATCTGGCCGTCATATTAATCATTTCAGCTTACGGCCTGTTTCTGTTTACGGCATTGGCAGGGCGTCTGTTCTGTGGATATGCCTGTCCGCAAACGGTATATACCGAAATTTTCATGTGGATAGAGCGCAAGGTGGAGGGCGACCGGGTGGCCCGTATCCGTCTTGATGAAGAGCCTTGGTCATTCCGCAAGTTTCGCATTAAGGCAACCAAACATATATTATGGATTGCCGTAGCCTGGTGGACGGGCTCAACCTTTATCGGTTATTTTGCTCCTATCCGTGAATTGGGTGCCGATTTATTCAACCTGGAATTAGGTTTTTGGCAATGGTTCTGGATGATTTTCTATTCAATCGCAACCTGGGGTAACGCTGGTTTTCTGCGCGAATCGGTTTGTAAATATATGTGCCCCTACGCCCGTTTCCAGAGCGTAATGGTAGACTCGGACACATTTGTGGTTACCTATGACAAAATTCGTGGTGAACCACGTGGTGGGCGTTCACGCAAAGTAGATCATCACGAACTTGGTCTTGGCGATTGCATTGACTGTACCGTTTGTGTGCAGGTCTGCCCAACCGGTATTGATATCCGTAATGGCCTGCAATACATGTGTATTGGTTGTGGTGCCTGTATTGATGCCTGTGACCAGATCATGGATAAAATGAATTATCCAAGAGGTCTTATACGCTATACCTCTGAAAATGGCATGCTGGAAGGCCTGGATAACAAACAGGCCAGGAAGCGTCTATTCAAGCCGCGAGTATATGTTTACTTGACTTTATTGGCAATTTTTATTGCCGGGTTTGTTGTGTCGCTTGGCATGCGTACCCCCTTGCGTATGGATATCATGAGAGATCGGGGGGCACTGGGTCGGGAAGTCCCGGGTGGTTTAATTGAAAACGTTTATCGTGTACAAATTATCAATATGACCGAAGAGCCGTTGGATCTTGAAATTACGGCTAACAGCAATGAAATTGATAATGTTCGGGTTCGTGCTGGTGATAGTGATAATGCTGTTGTTAAGGTTTCTCCATTTGCCAACGAATGGGTGCCATTGGTTGTTCAGGCGCCGCTTGAGGAGCTTAAACCTGGACTATATGATCTTCAAATGAAAGTTGAAACCCTGAAAACTGAAGACGTTCAACTTAAGGCAGAAGAGAAAACAAGCTTCTTTGTTCCTAACTAATTATTTAAGCTGGAAATTCACATGTCTACATCTAAATATAGCAAGGATGGTCTTGATATCAATCCATGGTACAAAGAACCTTGGCCTTGGATCTTGATGGCAGGCCCGGCACTGGCAATTATTGGTTGCATCATTACAATTGTACTGGCATTATCAACCAATGTAGATCAGCAAATTAAACCGAATGGCGTCAAGCAAGGTCTTTTTGTTAGTATAGATGGCAAAGATATCCCCAGGTTTGATGTAAAACCGGATGTGGAAGAAAAGGAAGTCAAATAACAAACAAGGAGTAATATGCGTACCATAATGTGGATTCTATGGCCGTCATTTTTGGCAGCCGGGCTGTTAAGCGGTGTGGTATTTGCGTTGGTAGAGCCTGCGGATATAAGCATATTTGGTTATATCCCGGTCAGTATTGAATGGGTCTATGCCGGAGGTTTTTTTCTGTTCTGGGTCATGGCCGCATTTTCCAGTATGTTAAGTTTGTTTATGGTTAACACACGTGGAAACAATAAATTGTTTGGTGATAATGAAGATCTTTAGTTTTCATTATTAATATTCGGGTAATAAAAAAGCACGAAGAATTCTTCGTGCTTTTTTGCTTTTTTTACTTTGTGCGTTCTTATTTTATTTTTGCGTTTTGCTCTTGCTTAATCAGGTCTTGCAGGCCAGATTTGCTTAACAGTTGCACCTGGCGTTGATGGATACGTATTAAGCCTTCTTTGGCAAAGCGTGAGAGCAGGCGGCTTACTGTTTCAAGGGTAAGACCCAGGTAGTTTCCTATTTCTTCCCGGCTCATGCGCAAAATGAATTCATTGGGTGAGTAACCCAGATTAGTAAAACGCGTTGAGAGATTCAACAGAAAAGAGGCAACCCGTTGTTCTGAGCGCATGGCCCCTAAAGACAGGACCAGATTGTGTGAACGCGAAATTTCCTTACTGAGGATTTTCCAGAATTGCTGCTGCAGGGCCGGGATTTCCTGGGTTAAGACATCAAGATCGCTAAGTTTGAGAACGCAAACCTCGGTGTCTTCCAGGGCAATGGCGTTGGACAAATGAGTGCCTTCGCTGAATCCATCAAGGCCCAGTAATTCTCCGGCAAGAAAAAAACCGGTAATTTGCACGTGCCCACTTTCGTTTTCAAGTTGGGTTTTCATGGAACCCGAACGAATGCTGTAAATAGCCGTAAGAGGATCACCAACCTTAAAGAACAGCGTTCCTTTGGGAATGCGTATGCGTTCTTTGATCAGTTCGGTCAGTCGGTGTGTTTCAGAGGGTGTCAAGCCACCAGGAACACAGAGGTGCCCCAGCATACAGGTTGAGCAATGAATTGATTCTTTATTTAGTAAAAGGTGTTTGAGCATCCCTATCTTTTCCTTATTGCTATGCTCAAGCAACTGAGATAGCAGTGCTTATTGTAGCCGTTATACGTGTTTAAATTGTTATTGTTTGGCATATATCAATTTTTTTCCTCAGCTATTTATTCATTTTTGCAATAAAAATCAGGGTGTTTTGGTTTGTTCCTAATTGCTTAAAGCTTGAGCGCATAAGCATGTTGAAAATATGGCAAGCGTAATGTCGCCGTTTTCGGGCGGCATTATTTCCAGTATTTTTTTTGTGCGTATGTGTTTTTAAGTAACTCGATGAAGCTTCGGGTCCTTTGGGGTAAATGTTTTCTGTCGGGTAGCATGGCATAGATGCCATTTGCAGGCGTATTGTAATCATCTAATATAGTGACTAACGTTCCTTTTTCTATCTCGCGGCGTACTTCCCACATAGACCGCCACGACAGCCCAAAACCGCTTAAGGTCCATTCAAGTAATACCGAACCGTCAGAGCAAGATAACCTTGCCCTTGGTTTAATGGCAATAATCTGGTCGTTTTCCTTGAACAGCCAGCCCTTATGTTGGTTGCCCTGAGCGCCAAATGAAAGGCACTCATGATGCTGGAGTTCATCGGGGTGCCGGGGAGTGCCGTGTGTTTTAAGGTATGCCGGAGAGGCTACGACAACCCGGTGATTTTCGGCCAGCCTGATGGCAATGAGTTGTGAGTTTTCCAGGTCACCAATGCGAATGGCGCAATCATATTGTTCTTCCACCAGGTCAACCACCCGATCAGTCAGGTCTAGCGATACCTTAACGTCTGGATATTGTTCGCAGAAGACAGGAATAAGCGGAGCAACGTGTTTGCGTCCGAATCCGGCCGGGGCCGTAATACGCAAAGGGCCGCTAATCTTGACTTTGCCTTCAGTAATCAGGCTTTCGGTATCAGCCAGGTCTTTCAGGATTCTTTGTGCTTCTTCCAGAAAAATATGTCCTTCTGGGGTAAGCGACAGTTTTCGGGTGGAGCGGATGATTAATTTTACGCCCAGCCTTTCTTCCAGGGCATCAATGCGCCGGCCCATCATGGCGGGGGCAATATTTGCCTGGCGGGCAGCAGCAGACAGGGTTCCCAGTGTTGCCACTGCGACAAAACTTTCAAGTTGAGTAAATCGGCTCATTCTAACCCTCTTGGGAAATGCTTGAGATATAAATTAAATAGAGTCCTGCAAATAAATGATTTTGTTACTGTGGGCACTTTTTTCAGTTACAGGGCGGGATCAAACAGAAGCTCTTGCTGTTGCAGAACCAGTTTGTTCAGTCGAAATAGCCGCTCGCGTCTGAGCACGGTTTCTAACGGTTCGGCCTGCCTCCCTATTTTCATGGCATCTGTGGGAATCAGTTCAAAGAGTCGCTGCATTTGTACCTGATGGCGTTCCCAACACATAACCAGAAACTGGTCAGGGTTGTACAGGTACAGTCCAAGGTTCCGGATTTCGGCCCGATGAAAGTCTTTTATGTTGCGGGTTAGGATGCAGATGGTACTGTCGGGATGTTTTTGCTGGACGGCACGGGCTGCGGCAATAACATGCCAGTCTTTTTTATCACTGCGCTTAAGGCCTGCCTCATAGGCCACTACATCGCCCATATTTGCTAGCGGGAACTGCTGCTGCATTTTCAGCCATTCAGCATCAAGTATTTCTGGCGCTACGTTCCAGATTCGGCTGGCATTGCGTCGCCATTCCACGCCGATGTATTCTGCCCATACAGGGTGAAAATGCCCTGATTGTGCCATGCGAAGCAGCAGGTGTCGCAATACATTGGACATCAGGACACAGGTGTCTATCACAATATGATGGGGAAAGCGGGCGGGAAGTGAGGCAGACATTGAAAACCGGAAATGAAAGACTACAATTGATGATAACAATTGCCTTGTTGAGGGGCTAAACTGGCATTTTAACATCTGAATGTGGGCGATTGGTTTTAAAGCTTCGTCCCGGCGGGCGGTAATGGCAGTTATTGTCCCGCCTGTGGAAACTTGCTCAAACCTGAAACGAACAGGCCAATTATCAAAAAGTGAAATTTCATATCTTGAAATTTCAGGGATCCAACGCTATATAAGTGGTATTCAAAGATAACCCGAGCAGATACGCTCAACCTTTTATGGGAAAGAATGATGCGATTTGATAAGTTGACAACAAAATTCCAGCAGGCTTTGGCAGATGCCCAAAGTATAGCAACCAGAAACGATAACCCTTATATAGAACCTGTTCATGTCCTGTCTGCCTTGCTGGCCGATGCCGAAAGTGGTTCCGCCAGTTTGCTGGCACGTTCAGGCGTGTCGGTTAACCGTGTGCTGCCGGCTCTTGAGAAGGCAATAAAGGATATTCCTCAAGTGCAGGGTGCCGACGCCAATATCCAGATCAGCCGGGATCTGAACGGTTTGCTGAATAAAACCGACAAAGAAGCGGCAAAGCGTGGTGATGCTTTTATTGCCAGTGAACTGTTTTTGCTGGTGCTGTCCGAAGACAATGGTGCGGCAGGCCGTATTTTGCGTGATGCAGGCTTGCAGAAAAAAGCGCTTGAGGCCGCTATTGAAGCAGTGCGAGGCGGAGCCTCCCTGACAGACCAGGAAGGCGAATCCAATCGTCAGGCTCTGGAAAAGTACACGACAGACCTGACCGATCGTGCCCGTCAGGGTAAACTGGATCCGGTCATAGGGCGCGACGATGAAATTCGTCGAGCCATTCAGATTTTGCAACGTCGTACCAAAAACAATCCGGTGCTTATTGGTGAGCCGGGTGTGGGTAAAACCGCTATTGTCGAGGGGCTTGCGCAGCGTATTATTAATGATGAGGTGCCAGAGTCCTTACGGGGTAAACGTGTACTGTCACTGGACTTGGCTGCTTTGCTAGCAGGTGCCAAGTATCGCGGTGAATTTGAAGAGCGCCTGAAAGCGGTCTTGAAAGAGCTGGCCCAGGATGATGGCAATAATATTGTCTTTATTGACGAGATCCACACCATGGTGGGGGCAGGCAAGGCGGAAGGGGCAATGGATGCCGGCAATATGCTTAAACCTGCCTTGTCTCGGGGTGAGTTGCATTGCATAGGCGCAACCACGCTTGATGAATACCGTAAATACATTGAAAAGGATGCGGCACTGGAACGACGCTTCCAGAAAGTGATTGTTGACGAGCCAGATGTGGAATCGACCATTGCTATTTTGCGTGGCCTGCAAGAGCGTTATGAAATTCACCATGGGGTGGATATTACCGACCCGGCTATTGTGGCGGCCGCCGAGCTTTCCAATCGTTATATTACCGACCGCTTCCTGCCTGATAAGGCCATTGACCTGATTGATGAGGCAGCGGCCCGCATCCGGATGGAAATCGACTCTAAGCCCGAAGTCATGGACCGGCTTGATCGGCGTATCATTCAATTGAAAATCGAACGTGAGGCCGTGATCAAGGAAACTGACGAGGCCTCCCGTCGTCGTTTGAAATTGATTGAAGAGGAAATGGAACAGCTTCAACGGGAGTATAACGACTACGAGGAAATATGGAAGGCTGAAAAGGCCGCCGTGCAGGGTTCCAAAGCCATTAAGGAAGAAATTGACCGGTTACGGGCGCAAATGGCCGAGTTCCAGCGCAAGGGGCAGTTTGATAAACTGGCTGAATTGCAATACAGCAAGTTGCCCGAGCTGGAAGGTCGTCTGAAAGCTGCCGAGGCAGGCGCTGAGCAGGCTGAAAAACCTAAATTGCTACGCACCCGTGTAGGCGCTGAGGAAATTGCTGAAGTGGTGTCCCGAGCTACTGGCATACCGGTTTCCAAAATGATGCAGGGAGAGCGGTCCAAATTGCTGGCCATGGAAGATGAGCTGCACAAACGGGTGGTTGGCCAGGATGAAGCGGTTACCCTGGTTGCCGATGCCATTCGCCGTTCACGGGCCGGTTTGTCTGATCCTTCCAAACCTTATGGTTCGTTCCTGTTCCTGGGGCCAACCGGTGTTGGTAAAACCGAATTAACCAAGGCACTGGCCAGTTTTCTGTTTGATTCTGATGAGCATATGGTCAGGATCGACATGAGTGAGTTCATGGAGAAACATTCGGTTGCCCGTCTTATTGGTGCCCCTCCGGGGTATGTTGGCTATGAAGAGGGCGGCTATCTGACAGAAGCAGTGCGCCGTAAACCTTATAGCGTTATTTTGCTGGATGAGGTTGAAAAAGCGCATCCGGATGTTTTCAACGTACTGTTGCAAGTTCTTGATGATGGTCGCCTGACTGATGGTCAGGGTCGTACAGTTGATTTTCGCAATACGGTCATTATTATGACGTCCAACCTGGGTTCACATCATATCCAAAGCATGGTGGGGCAGTCTTATGAGGCGATTAAAGAGGTGGTGTGGGAAGACGTCAAACAGGCATTCCGTCCCGAATTTCTGAACCGGATTGATGAAGTGGTTGTGTTCCATGCCCTAAGCAGCAAGCATATTGCTTCAATTGCGAATATCCAGTTGAAGCGTCTTGCGCAAAGATTGCATGAACAGGAAATGGCACTGGAAGTGTCCGAAGAGGCACTGGCCTTAATTGCAGAGAGTGGATTTGATCCGGTTTTTGGGGCCAGACCTTTAAAGCGTGCCATTCAACAACACATTGAGAATCCAATTGCCAAAAGAATTCTTGAAGGAGAATTGGGTCCAAAAGATACCATTCTGGTGGGTATGCAAGATGGCAAGTTTTCATTTACCCGGAAGTAAACCCTTAAATCCTTAATATATATAGGTAAATGCCTGATATTACAGTATTTTTGCTTGTCATTGAAAACTGTTTGTCAGGCATTTTTTGTTATGCAAAATGTATTTTCACACGACTCAGGGTAATTCCCCGGTAAATTTTTGTTGACAGAGATCCGAATAATCGTCATAGTGTGAAGTATAAGATTTTCAAGTTCGTTGATTTTTGCTAGATTCTTTGCTCATGCAGTTTCGTTGTGCTTTTGTCTACTCCTTGATGGTCTTGTGTTTGTTTGGTCTATTCAGACCGTAATTTTAAGGAAATTCAAATGTCAACAGAATCTGGCATCGTTAAATGGTTTAACAACGAAAAAGGCTTCGGCTTTATCAAACCCGCTTCAGGCGGTAAAGACCTGTTTGTACACCACACCGACATCATCGGTTCAGGTTACAAATCCCTGCAAGAAAACCAGGAAGTAACTTTCGTGGTTGCAGATGGTCCTAAAGGTCCACAAGCTAAAGAAGTATCAGCTAAGTAATTTATTGCTAGCTACAAAAATACCGCCGCATGGCGGTATTTTTTTGTCTAAAACAATTTGTTGAGACAGGTTGTTTTTTAGCAACGCTAAAAAACAAAGAAATTTCATTTTATTTATTTAATAAAAATCAGATGCTTGTGCTCAATTTATTAAAATAGCTGTTTATATAAAAGTTGTTATTTAATAATTAAAGTTGATTTTAATAATGAGAATTATTATTATTTAAGTTCTGTTGTTGGCAAACAGTTCCCCGAACGGCAGGGCCGTACAAAAAGGGTGGGTAGCAAATTTTGTAGTGTCGCTGGTCTGATTTTTGATTTTAGGTAGTATTAATCAAGGCGTGATACAGGCCAAGCGTTTAAATTAAACAGTATGCATAAATCTTCAAACATAATTCCGACAGTACCCTTTTCAATTCGCCTGGCAGGTGCTGTTACTGCCGCGGGTATTCTTGCTACTTTGGGGTTTATCACCACTCTGGAGGCATCGGCAACTAATGCGAAAGTTGAAGAGGCGCCGGTGTTTGTTTCAATTTTTGAGGAAACGGTTTCCGAGGCGCCTCAAGGTGAAGTCATGCCTGATGTGATGCCGCCGCAGGAAGATCAGGTGGAAGAGGCTCTTCCAGAACCAGAACCAGAACCTGAGCCGGTAGTTGAGCCAAAGCCTGAGCCTGTAGTTGAACCAGAACCCGAGCCGGTAGTTGAACCAGAACCAGAGCCGGTAGTTGAGCTAGAACCCGAACCTGTCATGCCGATCAAGCCGCCAGAGCCAAAGCCGGAACCTAAGCCTGAGCCACCCAAAGTGGTTAAAAAAGAAGTCAAACCCAAGAAAAAGGTGGAACTGGAAAAAACCAAGGCAAAACCCGTGCCGAAGAGCCAGAAAGTGTCTGAACAGGCTCCCCCGGTCACCAAACCTATTGGTGTTCCTCAGGGTAATCCCAATGTGAAGCCAGGTTCATCATCGGCCGATTCGGCACCGATTGTGGTCAGACAGGTGGGTTACAGGGTGCGACCTAAAGTTAATTATCCAATGAGCTCCCAGCGGCGGGGTGAAAAAGGAACGGTTATTGTGCGTGTCCTCATTGATCGTGACGGGGCAGTCAAGCGTGTATCGGTATTAAAAGGAACGCCTTATGATGCCTTGAACAAGGCGGCGTTAAATGCCGTGCGTCAGGCACGATTTAAACCTCATACAGAAAACGGTGTGCCACGGGAAGCGCTGGCAGACATCCCAATTAAATTTGAATAAAAGGAAATAGCATGATTTCGTCATTGCTGACTTCAACATATGGTTCAATTGCACAAATTGTGACCAATACATCAGGAAATGGTAGTGTTGCTGCTGCAGCGGTCAATGATGCCACTGCAGTTGCAACTGAGGCGGGCGCTTCACAAATGCTGGGTTTTTTAATGCAAAGTGACGCAGTGGGTAAAACCCTGTTTGGCGTGCTGGTGTTCATGTCTTTACTGACCTGGTACCTCATCGTGGTTAAGGGTTTACTTAACTTGCGTGCAAGCCGTCACAGTAAAGCATTTCTTTCCCGCTTCTGGAACGCTTCCTCTTTGGAGCAGGTGGACAAGGACTTGCATAAATTTGGGGCGACTGACCCGTTTTCGCGTCTGGCTAACCAGGCCTTGCATGCGCGTGAGCATCATGCAAAATATGGGGTGACCAATTTGTCAGAAGTGGGTTCAAATGCTGATTTTGTTACCCGTACCATGCGTAAAGTCATTGATGAGGAAACCGCGCATCTGGAAAATGGGCTGACTATTCTGGGCTCGGTGGGTTCAACAGCACCTTTTGTGGGCTTGTTTGGAACCGTGTGGGGGGTTTACCATGCCCTGATCAATATCGGCATGTCCGATGGCGTCTCCATCAACAGAATCGCCGGGCCAGTGGGAGAAGCGCTGATCATGACTGGCCTGGGTCTGGCGGTGGCCATTCCTGCGGTGCTGGCGTATAACGCTTTTGTGCGGCGCAATCGGGTTGTATTGGCTTCATTGGATGGTTTTGCCTATGACTTATTTGCCTTTGTCACAACAGGACAGCAGGTGGAAGTTTCTTCCGGCAAAGTCCGTGCCTTGCGCAGTAATGGCACACATCATTAAAGCAGTGGGGTAAATAATAATGGCATTTGGAAGCTTCGACCAGAAAAACAATTCCAATCATATGGTATCGGAAATAAATATGGTTCCGCTCATTGACGTGATGCTGGTTTTGTTGGTTATCTTTATCATTACTGCGCCCTTGCTGGCACACTCCATCAAGATAGATGTGCCACAGGTAAGCAGTACCCCTGTTACCGAAGACCCTAAGTCAATTGATTTGGCCATTGATGCGAATGGCGGTATTTTTTGGAATGAATCACCCATTCCCGAGGCGGATTTGCGTGAGATGTTTATTTCACAGGCCAAAGAGGTGCCTCAACCGGAAATCAGAATTCGTGCCGATGCAAATACGCGTTATGAGCAGCTGGCCAGAATCATGGCAATGGCCAAAGGGTCGGGCTTGAAGAAGCTGGGATTCATTACCTCACCCGCTTCGCAAAACCCGGCAGACGCAGGTACAGCTGCAGCACCCGCGCCAGCACCTGCTCAATAGGGCTATGCCAGGCGCCAGGCGCGGCGCCTAAAACACAAGACTTCGTTCCCAAAAGCGGGGCCTTGTGCTTGGATCTTGTGACGTGCTTAACTCTTATCTTCGTTGCGATAATAATTGACACCGATTTTAATTCGTTCACGGCCCTGGTTTTGCCTGTGTCGGTTGGTGTCTCGAAGTGAATATACGCAGCCGCAATACTCCTGCTGGTAGAATTCTTCGCGTTTGCTGATTTCAATCATGCGGGCCGAGCCGCCGCCTTTGCGCCAGTTGTATGTCCAGTAAACCAGTTCGGGGTAACGGGCAGCCGCTCGTTCGCCACAGCCGTTAATCTGGTTCATGTCTTTCCAGCGGGAAATGCCCAGCGAGCTGGTAATGGTATCAAATCCGTGTTCGTGAGCATACAGGGCGGTACGCTCAAAGCGCATGTCGAAACAGGCAGTGCAGCGTTCGCCACGCTCGGGTGCGTTTTCCATTCCCTTGACGCGTTCAAACCAGTTGTCGACATCATAATCCACATCGATGAAAGGGACGTTATGCAGTTGTGCAAAGCGGATGTTTTCTTCCTTGCGGATTTCATATTCCTTGACCGGATGGATATTCGGGTTGTAGAAGAAAATCGTGTAATCAATACCCGATGCGAGCATTGCTTCCATGACCTCGCCAGAGCAGGGCGCACAACAGGAGTGCAGAAGCACTTTACGGTGTCCTTGGGGTAATTCCAGGACAGGTCTTTTGATATCGGTGACGGTAACCATGGCAGTAGGACAAAAATATTACAAAGATTCATTTTAGAATATTTTTGCCCTGAATTCAGGGCTTTGGCTCATTGTGAGGGATTGCCTTCCTGTCCTCGGGTGCCGGGAAAGACGATTTCCCATAGATTATCCACCGCTTTGCGTTCTCCAAGCAGCAAATTACTGTCTATGCGTGCTTTTTCCTGACCGCGCAGCCTGACTGCATGTTGCGTTTTGCGCAAAGTCCGATAAGCATCAGCCACCTCATTGGCAAGATCCTCTGGGATAAAGCCGCCTTCCGCAGCGATTTTAAGCAAAGCAATATTGCCAAGATTATCCAGCAGCCGTGGGTATTGATGTGAATAGGCCAGCACCAGGTATTGGGTCATGAATTCAATATCAACCATGCCGCCATGATCATGTTTAACATCAAACATACCTGAATGATTGGGGTGGCCAGCCCGCATTTTGGCACGCATGTCGATAATGTCCTGCCGGAGTTGCTCACGGTCCCTTTCTTTGAGCAGAATATTGCGGCGGATCTGTTCAAAGCGCTTGCCTATGGCCTTGTCGCCTGCGCAGAAGCGGGCCCGGGTGAGTGCCTGGTGCTCCCAGGGCCAGGCGTGTTCAAGCTGGTATTTTTCAAAGGTGTCAACCGAGATGGCCAGCAGGCCTGCATCGCCATCGGGGCGCAGTCGCAAGTCAATTTCGTACATCCGGCCCGAAGAGGTCATGCTGGAAAGCCAGGTGCTCAGGCGTCGTCCCAGTTTTGCGTAAACTTCAAGGGCGTAGTCGGCCGGATCATCAAAAAGCAGCACCAAATCCAGGTCTGAGGCATAACCCAGCTCTTTGCCTCCCAGTTTGCCATAGGCAATTACGGCAAAACGCGGGTAGTCAGGTACTTGCTCATTAGTCTGTTCCGGTTTGGGTTTGACGGCAGGCCAAATGCGTTTCAGGCTTTCTTCCAGTAGTAAATCGGCCAAGGCTGACAGGTGGTCGGCCAGTTTTTCAACCGATAGGCCGCCAGACAGATCCTGGGCCAATAACTGAAAACTGACCTGTTTCTGAACATCTCGCATGATGTTCATTTGTTGTTCAACATCAGGTTGTCCGTCTTGCAGTACGCAGGCGTCCAGGTCTTTGCTTAGTTGCGTGGCAATATGAGAAAAATCCACGTTTTGCATCAGGGTTTGCCAGTCGATCAGCCCATCCAGCAAAATCGGATTGCGGATCAGGTAACCGGCTGCCCAGTGGCTGGCAGACATGATGCGAGCAACTCTGGCCAGGGTTTCCGGATACTCGGCCAGCAAGGCGATATAGGCACTGCGCTGGGCAATCGCCTCAATCAGGTCAAACAGGTTACCGCAGGTCAGTTGCGGATCATCGGTTTTGGCTGCGGTTTTCAATAATGCGGGCAACAGTTTTTTCAGTCGCGTGCGGCTTGAGCCAGAAAGGGTGCGGATGCGACTGCTGTTTAGCAATGCCTTGATGCGGTTTTCAATATACTCATGGCTTTCCGGTGAAAAAAATTGTTGAATCAGTTCAGGCAGGTCAGTGTTGTCAGGCGTGTCAGAGTGATGGCTGTGATGGGTGCCAGACGCATACTCTTCACCCATGCCTGCGATACGGAATGCGTTTCGAAACGCCCGGGACACCACCCGGCGGTGTTCGTTAAGTTGTGATCGGAATGCCGCTTCTTCCATGTCCATGGCCTTGGCCAGTGCGGCAAATCGCTCGGGGTCGGCCGGCAACAGGTGAGTTTGCTCATCTTCACGATATTGCAGCATGTGTTCTAAGCGCCGCAGGAAACGATAGGCGTTTTCCAGCAGCAGACCCTCTTCCTTGGTAATGAGTCCTATGCCTATTTCGGCATGAAGGGCGGGTAACAGGCCCCTGAGTTGCAGGGATGGCATTCGGCCACCACGAATGAGCTGTGACAGCTGAACGGTAAATTCCACCTCACGAATGCCGCCTTCACCCAGTTTGATGTTATGAATGCTATCTACGCCATTGCGGTTAAGGGCTTTTCGCTGCCAGTCCTGTCGAATGCGTTCGCGTAGCTGACGTAATGAGGCAAGGGCGTCAAAATCAAAATACTTGCGATACACAAAGGGCGTGCGCAGACTTTTCAGCTGGGCAATATCCTCTTTGGGCGAGCTTTGTTCAAAATACTTGACCGGAATGATTCTGGCTTTCAGCCAGGCATACCGTTCCCATTCCCGTCCCTGGGTAATCAGGTAGTTTTCCAGCGCATCAAGACTCCATGCCAGTGGCCCGGCATCACCATCAGGTCGTAAACGCAGGTCGGTGCGAAAAACATGGCCATCGGCATTTATTTCAGACAAGACGGGCATCATGCGTTGGGTAAGGCGGCCATAAAACTCATGGTGGCTTAGAGGGCGACGGCCCGTGGTTTCACCTTCCTGAGCATACAGCATGATCAGATCGATATCGGAAGAAACATTCAATTCTTTGCCGCCCAGTTTGCCCATGCCCAGAATGATCATTTCCATGGGCTTGCCAGTTTCAGGGTTGATGGGTTCGCCATGAATGCGCACCAGATCCTGCATGATGCTCATATAAGCGTGCTGCACGGCCAGGTCGGCCAGAAAACTCATGCTTTGGGTGACCTCTTCAAAGCAGGCCAGGCCATTGATGTCCCTTACCATCAGGCCGCAGAATACCCGGTTCCTGAGCTTGCGCAAAACTTGCTTGCATTGCTCGGTGGCCATGGGTTGATGCACGGGTTGGCCACTTGCCTGTGTAAACCATTGCTGAATGATGTTGGCTGTAATAGGATGCAAAATGTCCTGGCTCAGTTCGGTTTTCAGTTGTTCATTTGTACTGATTTTACGTTGCAGGTAACCGGACCATTCAAGGGCGCGGGTTAAGCTTTTGGTTGGCATTATGCGTTCTCAAAAAATGTAAGGATATGTCTAACGACTGTTTCTGTGGCCTGAGGCAATGCAGTATTGGATATAATACACTGGACTGTAACCATCAAGATGTGAGCCGCCCCAGTGAGCGTTGCCAGGAAAATTTTACGCTATTGTCTAGTCGTTTTTATTGGTTTTTTGATTTTGCTAGCTGCCTTGTCATTGGGGGTCAGGTATTTTCTTGTTCCAAACTTGCCTCAATGGCTTCCTCAAATTCAGGCATATATCAGTAAAACGCTGGATATGGATGTTCGGGTCGAGCAATTGTCGCTTGCCTGGGAGGATAGCCCGCTCTTGCAATTGCAAGACGTCACTATTGAAAATAGTGAAAAAAATGAATATTTGAAGATTAAATCGGTTTCGGCGGGCGTAAACTGGCTGGACTTGTTACGCATGCGTCCTTTTTTGTCTGAAATCAGTATTAATAATGCAACCTTGAATATACGCAGGGATTCAGGCGGAAGCATACGTTTGCTGGGACAAATGCTGGCCGGACAGCACACAGCCAGCGTGCCCGAGACTGCGGTGGATAAGGGGGAGTTGTCCTCATTGGCAGGATGGTTGGCATCCCTGTCTTCGCTTAGTCTGATAGATACCGATTTGATCTGGATTGATGAGCAGCGTCAGGCTCGGCCATTGGTGTTATCGGGAGTCACGCTAGATATAAAGCGTGCTCATAATGAGCTTGATGTTTCATTTTTTGCCCATTTGCCCGAACAGTTGGGTCATTCTCTGGCCCTTGATGCGACTTTGAAACAGGCTCTGGATGCGGACGGGCCATTGCAATTCAGCGGTAAGGTTAATGCAAGGTTAAACGGGTTGTCTTTGCTTGATCTTGCCCCATGGGTAAACGTTCCCGGGCAGCTTCGTTCAGGATATCTTAATCATGCCGCTATTATCCTGGAAATGGACAGGAATAAAATCGGTAAAATCTCACTGGATGCCGAAGCGAAGGATTTCAGGCTGGAAGATCATTTAAGAAAACATGCCTTTATCGTTGCTTCCGGTCTTTTACGGTTAAAGCTTGATACCAGCTTCAGCAATATTCAGGCGGAAATCAGGCGGCGTTTAAGTGCCACGAATGTAGAGAAAATGCCCCATGATGATTTGGTCACGCTTACTCCCTGGACATTCTCTTTTATGGCCAGCCAGTTTTTTTATGATGACAAAACGTCCTTTAATGAGCCTGTCAGTCTTGATCAAACCAATATAACGGGGCGCTTTGAGCGCGATGAACAACAGTTTCCGTGGGTCAGCATACAACAGGGAAGCATTAAAAATGACGATATAGATATCAATGTCAGTGGCAATTGGCATTTTGATCCGAATTCGGATAATGGCATTGTTGACCTGCAAGGCGATCTTCATTCACTGAAATTGCCGCATTTGTATCGTTATTTGCCCAATGTTATTGATGAGGATGCCCTGGATTGGCTTGCCCATGCCTTTAAGGACGGCCAATTGGACAATGCGCCTTTTACGTTGAAAGGGGTTGTTGATCATTTTCCTTTTGGGCTTAGGTCACAATCCGGTGATTTTCAGGTAAAAGGCGACTATAAAAATTTGGCTCTTGATTATCACCAGGAAGAAATAAAAGGGCGTAAATGGCCAATTGTTTACTCGGAAAACGGCAGCTTTGACTTTCGGCGCGACAAGATTGCCCTGCAGTCCGGGCATGCCTATTTTTTGATTCAAGAAGATCAAAAAATTGATCTGAATGATTTTTCCGGCCTGGTATCCAATATCGAAAAAGGCACAGAGGTGGAGCTGCACGCCAATTCAATAGCACCGGCCGAAAATTTTCTGGCGTTTACCCGAATCACGCCCTTGGGTTATCTGATCAATAACGCGCTGGATACCGCTAGCGCAACAGGTACATGGCAAATTCCGTTGCGTCTGTTTATTCCGGTGAATGAGGCGGATAATGCCAAGGTAAGCGGAACCATCAATATTCAGGATGCCGATTTTCAGTTTGAGCCAGACTATCCCTGGCTAAAAAAAATGAATGGTTCCTTGCGGTTTGATGAAACCGAATTGGTGGCGCAAAAACTTGAAGGGAGCATGCTGGGCGGGCCTGTTACCCTGGATGGCAATATTGGCTCTTCAGGTAAAGCCTTGAGTATTAAAGGGATGTTTACCGGTGAGGGACTCAGGGAGATGCTGTCGGTTAAAGGCATGAGCCGGATAAAGGGGCAGGCCAAGTACGAGGCGAGGTTTGACTTTCTGGCGGGTGGAAAGGTAAATGTGCAAGTCAATTCCTCTTTGCAGGGGCTGACCCTGGATTTTCCGGGTGAAGTGGGCAAAGCCGCTGCTGTCTCAAAACCACTGCGGGCGCGCTGGATAAGTGCTGCCAGTAAAAATAACGATAATGCCAGGGTGCTTGAGCTGGACTTGGGGCAGGGCAACGTTAAGGCTATTTTTGAGCGAGATGTCCGTTTAAATACCGGCGCTTTCTTTTTTAAGGGAGGGATAGGGGTCCTGGCCGCTCCATCAATGCCCGCCAATGGTTTGAAAATATCTGCCAAGCCGGCTTTCATTGATGTCCAGCAATGGCTGGATATTATTGCTGAGTTTGATGCTGGCAAAACCGCGGGTAAACCGTCGCAGGTGTTTCCCGATGTCAGCGAATTGCAGCTGGATGCCACCTCTTTGCGTTATCTGTCACAAACCATTGCCCAGGCCAGGGTTTCGGGTATTAAAAATCCCAAATCATCCGCATGGGGCTTTCGTATTGATGCCCAGGCAGTAACTGGAGACATTGACTGGGTGCCAGGCAAGGTTGCCCATGAGGATTTTGTGGCTGCCCGTTTTGACCGTCTTGCCTTGAATTCAGGTTCTGTAAATAAAGAAGAAAACAACGTTCAGGCCAATAATAGTACCAATAAACGTTTGGATTTGCCTAGGCTGGATATTAGTGCTAAACGGTTCTGGGTGTTTGATAAAGAGTTGGGTTCTCTTAACCTGAAAGGACGTAAAAAAAACCGGCAGGATAATTGGAAGATTGACAATCTGAGCATTAACAATGCTGGCGGCTCTTTGTATGCCACCGGTGAATTTAAAACAGAAAATAACAGTACAGGGTTGGATCTTAAGCTGAACCTGAATTTTTTGGATTTGGGGAAATTGCTCTCTGTTCTGCTGGATAAAACAGTGGTTGCCGGCGGTAAAGGGCATATCAATGGTGCAATGAAATGGCCCGATATCACTGATCTTGATTTGAATCAGATTGATCTTAATCTTGAGAGTCAGGTCGCGGAAGGCAGGTTGCTGAGTATTGACTCGAAAGTGGCCAAGGCCCTGGAGTTGCTGGCTTTGCAATCGATTCGCCGGATTCCGGAGTTTGGCAGCACCTTGGGTAATTCATTTAAGGATGGCGTCAGTTTTGATATGGTTAGGGCCAAGTTGGATATGAAGCAGGGTGATGTGCAGGTTTCTGATTTTCGACTAAGTGGTCCGGCCGTGGCTATTGTGGCTTCCGGGGTGACCAATATCAACACCGAAGCGCTTGATTTTCAGGCAGTGGTGGTGCCTAATCTTGATATTAGCGGTGCTGCCATCTTGACGGGTGTGATTGTTAATCCGGTGGTTGGCGTGGGCGCTTTTCTTTCTCAATGGTTATTGCAGGCGCCTTTGCAGCGTTCATTAACGGCCAGATATTTTGTGCGTGGTACCTGGAGTGAGCCTATAATTAACGATGCCGTCTTGCCAACCGAGGAAGAGTTGAAAGATAAAGAGGCGAGCAAGAAAATCAATGATTTATACAGAAGTAATTAAATTATTTACTTGAACAGGTTGGAAATGAAAAAAACAGGATTGCTTGCCATCGTTATATTATTGGCTGGTTGTGCATTACAGGATGGTATCTCAGAGCCGGATTCAAGTGTTACCCGATATATGTGTAACAAAACGACTGCCGTGACTGATGCACAAAACGGAACAGCTGCAGCGTCTGAACAGACCTATCCCTGCACTAAAGAAGAGTTTGAGTCCATGAACAAGGTTTATGATTCCATGGAAGCATTGAGAAAGAGTCTGTAAGTTTGGCAGATGTCTTCTGGCATGATATGTGCTGCTGGTGTTAGGGCAGGAATCCAGTTGGGGATGGATGGGCTAAAAAAACAAGGCCTCATTTTCCATGAGGCCTTGAGGGTGTTTTGAGCGCTGGCAAAACCACTTGCCAGACAGATAAACTATTTTTTGAACAGAATCTTGTCAAACAATAAACCGGCAAAGGCTGCAACGGTTGCCACAGCTGCCCAGTGCATATCGCCTGAAGCACCCTGAACAACAATTACGTAAGCAGCAGTACCAAAAATGGTGCCAAAAACGGCCCTGATTGCAAAATAGGCCCAGTTTTCGTCTTCAATGGCTTTGTTGTTTTCCGGTACGGAAGCAAAGCGACAATGCTGATGGTCAAATAGGCAGGTTGCAATTGAAATGATGGAGCCAAGGGCGCCAAAGAACATGGCGATAAAACTGACAGACCAGGTAATGAGTGCGGTAAACAGACCGAATACAATCAGGCCAATCACGAAACCTCCGTTTGAAAAACGTGGTTTGCGGAATTCTTGAGTTTGATCGGGTGTTTCTGTGGAAGTGTTTTGTTGATCAAAATCAGTCATGAGTTCATACCCCTTGAAAAATAATAAAATGTGTACGTGTAAATATTGGCTTAATGATTTTAAGTACGTATTAAAGTGTATTGATTTAATGCCCGAGGTGCAACAATGAAACGGAATATTATACTAATCCTTGCGATTTCTTTAACTTTGTCTGCTTGCGTATATGGAGTGGGTGCGGCAGGCGGAAGCGGTGGCGTAGCCGTTGGCGTGGGTACGGGCGTTGCATTTTAAGTATTTTTGACAAATTAAACATAAAAAAATGATGGTTATCCACTTTTTTGGGTAAAATGACTGGTTATACTATTAATTTTTCCGCAATATAAAAGGTTTATTTAAATGCAGGCAACGGTAGAAACTCTTGAAGGCCTTGAGCGCCAGGTAAATCTAGTCATTTCGTTAGACGATATCGAAAAGGACGTTAAAACACAGCTGCAGCGTGTGGCCCGTACTGCCAAAGTACAGGGTTTTCGTCCAGGCAAGGCGCCCATTTCTGTCATAGAACGCAGTCACGGACCTGGTGTCCGCTACGATGTCATTAATCAAAAAGTAGGTCAGGAATTCGACAAAATCATCAAGGAAGCCGAGTTGCGTGTTGCCGGTATGCCTTCCATCGAACCTAAAACAGAAGGTGTTGAGGAAGGTCAGGTTGGTTTTGTGGCCAAATTCGAAATCTACCCTGAAGTTTCTCTCCCCGATCTTTCCACACTGGAAGTGGTGCGTTTTACCGCTGAAGTTGGCGATGAGGAAATCAACCGTACCGTTGATATTCTGCGTAAACAGCGTGCCACTTACGAAGCCCGTGAAGATCGTGCTGCTCAAAAAGATGATCGCGTTACCCTGGACTTCGTTGGCACCATTGATGGCGTCGAATTTGAAGGCGGCAAGGCTGAAAACTTCCCGTTCCTGCTGGGACAGGGCCGCATGTTGCCCGAGTTTGAAGAGGCAGCAACAGGCTTGAAAGCTGGTGAAAGCAAAACCTTCCCCCTGTCTTTCCCTGAAGATTACGCAGGCAAAGAAGTGGCTGGCAAAACAGCTGAATTCACTATTACGGTTAAAGAAGTGGCTGAACCTGTATTGCCTGAAGTGAACGAAGAGTTTGCCAAGTCATTGGGCCAGCCAGAGGGCAGCACTGAAAAACTGCTTGCGGAAATCCGCAGCAACATCGAGCGTGAAGTCAAAAACCGTATCCAGGGCCGTACCAAAGGCAGCGTCATGGATGCGCTGGCAAATGCGGCTACCTTTGATATTCCCAAAGCATTGGTTGATAACGACGTTCAGGCGCGTATTGCCGCCGCTCGCGAAGAGCTCAAGCAACGTGGCGTGCCTAACGCAGACCAAATGCCGATTCCTGCCGAAACATTTACACCGGAATCCGAGCGTCGCGTACGTTTAGGCCTGTTGGTGGGTGAGTTGGTTGAGCAAGCCAAGTTGCAGGTTACACCTGAGCAGGTTCGTGCCCGTATTGAAGAGTTCTCTCAAAACTACGAAAAACCCGAGCAGGTTATCAGCTATTATTTGTCTGATCGCCAGCGTCGCGCTGAAATTGAAGCGGTTGTGCTTGAAGACAACGTGGTTGACCATGTTCTGTCTTTGGCAAAAGTAGCTGAAGAAACCATCGCTTTTGACGAATTAATGGGAACAATGTAATGATGCACCGTTTTACCGATTTTTATGCGTCCATGCATGGGGGCGAGTCGGTGACGCCGACCAGCCTTGGCTATATCCCCATGGTTATAGAACAGTCTGGTCGTGGTGAAAGATCATATGATATTTATTCCCGTCTTTTGAAGGAACGTGTTGTCTTCCTCGTAGGACAGGTTAATGATCAGTCGGCCAATCTCGTGGTTGCGCAATTGCTGTTTCTAGAATCAGAAAATCCTGATAAGGATATCTCCCTGTACATCAACTCGCCGGGTGGCGGCGTTTATGCAGGCTTGGCCATATACGACACAATGCAGTTCATCAAGCCTGATGTCGCTACCTTGTGCACGGGTATGGCTGCCAGTATGGGCGCTTTTCTGTTAAGTTCCGGTGCCAAGGGCAAGCGTTACAGCCTGCCCAACTCACGCATCATGATTCACCAGCCTTTGGGTGGTGCGCAGGGCCAGGCAACCGACATCGAAATCCAGGCTCGCGAAATCCTTAGTTTGCGTGACCGCCTGAACCAGATTCTGTCCAGCAATACCGGCCAGCCTATCGAGAGAATCCGTGAGCATACCGAGCGCGATAATTACATGGCGCCCGAAGATGCTCTGGCTTACGGTTTAATTGATAAAGTACTTACCACAAGGGCCGCAGGAGTATAGTTTTGCTATACTATCCTTAAAGGTAACCTTACTGGCCGACCTTTTATACGGTCGGCCTTTTTTGCGAGATATACATACATAATATGGCAGATAAAAACAGTTCTTCCGATGGCAAAGTTTTGCATTGTTCTTTTTGCAACAAAAGTCAGGATGATGTTCGCAAGTTAATTTCAGGGCCCGGTTCGATTTTTATTTGTGATGAGTGTATTGAGCTGTGCAATGAAATTATTCGTGACAGTGCGCATGAAGATGCGCGCGAGGCAATCAAGACAGAGTTGCCTACTCCCGCACAGATCAAGTCATTTCTGGATCAGTACGTTATTGGGCAAGACCAGCCCAAGCGTAGTTTGGCGGTGGCGGTTTACAACCATTACAAGCGCATCCGTCATGGTGAGCTGAACAAAGACGAAGAGGTAGAGCTGTCCAAGAGTAATATTTTGCTCATTGGGCCTACCGGTTCAGGTAAAACCCTGCTGGCTCAAACGCTTGCCCGTCAGCTGGATGTACCCTTTGTCATGGCCGATGCCACTACCCTTACCGAAGCCGGATATGTGGGTGAGGACGTTGAAAATATTGTTCAGAAATTGCTGCAAAACTGTAATTATGACGTTGAAAAAGCGCAGCGTGCGATTGTCTATATCGATGAAATAGACAAAATATCGCGCAAATCTGACAATCCGTCCATCACTCGTGATGTGTCCGGAGAGGGTGTACAGCAAGCCCTGCTCAAATTAATTGAAGGCACGGTCGCTTCAGTTCCTCCGCAGGGCGGACGCAAACATCCTAACCAGGATTTTGTCCAGATTGATACCACCAATATCCTGTTCATTGTGGGTGGCGCTTTCGACGGACTTGAAAAGGTCATTCAAAACCGAACTGAAAAATCAGGGATTGGTTTTGGTGCCCAGGTTCAGTCAAAATCAGAAAAAGGCGTCGGAGAGGTCTTCGCTACCGTAGAACCCGAAGATATCATCAAGTTCGGCCTGATTCCCGAACTGGTTGGTCGCTTGCCGGTTGTGGCAACCCTGGAAGAGTTGAATGAAGAGGCCTTGGTCAGAATTCTGACCGAACCCAAAAATGCATTGGTAAAGCAGTTCCAGAAACTGTTTGCCATGGAAGATGTAGAGTTGGAAATTCGTCCCCAGGCATTGGTTGCCATTGCCAAAAAAGCACTGAAACGTAAAACTGGTGCCCGTGGTCTTCGCTCTATCCTAGAGGCTGCGCTCATGTCAACCATGTTTGACCTTCCATCCCGTAAGAATGTTATTAAAGTTGTGCTCGATGAGGCCGCTGTCAATGGTACCGGTACCCCGTTACTGCTTTTCAGTGATGATGCCGAAGCAGAGAAGGTATCTTCTTCAAACACTAAAACCCGTAATTTAAAAAACGCAGCAGCATAAACAACATTTTGTTAGTATATGGAGACAAGCCTTGAATTTTTCGGTTTGGCCTCCATATTCCTATCATTATTATTTATAACAGATTGTTTTCAAGGAAATTGCTTATGTCTGCGAGTCAAATTTTGCCTGCAGAATCAATAGAGTTGCCGTTGTTGCCTTTGCGTGACGTAGTGGTTTTTCCCCACATGGTTATTCCTTTGTTTGTAGGTAGGCCCCGTTCCATTCGTGCCCTAGAGGCTGCCATGGAGGCTGGTAAGCAAATCATGCTGGTTGCTCAAAAAACGGCCAACAAAGATGAGCCAGCGCCTGAAGATATTTATGAAATTGGCAGTATTGCCACTATTTTGCAAATGTTGAAACTTCCCGATGGTACCGTCAAGGTGCTAGTGGAAGGGCTTCAGCGTGCGCACGTTGAGGAAATCCGGGATACGGAATCCAATTTCATCGGTAAGGTAATGCCTATTGTTCCGTCCAGTGAAGGGACCGCTGAACTGGAAGCCTTGCGCCGTACGGTCGTGTCCCAGTTTGATCAATACGTCAAACTCAATAAAAAAATACCGCAGGAAATCCTTTCTTCATTAAATAACATAGAAGAAACTGATCGCCTGGCCGATACCATTGCTGCCCATTTGCCCTTAAAACTGGAGCAGAAACAAAACCTGCTTAACGAGCTTGATGTAACCGGTCGTCTTGAAGCGCTTTTAAGCCAGATAGAGGCCGAGATCGATATCCTTCAGGTTGAAAGGCGCATTCGTGGTCGCGTTAAAAAGCAAATGGAAAAAAGCCAGCGCGACTATTACCTGAACGAACAGGTAAAAGCCATCCAGAAAGAACTGGGCGAAGGCGAAGAAGGTGCTGACCTTGAAGAGCTTGAAAAGAAAATTGAAGCTGCGCAAATGCCCAAGGAAGTGCGGGCCAAGGCCGATGCCGAGCTTAAAAAACTGAAGTTGATGTCACCCATGTCAGCCGAGGCAACGGTTGTCAGGAACTACATTGATACCCTGATTGGCTTGCCATGGAAGAAAAAAAGCCGTATCAATACTTCGCTTGAAAATGCTGAAAAAATTCTTAACGATGACCATAACGGACTTGAGAAGGTAAAAGAACGAATTATTGAATACCTGGCTGTACAGCAGCGGGTTGATAAGGTTAAGGCGCCTATCCTTTGTCTGGTGGGACCTCCTGGAGTGGGTAAAACCTCACTGGGTCAGTCTATTGCACGTGCAACTAACCGCAAGTATGTTCGTATGGCCTTGGGTGGTGTTCGTGATGAGGCTGAAATTCGTGGTCACCGCCGTACTTATATTGGCGCAATGCCGGGCAAGATTTTGCAAAACATGACCAAGGTAGGTGTTCGCAACCCGCTGTTCTTGTTAGATGAAATCGATAAACTGGGTATGGATTTCCGTGGCGATCCGTCTTCTGCCCTGCTCGAGGTACTGGACCCAGAACAAAATCATACGTTTCAGGACCATTACGTTGAAGTTGACTACGATTTGTCTGATGTCATGTTTGTGGCTACCAGCAATTCATTGAATATTCCTGCCGCTTTGCTGGACCGTATGGAAGTGATTCATCTGTCAGGTTACACCGAAGATGAAAAAGTACATATTGCCCTTGATCATCTGATTCCAAAGTTAATGAAAAACAATGGCGTCAAAGAGGCAGAGCTTAAGATTGAGGAAAGCGCGGTACGTGATATTGTTCGCTATTACACACGTGAAGCGGGTGTGCGGGCACTAGAGCGTGAACTGGGTAAAATTTGCCGAAAAGTCATCAAGGCAATCCTTATGGGTGCCAAGTCTACGTCCAAAACGGCTGCCAGCAAAGCGACTGCACCTGTTATCGTAGTGACCAATGAAAACCTTGGGCAGTATCTGGGTGTGCGTAAATATACCTTTGGTATGGCCGAGAAAGAAAACCAGGTTGGCCAGGTAACCGGTCTGGCCTGGACGGAAGTGGGTGGCGATCTGTTAACCATCGAGGTTGCGGCCGTCACCGGTAAAGGTCTTATTCAGCATACGGGTTCTTTGGGCGATGTCATGAAGGAATCCATGCAAGCGGCGCGCACGGTGGTAAGGTCGCGTGCACACAGGCTGGGTTTTGCCGATAGTATCTTCGAGAAAAAAGATATCCATATCCACGTTCCCGAAGGCGCAACACCTAAAGATGGTCCTTCTGCAGGTATTGCCATTACTACCGCTTTGGTTTCAGCCTTGTCGGGCATTCCGGTGCGGGCTGATGTCGCTATGACCGGTGAAATTACCTTGCGGGGTGAAGTGCTGGCCATTGGTGGGCTGAAAGAGAAACTGCTGGCGGCACATCGCGGTGGTATCAAAACGGTTCTTATTCCTGAAGAAAACGTCAAGGACTTATCTGAGATTCCAGATAACGTTAAAAACCATCTGGAAATTATTCCTGTGCGTTGGATTGATCGTGTTCTTGAGGTTGCACTGGAGCGTTTGCCAACACCATTGTCAGAAGCTGAAATTGCCAAGCTGGCCCAAGAAGCATTGGCTGCAAGCAAAACGCCAGCCAGTGTTGATAATCCGGTAAAACATTAAAGCATTGACATATTCAAGCTTAAATGTTGGCTAGAAATAAAAAATCCAGATTTTCATCTGGATTTTTTATTGCTTGCAAGTTTGAGGATTTAAAAACCCAGATCGTTGCGAAGGCGTTCTTTTTGCTGTCGCAGGTTTTGCAGTTTTTCAAATTCGGGGCTGTTTGTATTGATATTGCCTGGATTGGTGTTGCCGCTATTGATGGGGGCTGGAAAGTTGCTAAAGGGTGAGCCCTCTCCGGTCTCGAAGGGAGGCGGTTCGGGGGTGATTGCCGGTGCTGCGCCCGGTGCTGGGAAATTGGTTTGCGGTGCAGGGAAACTGTTGTTAATGGTCGTATCACCTGATGCATTGCTGTTCAGGCTGTCAGTGGCTTCAAACAGCTGCTCATTGGAGGCTGGTGCAACAGGTGTGGGAAAAGGACTGGGTGGTGCCAGTGGTACGGGCGGGATGGCTTGTTTGAGGTCCGGATTTATTTTAAGTGCGTGGGGTTCGTCAGGGACTTCGGGTGCCGATTCGGGCTTGGTAGCTGGCTGCGTGGCGATGGCAGGTATTTGTGGTGTTGGGGCAGTAACGTTAACAGCAGGCTCCTGTTGTTTGGATTCGGCAGGTTGGTTTTGGTTTAAAGGATCCTTGCCAGATTCAGTAGGTAAGATAGCCGGGTTTTCTGTTGGCGCCAGTTGGGATTCATCGGGTAGCTGGATGGTGCCCGAGACGGTAGGTCCGGATTGGGTGCCGTTGTTTTGCATCAGGCTGTTTTCAACGCCCTTGACGGGTGGGCGGGTAAAAACGTCATAAACAGATTTTCCAATGAAAAACAGAACGACTGTTGCCACAATGGCCAGAATGGTATTTGAAATAATTGGTTTAGCCATACTTTAAAAGTGAAGATTTAAATGGGTTGATGGGGGTTCAGACCAGGCCTGATTAATTGAAAATATTATTGCCGAATTTGTAAAGGCCATCAAAGAAACGCTCAATGGCACTTACATTCATTTCACTGGTACTTTCACCCAAAATAATAATTTTGGTTTTATATTGATTGCCCGTATTATTGCCTGTTTGGCTGCCATAGGCATTGGGTTGGGTGTAGGCCAGCCGATTTTTGTCAATGCCACGGTCGGTAAGTGCTTTCATGAGTGTTAATGAGCGCACTTCCTGCAGCTCCTGGTTCAGCTCGCTTGAGCCGGTATTTTCAGAAATGCTGTCAATCAGTACTTTGCGATGGGGGCGTTCTTTAAGTAACTCGGCCACTTTGTTCAGATAGGGGGCCGCATTGGAAGAGAGGGCGGCTGAGCCGGGCATAAATAAATCGCTGTCGCGAGAAGTGAGTGCAACGCCACGGGTATCTTGCGTAATTTGAAGGTGACTCATTCCGTTATTACCCGTGTTCAGGCTTGAGCAAGCGCTTAACAGGCAAAAAAAAGCAAGAGCGAAACCAAGGTGAATGGATTTGAATGGTTGCATGAGTCTAAATATTGAGAATAAACAATGGGTTAAATTGTAACCCAGATTAAGGGTGTAATGGTTTAGCAGTTTTGTCAGTTGCGCTATTTTGTAACCAGTCTTGATACAAGGGTAAATTCATGAATTGCTTACGGATTGCAGGGACATCAATAACAGGAGGCGCTGAAAATAATGCATGTTTGGTCTGTTTTACAACATTTGATGATGTTTTTTCCATGCAAACACGGCTTTTAATATGCCAAAACACAGAAAATGTTAGAATCAATTAATTATTGTATTTGATAGAGACTGAAATAAATGAGATCCTTAACTGCACGAACTACGAGAACAGAAACCCCAAATTTCTAGTCGCGATCGTGAGAGTTTTATATAGTGAATTTTTCTTGCAGTCTCATCCATAGCGCGACTAAACACTAGTCGCGTTTTTATTTTTTATTAGGGCATTTTAAATGATTCAGATTACTTTACCAGATGGTTCCCAGCGCCAATTCACCGACCCTGTCAGTGTAGGTGAAGTAGCTACTACTATCGCGCCTAGCCTGGGTAAAGCTGCCTTGGCGGGCAAAGTGGTTGTAGGGTCTGAACAAGCCAGGTTGGTGGATACCAGTTTTGTCATTACACAAGATGCACAATTGTCCATCGTCACCGCCAAAGATCCCGAAGGTCTGGATCTTATCCGTCATTCTACCGCCCATTTGCTGGCCTATGCCGTCAAATCGCTATTCCCCGATGCGCAGGTTACTATTGGCCCTGTGATCGATAACGGTTTTTACTACGATTTTTCTTACAAGCGTGCTTTTACGCCCGAAGATCTGCAGAAAATTGAAAAGAAAATGCAGGAACTGGCTAAAAAAGATGAAGTGGTTACCCGTGAAGAGTGGCTGCGTGACGATGCGGTTGCTTTTTTCAAAGAGCAGGGCGAGCACTACAAGGCTGAAATTATTGCCTCTATTCCGTCCAATGAACCCATCAGCCTGTATCGTGAAGGTGACTTCATCGATTTGTGTCGTGGTCCACACGTGCCTTCAACCGGCAAATTGAAGGTTTTCAAGCTTATGAAGGTGGCTGGTGCTTATTGGCGTGGCAATAGCAATAATGAAATGCTCCAGCGTATTTATGGTACCGCCTGGGCCACCAAAGAAGAGCAGGCCCAGTATTTGAACATGCTTGAAGAGGCCGAAAAGCGGGACCATCGCAAGCTGGGTAAAGAACTGGATCTGTTTCATTTTCAGGATGAGGGCCCAGGTCTTGTTTTCTGGCACCCCAAAGGCTGGAGGATCTGGCAGCAGGTAGAGCAGTATATGCGCAATGTCTACATTGATAACGGTTACCAGGAAGTCAAGGCGCCTCAAATTCTGGATTTGTCCCTGTGGAAAAAAACCGGGCACTGGGATAACTATAAAGAAAACATGTTCACCACCGAATCCGAAAATCGGGTTTATGGACTTAAACCAATGAACTGTCCTGGTCATGTCCAAATTTATAATTCGGGCTTGCATTCATATCGTGAACTGCCCATTCGCTATGGTGAGTTTGGTCAGTGTCACCGTAACGAGCCCTCAGGTTCCTTGCATGGCATGATGCGTGTACGCGGTTTTACCCAGGATGATGGTCACATTTTCTGTACCGAAGACCAGCTGCAAGATGAATGCACGAATTTTACCGCCCTGTTGCAAAAGGTTTATCGTGACTTTGGCTTTACCGATGTGCTGTACAAAGTGGCTACCCGTCCTGAAAAGCGCATTGGTGATGATGCCATTTGGGACAAGGCTGAAGAAGCCTTAATGGAAAGCCTGCGCCGTTCCGGCTGCGAGTTTGAAATTTCTCCCGGAGAGGGTGCTTTTTATGGCCCTAAAATTGAATATACCCTGAAAGATGCCATTGGACGTCATTGGCAGTGTGGCACCGTTCAGGTTGACTTTTCCATGCCGGTACGTTTGGGGGCTGAATATGTCGATGCCTCCGATCAGCGTCGTGCGCCAGTGATGGTGCACCGGGCCATTCTGGGTTCCCTTGAGCGCTTTATCGGTATGTTGATTGAAAACTATGCAGGTGCCTTGCCACCATGGCTGGCCCCCGAACAAGTGGTGGTATGCCCCATCTCAGAGGTGTTTTCCGACTATGCCAACAAGGTAGTGGGTATCCTGAGCAAGGAAGGTTTCCGTGCTTCCGCCGATTTGCGAAATGAGAAAATCACTCGTAAAATCAGGGAAAACAGTATGCAGAAAGTACCTTATATCCTGGTTGTTGGCGAAAAAGAGCAGGAAAATGGCGCTGTGGCCGTCCGTGGCCGCGGCAATCTTGATTTGGGTGTACTATCTGTCGATGATTTCGTCGCGCGTCTTCGCACTGACGTGGCTTTACGTCAAGATGTCAAGGCGTAATTTATTATCTTTTTAAGGAGTTGTTAACATCGCAACCGAAAAATCCCATCGCATAAATGCTGAAATACGCATTCCTGAAGTTCGTCTGATTGGCCTCGAAGGAGAGCAGTTAGGCGTTGTGAAAACACTTGAAGCCATTCGTATGGCTGAGCAGGCAGATGTCGATCTCGTCGAGATCGCGCCTAATGCGTCGCCTCCGGTTTGTCGTTTGATGGATTACGGCAAATTTAAATACCAGGAGCAAAAGCGTCAGCAAGAAGCCAAGGCCAAGCAAAAAGTGATTCAGGTCAAGGAAGTCAAGTTCCGTCCTGCCACCGATGAAGGTGACTATCAGGTCAAGCTTCGTAACCTGCGTCGTTTTATCGATGATGGTGACAAAGCCAAGGTAACACTTCGTTTCCGTGGACGTGAAATGGCACACCAGGAACTGGGTATGCGCGTGTTAGAACGAATTCGGGAAGATCTGGGCGATACGGTCCAGGT
>Ga0265293_10001524_pt1 | contig 50337 bp, 44 predicted proteins | sample Munlanlewell138R_FD_192505 | JGI IMG/M metagenome (GOLD analysis project Ga0265293, IMG submission 192505) | Leachate microbial communities from a municipal landfill in Southern Ontario, Canada - Leachate well 138R | ecosystem: Engineered > Solid waste > Landfill > Unclassified | place: Canada... | reverse complement strand
TACGACTGGGATGACCGTTTTTTCCATGCCTCCGACTACTTTGAACAGATTTATTCCTACGCAGAGGAACTGATCCAGAAGGGTCTGGCCTTTGTCTGCGAGCAGACGGCCGAACAGGTCCGCGAATCCAGGGGCACTCTGACTTCGCCCGGAAGCGACAGTCCCTGGCGCAGCCGGCCGCCTGAGGAATCACTGGATCTCTTCCGCCGTATGCGGGCCGGGGAATTCCCCGATGGCCGCTATACCCTGCGCGCAAAAATAGATATGAGTTCCGGCAATATGAACATGCGCGATCCTGTCATCTACCGGATCCAGCATGCCCGACACCATCAAACAGGCGACCAGTGGTGCATCTACCCCATGTATGATTTCGCCCACCCCATCAGCGATTCCCTGGAAGCCATCACTCACTCCCTTTGCTCGCTTGAGTTTGAGGATCACCGGCCGCTCTTCGACTGGGTCATCAACAACTGTTCGCTCCCGGTCAAAACGCGCCAGATCGAGTTTGCCCGCCTGGACATCAACTACACGGTCATGAGCAAGCGCAAGCTGCGTTCCCTGGTCGAGGAAGGCCTGGTTGACGGCTGGGATGACCCCCGCCTGCCAACCCTCAGCGGCCTCAGAAGGCGCGGCTACACCCCTCGGGCCATCCGGGATTTCAGCGAGCGCAACGGCGTATCCAAGGTGCCCAGCATGGTTGATATCCGTTTCCTGGAGCACTGCCTGCGCGAGGACCTCAATCAGCGGGCTCCCCGGGCCATGGCCGTCCTGGATCCCATCCCCCTGACCATCGTCAACTACCCGGAAGACCGCCAGGAGACCTTCTCCGTCGAGAATCTGCCGGGCCAGGAGGAGTATGGTAAGCATGACATAACGTTCTCTCGTCATCTCCTTATTGAAAGAGATGATTTCCAGGAGAATCCGCCCTCTAGGTTCTACCGCCTCTTCCCCGGCAATGAGGTGCGCCTGCGGGGCGCCTACATCATCCGCTGCACCGGCTGTGTCAAGGATGAGGAGGGCAGGATCGTCGAAGTCCTGGCCGAATACGACCCCGAAACCCGGGGCGGATCGGCCCGTGAAGGTCAGAGAGTCCGGGGCACTATCCACTGGCTGGATGAGAAAACCGCTGTCAAGGCAAAAGTCCGCCTCTACGACAATCTCTTCACCGTTGAATCACCCGATGACGACGAGCGGGATTACCATGAGCTCCTCAACCCCCAGTCAATGACCCTGATTGAGGGCGCCAGGGTCGAGCCCTGGCTGGCTTCCGACATCTCCCACATCGGCTACCAGTTCATGCGCCTGGGCTACTTCATCCACGACTGCAAGGACTCCGGCCCTGACAGCCTGGTCTTCAACCGGTCGGTCCAGCTAAAGGATTCCTACAAAATCTGAAACCCATGAAAAAGCCCCCGGCAGTCCGGGGGCTTTTTAGCCGGATCATCCGCCCTTTAGTGGCGGATGATTTTCTTGGCCGTTGTCTTGGGGAATTCGCTGTCGCGAAGTGAGGTTGACCGCACCGTCTTGTAGGCAACCAGGCCGCTGTTGACCTCTTTGACCACCTGGTCAATCTTTTCCTTGACCTTGTCATCCGTCAGGGCCAGACCCTTGAGGTCGGGGTCCTCGTCGACCGCCTCACGGTCGGGGAAGATTTCGGCATGGATGATGCTGTCGCCGTCTTTGCGCTCCTTGCCTGACACGACTGCCTCGGCAATCAGGGGGTGCTGGGTCAGGAGGAATTCAATCTCCTCAGGGAAGACGTTCTTGCCGTTCTTGGTCACGATCAGGTTGGCCTTGCGGCCGGTGATGATGACGAACTGCTTGGGATCCAGGTAGCCGTAGTCGCCGGTATGGAACCAGCCGTCCTCATCGATGACCTCACGGGTCGCCGCCTCGTTCTTGTAGTAGCCCAGCATGACGTTGTCACCGCGGCCGGCAATTTCCCCGATTCCGTTCTCGTCGGGATCCAGGATCTTGATGTCAACACCGGGCAGGGCCAGGCCGGCCGACCGGTTGTTGAAATAATGGGTGCGGTTGAGGGCCAGGATAGGCGCGCACTCAGTCAGGCCGTAGCCCTGGATGCAGCCGAAGCCCAGGTCCTGCATATCACTCATAAGCTCGGGGGCGATAGCGGCGCCGCCGGCGATCAGGAGGCGGATATTGCCGCCGAAGTTCTCGTGTACGGAACTGAAGATCTTGCGGCGCAGGTCAATGCCCACCTTGCGCAGGCCCTTGGTCAGTTTGAGACCCAGTTTGAATTTCTTGGCCAGTTCGGGGTCGCCCTTGACCTTTTTCATGATGCCCCGGTGGAAGGCTTCCATCATGAGGGGAACCACCAGGACGATGGAGGGCTTGGCCTCCTGCATGTTGGGCACGATGTAGCGGAGTCCTTCGCAGATGGCGACTGAACAGCCGCGGTAAAGAGGACACAGGTAGCCGCAGGTGCACTCGTAGGTGTGGTGGATGGGCAAAACAGAAAGGAAGACATCGTCAGGGCCGATGTAGGTCATGGAGCACATGCCCATGAGATTCTTACAGATATTCTTGTGGCTGAGCATGACCGCCTTGGGGTTGGAGGTAGTCCCTGAGGTGAAGAGCAGAATCTGCATGGCTTCAGGGTCGATGGGCAGGTCATCGTAGGCCCGGTCACCGGCCTGGTAGGCCTCTGCCCCCTCCTTCAGGATATCCCAGAAATAGAGGTCGGATTCCCCTTGCTCCGGCAGGTCGAAGCCGATATAGTGCCTGACGCCGGGGATCTGGTCCCGGATGCTGTCGACTACGTCCTTCTTGCCCTTGGAAAAGAGGAGAACGTCGGCTTCCGAACTGGTGACCAGGTTGACCACTTCATTGGCCGGCTGTTCCTTGTCCAGAGGCACCACGACAGCCAGGCCGCTGACGACTGCCAGATAGGTCACGTACCACTCGTAGCGGGTCTCAGCGTAGATGGCCACACGGCTTTGGGCCGTGACGCCCAGCTTCATGAGGCCGGTCCCCAGGTCCCGGACATCCTTGGCAAACTGCCCGTAGGTGACAGGCTTATAGGGCCTCTTATGATCGATCCGCAGCTCGGCTGCCTCCTGGGACCGGGGAGCGATTTCCCGCGCCGCGATGGGGTCCTTTGTCAGATAAGCCGTCCGGCTGCCGTAGAGGGCCTCACTTTGGCGGAGCATGTCGCGCAGATCCGTGATCTCCCGCACCTCTTCCAGCGGATATTTGTAAACGTTCTTAGTCATGGGTTAGCCTCCCAACCATTTAGTTCAATTTATTTTACTATTTTACATTTGTCTCCTCGAAAAGGTCAAGAAACAAAGTGTGAACAGGGAAGATTGCGAAGGTCAGCTGGTCTGCTTGATATAGTGCTCCACTGCCTGGATCAGCTTGTCCAGAAAGGCCCCTTCTCCCAAGGTGTTAATTTTGAAAAAGACCGCCTGGCTGCCCCCTGAGGTGATGGCCGACAAAAAGAGATTATTGCCCTCGCCCACCAGGGTCAGGTTCAGGCTGACGCGGTTGCCTCCCATATAGCTGTAGCGTTCGTAAACACGTGTAGCGATGCGGACGGTCCCCCGGCTCACTTGGCTGCCGTCTTCGTAAGAGGCTGAAATACTGCCCCTTGTTATGTCTTCGTGGAGATACTCCAGGAAGCCGTCGAAATGACCGGTCAGTGACCTTTCGTATTTTGCCATGATCAAGGCCCCTCTCTTATAACTTTTTTTACACCTGAACATTATAGGCTCTTGACATAAAAAGGTGAAGGGGTTTGCCTTCTCCTCCCCGCCGCCTTATGATTTTGTCAGGATTCCGAGAGAGAGGTAATTGCCTTGCTGGAGATCGAATTGAAAGCGGCCCTGGATGCCCGAATGGCAGAAGGCCTTGAAAAGAGACTTGCTGGTCTGGGTTTTTATTTTGATGGAATGGCCCTGGAAAAGGACATCTATTATTCAGCGCCTGACCGGGATTTTCTGGCAAGGGATGAAGCCCTCCGCATTCGGGAGCTGTCAAGTGACGGAAAGCAGGAGACCTGGGTTACCTATAAGGGTCCCAAGGAGGATCCCCTCTCCAACACCCGGCTGGAACTCGAAAGCCCGGTGGGAGACGGAAAGAAGATGGCTGAGATTTTCACGGCTTTGGGCTACCAGCCCATTCTCGATGTAAGTAAAAGCCGCCGCCACTACAAGGGCCAAAGAAACTTCGGGGAAATCACTCTCTGCCTGGACCGGGTTGAAGGCCTGGGTTCCTTTATCGAACTTGAAGTTGTGGCCCCTGGCTCTGTGACACACAAAGAGAGGGAAGGCATCCGGGATGGCTTGCTTTCCCTCCTGGATCAGCTTGGGATCAGCCGCAGCAGCCTGACCCGTGAATCCTACCTGGAGCTGCTGATAAAGGCCGCCAGATCGTAGAAGTCCTGCCAGGGTCTGTAGGGCACGCCCTGGCTGTCAAGGAGGAGGGCCAGCTTATCCCGGGCAAAGACCACCTGGGAAGCCAGGGCCATCCGCCGGTCGGTATAGCCGTCTCCTGCGCAGATGGCCTTCCGGTAATCATAGCGGGCCATGACCCGGGTCTTTTCCATGAGATCGCCCTCGGCTTCATAGGGTGACCGGAGGATGATCCGGTCACCTCCACAGTCCGTTTCAACACTGTAGACATCAAGCAGGCGGTCCCTGTAAGGGGCCAGTTTTTCGTCAATACAGGGCTTCAAACCGCCGGAGATGACCACGACCGGGATGCCCTGGCTGGCCGCGGTGTCCAGGAGGGCTTCAAAGCCCGGCCGGATGGGAACCCCCCGGACATAGGCCTTGATGGCTTCCAGCCTCTCGCAGGCAATCAGGCCGAAGGCCAGATGGAGGGTATCGGCCAGGCTGCGCTTGCCCTCCCTCATCTCCGCCTCCTTTTCAGCATAAAGGGCGGGATCGATACAGAGGCGCATGGCGCCCTCCAGGGTTTCCTCGGAAGTGATAGTCCCGTCGAAGTCCAAAAAGAGGATGCGATCGTAACTCTTCATCACTTCATGAGATCGAAGTTCTTCAAAACGTCCGGATCCAGCATCTCTGCCATCCGCATCAGTTCCTTGTGGCTCTTGGCGTATTCAAGCAGGCTGATGCCCTCGACTGCGGCATCAATGGCCTGCCGCATGGACCTGGCTCCTGCCAGACTCCCGTCGGGATGGCCGTGCACGCCGCCGCCCGCGGCCAGGATGATGTCCGTTCCCAGGGCATCGATCATGTTCTTTACGACCAGCTGGGTGGTCCCCCCGGAACAGGCGTACATCATGGGCTTGATGTGCCACCAGGGCTGGGTGAAGAACTTGAAGCTGCGGTAGAAGGTCTTGTAGGGAATGGGGAATTTGCCCCAGGGGTGGCCGTTGATCTGGAAATCCCCTCCGGCCAGGCGGGTCAGCTTGCCGATGACCAGGGGCGCCGAGATACCTGTGTAGGTGGAACCGGCGTAGGCGCCGACAAAATCCACATGGGCCAGGATGGGAACCTGGATCTCCGGATCCTGGGCCAGCATCTGCAGGACACCGTGGCCTGCCGTGTAGACATTGAGCATGAGGCAGTTGGCGCCGCAGTCAATGGCCCGCATGGCATTGTCGCGGATCTTCTCCATGCGGTCGGTGATGTTGACCGCGTAGAGGGTGTGCTCCCCCGTCTCCTCATAGGCCCGCTTCTCCATGGCCATGAAACGGGTCACCCGCTCCTCCAGGGGGCAGAAGGCTTCATCCGCCGGCAGGAGTTCGTCATCTTTGATGATATCGACGCCGCCCTTGGCCGCCTGGTAGAAGATCTCAGCCCCTTCCTCGGGCGTCCAGCCCAGGTTGGGCTTGATCATGGCATTGAGCAGGGGGCGGTCGGGAACACCCAGCAGCTCCCGCAGGCCCTCCACCCCGTATTTGGGGCCTGGGAACTTGTCCACATAACGCTTGGGGAAAGCCACGTCGATCCACTTGAGCATGCCGGAGGCGGAGATATTCCCGAAGATGGTGGTCAGCATCATGGAGAGGCTGGACCCGAAATTGTCCATGGGGAAGGCGATCTGGAGGATGTAAAGGGGCGGCAGGTCTTCCACGTAATCCGCGCCCGCGTCAGGCACTTCATAGATGGCGACCACCTGGGCGCCGAAGCGCTTCTGCTTTTCCAGCGAATCCGCCCCAACCTTGATCCAGGTCCCGGTTGTCTGCTCGGCGGCGATAGCCAGAGCCAGCCGTTCCACATTACTGGTTTTGATCCGCATCTGGAAGGTCCCGATGACGTAGTCCTCGCTGAAGGCCACCTCCGGGAATGCGTGAGCCATATTTTCCACTTCAAGTTTTCTGATCATGATTTGCGCTCCTGCTTATTTTTCAATATTGGAGAAGACCTCATCAAAGGCCTCCAGGGTTTCGGCGATGGTCTCCTCGTTGTCGGCCATGCTGGTGTAGATACGGCTGCCGGCCAGAGTGATGACTCCGTTGGCGGTCAGGGCCGCCCCGAAGGCCTCGATGCTGTGCTGGCGTTCAGGGATCTTCCTGAAAATGTCGGGGTCCGCGACTGACAGGTACATGACGCCCGAAACCTCAAAGTGAACAATGGAGCCGGTATTCCAGGTGACAAAGGGCAGGCCGTGCCGGTCGATCAGGGCCTGGATTCCCGCGCAGAGCCTGTCCCCGTTTTGGCCTGCCTTCAAGGCGGCATCCTGCTCGATGATTTCCTTGATGGCGAAATAGCCGGCCGCGCAGGAAAGGGGATTGGCTGTCAGGGTTCCGCCCACATAAGCCCGCTTCTTGCCGGCTTTGACGCCGGCCGCCATACAGCTCATGATGTCGGCGCGGCCGCCGACGCCTCCCGCCATGGGGAAGCCCCCTGAAACAATCTTGCCCAGGACCGTCAGATCGGGGATGACCCCGAAGTAACCGGCCGCCCCGCCCGGGCCCACACGGAAGGCCGAGACCACCTCGTCAAAGATCAGGAGGGCGCCGAATTCGTCGCAGAGCTCCCGGGCTTTGGCGCAATAATCGAAAGGCATCATGCGGGTGCCGCTTTCAGGGCCGATGGGTTCCAGGATGACCGCGGCCGTCCCGCCTTCCTTCTCGTTGGCCAGGAGGGCCTGGCGCAGGGACTCAATATCACCCGGGTAGCACTCAGTGGTATGGGCCGAGCATTCCCTGGGAATGCCGTGGGCCTCGAAGGTTTTGGTCTGGGGGATATGGAGCGAATAGACCAGCTGATCGCTCCAGCCATGGTAGGCGCCGCCCATCTTGATGATTTTGGGCTTGTCCGTGAAGGTCCGGGCCACCCGGATGGCCGCCATATCCGCCTCGGTTCCGCTTGCGAAGCAGCGGTACTGCTCAATCCAGGGCATGCACTGGTTGATGATCTTGGACAGCTTGAGCTCATACTCGTGAAAGAGGCCCGTCACCGCTCCATGCTCCCGGATAACCTGGATGACCTGGTCGGTGACCGGTTTGTAGTTGCTGCCCAGGAGAGTGGGGCCGCCCGCCTGAAGGTAATCCACGTAGCGGTTGCCGTCGACATCGTAAAGGTAGGGACCCTCGGCCCGGTCAATGGCCAGGGGGAAGGGATAATTGAAGGCCAGGTTGTGCTGGACGCCGCCGGGGATGTACTCCCTGGCCTCCGTGATGATCTCCTTGGACCGCCTGCATTTGGTGTGAAAATAATCCATGTAGCGGGCCATGGCCTCCGGCTTGATGGAATAGAGCCTGTCATTGACCAGCCGGTCCATCCTGGCCGCGATATCGTCGACGTCGGGCCACCTGGAAATACTGTAATGGGCTTTCATGCTTGCGTTTCCTCCCTTGGATCCAAATCCTTATTTATCCAGCTTGGTTTCTTTGGCCAGGAACATGAGGCCGATGCAAAGAGCGCTGATGGCGGTCATGAGAATCATGATGTTCAGGTGGTTGGCACCGAAGAGAGAGGAGATCCCAAGCAGAACCACCCCGCCCACGTTGCCCGCGAACATGAGGAAGCCTTCACTGGTTCCCTCCGAGGCCGGGTAGGCCGCTTCCGCCGCGAAGGTCAGGACCACCGGGGCGCTGCCGATGGTGAAAAACCCATAGAGGAGGCCGGCCGCCAGCATGCCGGGGAAGCCATTGAGAAGCATGAAGAGGGCAAAACCCACAACCCCCGCGATGTTGCAGATGATCATGTAGGGCAGGCGGCGATGGCGCTTGTCCCTGTCTGAAAAAGCGGCGATGATCAGGCTGCCGGCGATACCGGCAATCAGGATGCCCACACCGACAATGCCCGCCCCGGTGGGATCCACCTTGCCGCCGGTCATGGAGCTGATGATGGGCTCAATCATGGTGAAGAAGGTGTTGAAGACACCCAGCATGAAGAAGAAAACCACCAGGGTAATGAGGAAATTCTTGCGCTTCAAGGCGATCCGGAAGCCCTCGCCGAAACTGGCCCGATGGGCGTCCTCCTCGGCACAGGGGGGCGTAGGCGGTTTTTCTTTGGCCAGGACCAGAAAGAGGATGGCGCCTGACAGGGCGGCGATACCGTAGATCAGCAGGATGGTCCGGATGCCCATGCCGCCGTCCAGGAGCAGGGGGGTCAGGAGCAGGCCGATGCCCATGCCCAGGTAGTTGGCCAGAAGCCCCACCCCGTTGGCTGTGGCCCGCTCGTTTTCGGGGAACCACTTGCCGGCCACCAGGCCGGGCGCGTTGAGGATGAAGGGCTGGGCAATGGCGAAACCGACCGTCATGACCAGAACCACCGTGTAGTTGTCGCCCAGGATGCCGCGCAGGAGTCCGCAGACCCCCATGAGGCCGGCTCCGAAACCGACGGCTTTCTTGAAGCCGAATTTCTCGAAAGCCGCCATGGAGGGAATGGACAGGATGATCATGCCGGCCATGAAGATAATGGACAGAAGGCTGATGGCTGACTCTCCCTCAGCGGCGTCCTTGAAACCGTAGAACTGCCAGGCCGCGGTCGTAATGGAGAAGAAGGTGGCCCAAAGCAGCTGGATCATGGCCGTGATCAGAAGATAGGAGGCCAGTACGACATAGCGGTAGCCGTAAACCTGGTAGGCCCCGCTGTTTTTTTCCAGTTCTTCCATGGTGTGTCTCCTTGAAGTTTAGCCGTTCAGGGCCGCGAAGGATTTCTTGTTGTCTTTGTAAAGGTTCTTGAATACAGGATAAATCTTATCGTAGACCGCCGTATGCTCGGGCTTGGGGTAATAATGCCCGCTGACGCTGATGGCGTCTTTGACATGCCGGATATCCTCCAGGAGGCCGAAGCTGACCGCCATGAGGGCGGCAGCTCCCATAGCCCCGACATGCCTGGGGTTCTCCACGGTCTCCACCTGACGGCCCAGTACATCCGCCAGGATCTGGCAGACCTGGGGCGACAGGGCGCTGCCTCCGGTAAAACGGACCACGGGCGCTGTCTTAAAGCATTTTTCCGTCGCTGTCAGCATCCAGCGCATGTGGAGGCAGACCCCCTCGATGACCGCCTTGATCAAATCACTGCTGCGGTTGTCCACATCGACATTGAAGAGGACACCGCGGGCATGGGCATCTTCAAAGGGGCAGCGGTTGCCGTGCATCCAGGGGGAGAAAACGACGCCGTTACTGCCGGCGGGCGTGTCCTTGATGTATTCAAAGAGGTCCTTGTATTCAGCCACGGGGGTGTGGCCCAGTCGTTCCTTGACCCACTCCATGCACTTGCCGGCTGTCTCACTTTCTGCCACGTAATTGTAGGTTTCCGGGTCAGCCCCCACGATACTGCCGATCAGGTTCTCCAGGTCCAGGTGGAGTTTGTCGACCGTGGTGCAGACCCAGCCCGAGGTGCCGGAATAGACATGCACGTCGCCCACATCCACGCAGCCCGACCCAATCTGGCAGAGACTGACATCGCCGCCTCCCGCAATAACGGGTGTTCCCTCCCGAAGGCCTAACTCCGCGGCTGACTCCGCCGTCAAGCCGCCCAGCTGGTCCGTAGCCTCACAGAGTTCAGGCAGGTGGTCCATGTTGACGCCCAGCATCTTGCAGAGACTCTTGCTCCATTGGCGCTTTTTTACGTTGTAGAGGAAGGTCAGGCTGGCGTCATCCCGCGTGGTCTTCAGGGTGCCCGATGCCCGGAAGGTCAGGTACTGCTTGGCATCCACCCATTTGTAAACGCGGGCAAAGAGTTCCGGCTCGTTTTCCTTGACCCAGAGATACTTCCAGCCGGGATCTTTGGCACTGCCCGATACGGCCCCGGTCGTGCGCAGGTAACGCAGCACCCGCATCAAATTGAGGCCTTCAACCTTCAGGCCCCGGCACATGCCCTCTTCAAACTGCTTGTGAGCCCGGGTGTCCATACAGGACATGGAGGGGCGCAGGGGCCTGCCCTTTTCATCCAGAAGAACTACGGTCTGCATCTGGGAGCAAAAAGAGATGCCCTGAATCTCCTCCGGGGCAGTCTTTGTGTTGGCCAGCAGCTGACGGGTGGTCTGGCAGATGACGGACCACCATTCCTGGGGATCTTGTTCGACGCCGCCATTGTCCAGGACCTTGAGTGAGTAGGAACCTACCTCGCCGGCCAGGAAGCGGACGTTTTTCTCTTTGGAAATCTCGAACAGGCATGTCTTCAGGCCTGTTGTTCCGACATCATAGGCGATAACCTTCATCTTGCTTGGCCTTTCCGAATCATCTTCGTATCACTGGATTGAGCTGTTTGCCGGGAATCGGTCGGTTTTGATGTCTTCCTTTGTGCTAATAACTATACTCGCATCTAATTTTAGTGTCAAGTATAATAATATTCTTGCTTTACCCCGTCCTTTTTCGTGTATAATGCGATCATGTCATATTCGAGAAGAGAGCTCAACAAGATTGAATCCCGCAAACGCATCCTGAAAGCGTCGCGGAGGCTCTTTTCCGCGCAAGGCTATGAAGAGACCATGATGGAGGAGATCGCCCGCCAGGCCGAGGTCTCCAAGGCCACTGTCTACAACTATTTCCCCAACAAGGAGAGCCTCCTGATAGGGATTGTCGACGAAGTGGCCGACCGGGTTGAAGAGCTCCTGGAGCTCAATCCGGCCGACGGTTCCAACTGCCTGCAGCGGGTCCAGATCGTCCTGGAGGAAATCGTCGACGCCAGCCTCCAGTACCCAGACCTGTCCCGCCGGATCGCCTACCTGAATGCCGATAGGGGGAGCCCCCTCTTCGGAACCTGGCAGGAAATAGAAACCATCCTCATGCAATTGATCCTGACTGCCCAAAGGGAAGGCCTGCTCGACGCCCAGGCCGACGCCAGGGATATCCAGGACCGGGTCATGGGCATCTACCTGATCGCCCTCTTTCAGTGGACCGCCCAGGATCTGGAAAAGGCCGGTTCCCTCAAAGCCAAACTGACCCGCAGCTTCGAAGCTCTCATGGAGCCCTACCTGACCTCCAGCCCTACTTGATCAGGGCAGACAAGGCCTTGAACTCGGGAGTCCCCGACACCTTCAAAAGATCAAAGACGACCGTCTCCGTATTGGTGATGACCCCTCCCATGGACTGAATCAGATCCAGGCCGTTGAGGTAATTATCCCGGGTCCTGGAGGTCACGGCGTCACGGACCAGAAAAACCTGATAGCCGGCTCCCAGAAGATCACGGGCGGTCTGGAAGACGCAGACATGGGTTTCCATACCGCTCATGAGGATTTTCTTCCTCCCAAGACGGCCCAGGGCTTCACTGACCTGTTCGGTACAGGCCGTGAAGCTCATTTTGGTATAAAGCTCCTCCGGCCTGATCCATTCTGAAAGTTCCTCAACCGTGGGGCCCAGCCCCTTGGGGTACTGTTCCGTTACCAGCAGGGGGAAAGCCAACTGCCTGGCCGTCTGGAGCAGGATCCGGTTGTTTCGGATGACCTCTTCCCGGTCAGGCATGACCCGGGCCAGGCGATCCTGAATATCGATGACCAGCAAAAGGGTCTCTTCACGCTTCAAAGTGTACTGATCCATGGGTCCCTCCCCGAAAAATGACAGGTCTTCTCTTTCGATCCTATCAAAAAAAGACAGACCCGGCGAGGAGGAAACGGTCAGGGCCGCCTCCTGTCAGTCCAGGACCACCTGGATCAGGCCCTCTTCCAGCCGAAGCCGGGTTCCGTATTCCTGGCTCAGAGCCTGGAGGGTCTCAAAGACGGCACGGGTTGTCGCCTCATCCGCTTCGTGCGGCATGCCCTTGTAGACCTTGTCCTCGGCATAAAAGCCCAGCTCGATGGGTTTGATGGACACTTTCTTGAGCGACCCGCCCTCGAACTCCAGCAGGGGCATGAGGCCCTTGTAGTATTTGTCTTCCGTCTCCAGGCCGCGGGTTCCGTTCTGCGATCGGATGGCCTCAGCTTCCTGGATGGTTTTATCGGGCGAAATACCGAACTTCTCGTAGTAGTCCAGGGGGACATACTCCATGCGGTCCACCTGAAAGATGAAGTTGGCGATGGAATAGAAAATGGGCTTGCCCCGGTAAATCTCGATGGCCTTGACCTGATGGGTGCCGCTGCCGGCCACGGCACTGGCCCCCCAGTCAATGCAGGCTCTGGCAAAGGTTTCAATAAAGAAGTCAGGTTCTTCGTCCAGTGCACCCTTAATCTCATGGGAGTGGAAGCAGACGATGACATAATCGGCTTCCTTTTTGGCTTCCTGGATGGCCAGACGCATGCGCTCCATATCCACAGGATTAGGATCCGATTCCTTGCCTTCCGTCTCTCCCAGCTTGAAATCCAGGTTCCCCAGGGAAAAGATGCCGGGTTTGGTCAAGGTGTAGCCGCCCTTTTTGGAGTTGTTGATACGGCCGTTGATATGGGTCTCATGGGCAATTTCTTCAAGAACTTTCATGTGCTCCTGGTTTACGACGTAGGTCTCCGTGTGGCGCAGCATATTGAGCCCCGGCCTGGCCGGAATCTTCGCGCCCGCGCCGCCCGCCCGGGCCGCGTCATCACAGGTGGAGGAAATGCAAAGAACCGCCACCCGGCCCTTGTCCCCTGAAACCATGGCCGGAGCAGTGGCCTCCTCCAGGCTCATGCCCGCCCCGCAAACCGGTTTATCCCGTTCCTTGAGAGCCTGGAGCGTGCTCTCCAGACCGCAGTAGCTGAAGTCCATGGTGTGGTTGTTTGCGAAGCAGTAGCAGTTGAAGCCGAAGCGGTTGATGTCGTCCAGCCGGGCAGGCAGGCCGGTCAGCCAGATACCCCCGCAAAAGGTCGAGGCGAAACACTGGTTGTTGGAAATAACCATTTCCAGGTTATTGATCCGGACATCGGCCTGACCGATAAAAGTCCGCAGAGGCTCCAATCCCTCATAGCCGTCGGGAATAGGCTGCATGAGAATGGAATCGCCTGTGATACATACTTTGGTTGTCATCTTTCTGTCTCCTCCTGAATAGTCGCAAGTCCCGTCACAGATCGATCCGGATCAGGCCCTGGTCGCGGCGAAAGCTTGTGCCGTAAGGCTGGCTCAACGTTTTGAGTTTTTGGTAAATAAGATCAAATGCCGGGCCCTCCGCCAGGCGGGGCAGGCCCTTCAAGCCCGGACCCAGGTCGAAACACAGTTCAACAGGGGCCAGGGCAATCTCCGCCAGCCGGCCTCGGTCAAAGGATAAGGTAGGAACCAGACCCAGGTAATTGCTCCGATCGGTCTGCAGACCCCGGGTTCCCTTGGCCGAGCGGACGGCCAAAGCCTCCCCGGCACTGTAATGCGGCGGGACCCGGTATTTTTCATAGAAATCCAGGGGCAGTTCTGCCACCTGGTCGGACCGGAAAATGAAGTTGGCGACCGAGTAAAAAATGGGGGCGCCCCGGTAGATCTCGACGGCCTTGATCTGGTGAGTGCCGCTGCAGATAAGAGCGGAGGCTCCCTGGTCGATACAGCGGCGGGCAAACTCTTCCAGAAAATAGTCGGGCTCTTCATCGCTGGCACCCTTGATCTCATGTGAATGGCAGGACACCACAACCACGTCAGCCTCCTGGCGCGCTGCCCGGATGGCCGCCTCCACCCGCAGGCAATCGGCCTCCCGGGGCCGGGTCATCTTGCCGGGCTCCCCGCCCTCCGCAAAGCGGATCGGACCAAGATTGAAGATCCCCGGCTCCGTCGGGGTGTAGCCGCCCCGTTTGGAATTGTCCAGACGCCCGTTGATGCTGGTTGCCGCGGCAACGGCTTCCAGGGCTCTCATCTGCTGCGGCCTCACAGTGAAGACTTCCTCATGGTCCAGACGGTTGACGCCTGGCCTGCCAGGGAAGGGGCCGTGCCCCAGACCGGCCTTGGCCGAGGGGTCAGCCGTCGCGGTGATGGAAATGAAGGCCGCTCGGCCCGCGGGGGAGTCCACCAGGCGATGCCGGCTTGCCTCTGCCAGGTCACAGCCCGCCCCGCTTGCCTGGAGACCGCGGCCGGCAAGGGCCTCCAGTGTAGCAAGGAGGCCGCCGTAGGAATAATCCATGGAATGGTTGTTGGCAAAGCTGTAGTGATGGAAGCCGAAGATCTCAAGTTCGGACAGGATGGAAGCCGGAGCGGAGAGCCAGGTTCCCCCGCAAAAGGTGGAGGCGAAGTGGTCATAGGCGGTCAGTGTGGTCTCCATATTGGCTGTCCGGATATCCGCGTCCGCCAGATAACGGCCCAGGGAGGCGCTGATCTCATGGTATGCCCGGGGAAGGGCACCCATGAGAATGATGTCGCCGGCCGCGGATAGCTTCAGCATGACCTAGTCCGGATTATCCCGGCAATCCACCTTGAGGCAGGCGCACATATGGCCGCCGCCCACGTCACGCAGGGGGATATCCCGGCCTGTGCAGGCTTCAGTGGCCTCAGGGCAGCGGGCGGCGAAGCGGCAGCCGACCACAGGGTTGATGGGGCTTGAGATCTCACCCCGGATGGGTTCAATGGGGCTGTCACGCATGGAGATGTCCGGGATGGGGATGGAGCTGAGCAGGGCCCTGGTGTATGGATGCCTGGGGTCACGGAACAGGTCATCGCTGTCGGCCAGTTCCACTACCTGTCCCAGGTACATGACCATGATCCGGTCGCTGATGTGTTTGACAACCGCCAGGTTGTGGGTGACAAACATGTAGGTCAGACCCAGATCCTCCTGAAGGTCCATGAGCAGATTGAGAATCTGGGCCTGAATGGAAACATCCAGCGCGGAGACAGGCTCATCGCAGACGATGAAACCCGGATTCAGGGAAAGGGCCCGCGCTACCCCGATCCGCTGGCGGCGTCCGCCGTCCAGCTCATGCGGATAGGCGTTGGCCAGCCGCTCAGCCAGGCCGACCGTCTCCATCAAGTCAGCTGTAGCCTTGCGGATTTCGTTCCTGGTCTTGTAGGTCCGGTTGATGATCATGTACTCACTGATCAGCTCTGAGACCGTCATGCGGGGGTCCAGGCTGGAATAGGGATCCTGGAAAATGATCTGCATGCGGTTGCGCATCCTGCGCATTTCCCTGCGGGAGTAACCGGTAATGCTCTCCCCCTTGAAGAGGATATCGCCGCTGGTCGGCTCAATCAGGCGGAGGATGGTCCGACCCAGAGTAGTCTTGCCGCAGCCGCTCTCCCCGACCACGCCCATGGTCTGACGGGGAAATATTTGCATATCCACGCCATCTACTGCATGGAGCAAACCTTTGGAAACCTTGAAATACTTTTTCAGGTTGCGGACTTCAATGATGGGTACCGTCTTATCCATGGGTCACCTCGCTGAAAAGATGGCACTTGATGGTATGGGTGCCGCGCTTGACATCCTGCGGGTGTACCTGCCTGCAGATATCCATGCAATGGGGGCAGCGCGGTGAAAAATAGCAGCCTTCAGGCAGCTTGGTCGGATCCGGCACCATGCCCCCTATGGGGTTGAGCCGGTCAGTCTTGACCGCCAGATTGGGGATGGAGCCGAAAAGGCCCTGGGTATAGGGGTGGTGTTCCTCTCCGGTGAAGATATCCTCCAGGGTGCCGCTCTCGACAAATTCACCCGCGTACATGACCGCCACCTTGTCGCAGGTCTGGGCGATGATGCCCAGATCGTGGGTGATCATGATCATGGACATGCCCAGCCGGTCCCGGAGTTCGCGGATCATGGACAGGACCTGGGCCTGTATGGTGACATCCAGTGCCGTGGTCGGTTCGTCAGCAATCAGGAGTTCCGGTTCACAGGCCAGGGCCATGGCAATGACGACCCGCTGCTTCATGCCTCCGGAGAACTGGTGGGGGTAGTCCCGCTTGCGTTCCGGCAGGATACCGACCAGCTCCAGGACCTCGTCGGTCCGGGCCATGATCTCGGCCTTGCCCTTACCGTCCGTGTTGTGAAGCATGAGAGCTTCCGCGATCTGGTCCTCCACCCGCATGACCGGGTTCAGGCTGGTCATGGGGTCCTGAAAGATCATGGCCATGCGTTTGCCGCGCAGGGATTGCATGTCGTGCAGGGACTGCTTGAGCAGATCCTTGCCGTCGAAGCGGATGGTGCCCTGGCGCAGCTTGCCCGTCCGTTCGGGCAGCAGCCGAAGGAGGGCAAGGGCTGTTGTCGTTTTACCCGCGCCCGTCTCACCGACAATTCCAAAGGTCTGACCTTTTTCCAGAGTAAAGGAAATGCCGTTGACCGCGTGAACCGTTTCCAGGTCCGTTTGGTAATCGATTTTCAGATCTTCAACTTCTAACAAATACTCGTTCATATATCGCCTCAGCCGTAATCAGGATTTCAACTTGGGATCCAGCGCGTCACGCAGACCGTCACCCAGGAGATTGAGCGAAAGGGAGGTCAGAACCATGAAGATTCCGGGGAAAACCATAAGGAGGGGTGTTGTGCGCATGAATTCACGCGCTTCGGAGAGCAGGGCCCCCCATTCAGGTGTCGGCAGCTGGACACCCAGACCCAGGAAGCTCAGGCTGGCCGCGATCAGGATCAGCTGGGCCGTCGCCATGGTCGTCTGGACAATCATGGTCCCCGACACATTGGGGGTTATATGCTTGAGGATGATGCGCAGGGCCCCCGCTCCTCCCGCATGGGCCGCCTCGATGTACTCTGCATCGACCACACTGAGCATGGACGACCGTATGATACGCGCGAAGGTTGGTATCCGGGCGAAGGCAATGGCGATGATCAGGTTCTGCAGTGTGGGCCCCAAAGCGGACACGACGGCCAGGGCCATGAGGGTCATGGGCACCGCCGCGATGATATCCATGAGGCGCATGAGCAGATTGTCCACCCTGGTGCCGTAATAACTGACAATAGAGGCTATGATCCAGCCGAAAAAGAGTGCGCCGGCTGTCGCACCGAAGCCGATGAGCAGGGACCTTCTGCCTCCGTGCAGGACGCGGGCAAAGAGGTCACGGCCGTAAGCGTCCGTTCCAAATATATGTTCCAGTGAAGGCGGCTTGAGCCGGATGGCGGCATTCATTTCAAGGGCCTTCTTATAGGGAATAATCTGTTCAGCGAATAGGGCAGTCAGGATCAGAAGAGAGAGGACGATGAGACCGAACATGGCCGGTTTGCTCTTCTTCAGCCTGCGCCAGACTTCCTTGAACTGACTTTGTTTTTTTTGTTTTTCCATGGCTGCCTCCTCTACTTGGAGTACTTGGCTTTAATGCGCGGGTCAACCACGGCATAGAGCAGGTCCACGACCAGAAGCACCAGGCTGCACATGGCGGCCAGCACAAAGGTACAGCCCATGACCGTCGGCGTATCCTTGATCTTGATGCTGGTAACCAGAAGGGAACCCAGTCCCGGGATGGAATAGAGTGACTCGGTTACTACAGCCCCGCCCAGCATGGCGGCGAAGATGGTTCCGGTCACTGTGATAACGGGCAGCAAGGCATTTTTCAGAGCGTGCCGCCAGATGACCCGGCGTTCCGCCGCTCCCTTGGCCCGGGCTGTGCGCACATAATCCGACCGGATAGTCTCCAGCATGGAGGAGCGGGTAAAGCGCATCTCCTGTGCCGCGTAAGGCAGGCCCAGGGAGATGGTGGGCAGGATAAAGCCTTTCCAGGTCTCCACCCCGTAAGAGGGCAGGATCCCCAGCTTGAGGGCAAAAAGATAGAGCAGCATCATGCCCAGCCAGAATCCCGGAAGGGCGGAAAGAAAGAGGGAGGTCACCGTGGGAATGGTATCCAGCAGTGAGTACTGTTTGACGGCTGACAGGACACCGATGGGGATCCCCACCACCGCAGCGAAGGTAATGGCAAAGAAAGCCACCCGCAGCGAGATGGGAATACTGACAACAATACTGTCTATGACCGGCAGCCGGGATCGGTAGGAGTTGCCGAAGTCCCCCTTGAGAAAGACGTTGGCAATGTAGGAGCCAAGCCGGGTCAGCATGGGCCTGTCGTAGCCCAGCTCCTTGTTGAGCATGTCGATGGCCTCCTGGGTTGCTCCCGCCCCAAGAATGGTACTGGCGGGATCTCCCGGTGAGAGTTCCATGACAAAGAAGATCAGAATCGTTACCCCCAAGAGTATGGGAATAATGAGCAGCAGCCTCTTAATCACATATTTCCACATGCATCATCCTCCTGAAGGGCCAATTGTTTGGGGTGGAGCCGTAAAGACGGCTCCACTCCCTTTCTTACATCCAGGGAAACTGGGATCAATTCCAGCTCCACTCATAGAGGTAGTAGTAGTTGAGATCCAGCTCCACGTTGAGATCCGCATCCCAGGCATAGGGCAGGCTCTTGAAGAAAACCGGGACATAGCAGGCGGTTCCGGCGATGAAATTCTCCAGCTCCTCGTAGATTTCCTTGCGCTTCTCGGGATCCAGTTCTGCGGCCCCCTTATTGTACATTTCAAGAACCCAGTCGGCGTCATAGTCCGTATTCTGGTACTTGAGGAAGGAGGTGGAGACGGCGGGGCTGGTGTAGCGTGTGTAGTAATCGTAATCCAGGATGGCGTTGAATCCGGAGATCAGGGCGTTAAACTCGCCCGCGCGCCAGCCGGTTACCAGGTCGGAGGTCTGGCCTCCCACAATTTCACACTCGATGCCGACCGCTGCCAGTTGGGAGTGGATGGTCTGCGCGATTTTGGGGAAGTAGTTGGCCGTGGTGTACTGGATTTCTCCGATATTGACACCGTTGGGATAGCCGGCTTTGGCCAGATGCTCTTTGGCCTTTTCAGGGCTGTAGGTGAACTTGAAGGTATCGTCGGTCGCTCCGAAAATATAGTCCGGATGCATCATGTGGTAGGCCGGAACGGCAAGACCCTCATAGGCCAGGAGGTTGATGGCGTCCCGGTCGATGGCGTACTGGACGGCGTAGCGGATGTCTTCATTTTGCAGGAGGCCGCTGGCCGGGTTGAGCAGCATGTAGCTTATGTGCGAGGTGGGATTGAGCCTGGAGACAAACTTTTTGTTGTTGCTGATCTCATCCCAGTTGGCTGTGGGCACAGCGTAGAAATCCAGCTCACCGCTCTCGAAGGCGATCAGGCCGCTGCTGACATCGGACATGACCGTGTAGGTGGCGTACTTGATGGGCGCCTCTCCACGATAGTACTTGTCGAAGGCTTCCAGCTCGACCTTGGTGTTGCCGTCGTAGGAGATTACCTTGTAAGGGCCGGTTCCGGCGCCGGTGATGGTGGAGCCGAATTTCTCCCCCGCCTCCTCATAGGCCTTCTTGTTGATAATGCTGATCTGGACTGAGTTGGTGAGGAAGGGTGTGTAAGCCTGCTTGAGCGTGATGGCAACCGTATGGTCGTCCACCTTCTCCACCTTCTCTACAACACCGACATAAGGTGACATGACTCCGCTCTGCATGGCGAGTTCGAAAGAGAAGACCGCGTCATCGGCCGTCACAGGTTCACCATTGTGGAAGAGGGCGTCCTCACGCATTTTGAAGGTATAGACGGTCCCGTCCTCGCTGATCGTGTGGCTGAGGGCCAGACGGGGATGCAGGACACTGAAGTCATCCACGTAGTAGAAGCTCTCATAGATCTGATGGAAAAGCTCCAGGTCAACCGTCAGGGCCGTCGTAGAGGGGTCCAGTGATGAAACAACGCCGACGAGGGCCAGATTGACGCTGTCGCGCGAGGGCGCATCACCACCGGTTGGTTTGGATCCTGTGGGTTGACTTCCAGTCGGGTCGGGTGCTTTGGGGGCACAGCCCAGAAGTAAACTCAGGATAAGTGTAATGACTGCCATGAGAAACAGTTTTCTTTTCATTTCTTTCCTCCGTTACAATGGTTTGCGCTTGGCGCGGTTTTATCATCAAGGCTTACAGGCCTAAACGAACCTAATGTGGGGCGTCGCCCATTTTGTCCAGGACCAACTGCACGCAGACCTTGCTGCCTGTCTCCAGGGCATCTTCGTCAAGCATGAAGTCATTGTTGTGGGGCAGGGTGACACAGCCCTTGTCCTCATTGCGGGTTCCCAGGCGAATGAAAGCACCCGGTTTTTTCTCCAGATAGAAGGAAAAATCCTCCGAACTCAGCTTGCGCGGCATCTCTGCGATCTTGTCCTCCCCCACCACTTTGGCGGCCGACGCCAGAACCTGCCGGGTCACCTGGGGGTCATTGACAAGGGGCAGAGCTTTGGTGTCGCTTCGCAGGCGCATGGTTCCGCCTTCCTCCCGGGCGGCGTGATCCGCGATCTCGCGGATCCCCTCAAGGATGAAATCCTGGACCTCCAGGTCAAAGGTCCGCAGGGAGATTTTCATCTCCGCGTAATCGGGAATGACATTGTCCGTACTTCCGGCACTCAGCATGCCCACAGAGCAGACGTATTGGTCGAAGGGGTTCATACGGGTGGCCAGCATGGCCTGAATGCCCGTATAGGTCTTGACTGCCATGGCCAGGGCATTGGCTCCGGATTGGGGCAGGGTGGCATGGGCCGACCTGCCGAAGAATTCAAGCCGGACCGGATGGGAGGCCGCCATGGAGACGCCCGGGCAGAGCCCGATGGTCCCGTGTTCCAGCCAGTTTTCGATATGCATGCCGATGATCAGATCCACCTGATCCATGAGGCCATCCTTGACCATTTCCCGGGCTCCGCTCTCTTCGCCTTCTTCGCAGGCCTGGAAGATCAGGACCACCCGGCAGGTCAGTTGGTCCTCTACAGCCTTCAAGGCCCGGCCGGTGCCAAGCAGCATGGCGGTATGCGCGTCATGGCCGCAGGCATGCATTTTGCCTGGGTGCTTTGAGGCGTAGGGAAGGCCGGTTTTTTCCGTCAGGGGCAGAGCATCCATGTCCGCGCGGATGCCGATGGACAGACCCTTGCAGTCCGGGTTGATGAAGGCTGTGATACTGCTTCTGCCGTAAGATTCCGTATAGGGAATCCCCATGCTCTCAAGCTCCCGGCGCACGATGGACAAGGTTACCGGCAGTTCAAAGCAGAGTTCGGGATATTGGTGAAGCTCCCGGCGGATGGCGACGATGTAATCCCCGTCCACCGATTCCAGGGCCTTGTTCAGACTCATGATCCCTCTCCTTCCCCGGCCGCTTCCAGCTCAAAGGCGTAGTCAAGCAGGGGGCCGTGCTGCTGCGCTCCGTAGACATCCCGTTCCCCCCAGGCGCCGGAGGGGATGGGCCGCACGATGGTGGCCTTGACGGCACAGGCATTGGGAAAGTAAACAATCCCCAGAACCTGGCTCTCCGGGATCCGGTAGAGGGATGCGATCATCTGTTTGTTGATGACATTGGACTTGCGGACCATCTCAAAGGTGTCAGCGTCCTTTAAGAGAACGTCGAAAGTCAGCTCGTAGGGGCCGGCGTTCTTGGACCGGATGACGGATGCGATTTCACGAAGTTTAACCTGCATGGCGTCAGCCTCCAAGCACCATGTATGTGCGCGGGAAAAGGGACAGGGCATCCTCGCCCCGCAACAAACCGTAGACATTGAATTCATAGGCCTGCCCCATCTGGATATCCGATGGGGAAAAAGGAAAGGCCAGATTGCCGGCCGTGGCCAGCCGTCCTTCATAGCCGAAATGCAAAAGGGTGGAACGGGCGACCGAACAAACCGCGTTGGCCTCTTCCTGGCTGTCCGCGATGACATCAATGACGATTCCCACCTCATGGGATCTTACCCCTGTCCCGGGCTCCTGATCACCCATGACGCCGTTACGGCCGTATACGATGAAGTCCAGTCTGTATTGAAAGGAGGCGGACAGATTTTCTGCCGTCTGTTTTTTGACCTCTTCCAGAATCCCGTCAAGCCGGGCAATGAAAAGAGGATCCCGGTTGCCGCAGATTGAGATGGTCCGATAGCCGGTCGGCTTGGCTCCCTCCAGTTTGACCGAGGACACCTCCTCTTGGATGTAGCGGGAGCCCCGCACCCGGACGGCCCGATCCGTGTCCGCCGTGAAGGTGCTGGCTGAAATATCCAGTGTCCCACCCGGTCCGGGCAGGAGATAGGGGTTGCTTTTTTCGTAAAGGGTATGGGCGGAAACAGAAAGCGGTGTACAGCGGCGCGCGGGATTGAGGGGCTCCACACGGAAATAATCCTGGCCCAGATAGCCCATGAGGCAATCCGCCCCGCTGCCCGGCGTCGCGCTGATGGTGGCGCATTCCAGAAGTTTGCCCAGATGGAAGGCCAGGGCCTTGTCATAGCCCAGGCGGATAGCCGGGGCGGCAAAGGCGGCAGGATCGTAACAGCGGCCGCAGAGAACCACCTGAGCCCCGTCATCCAGGGCCCGGATGATGGGTTCGATTCCCATCTGGGCGACCAGATGGCTGCTGGCCTGCAGTTCGTCTTCCGTAATGGGCGGAGCCCCTTCCAGCTGCTCCACCCTGCCCTCACGCAGGGCCGCACACACTTTGCCGGGGTCCAGTTCCGCCGAGATAACGGCCAGGCGGAAAGTCAGGCCTTCCTCCTTGGCGATGGCCCGCAGGATACCGACATCGCGGGCTACGTGGACGTCCGCGCCAGACCCGCCGGCCGTCCCGATCACCAGGGGAATATCAAGCTGGCGGGCCGCCTTGAGCATAAGGGTCAGATCCCGCTTGACAGCCGTGTCATTGGTAAAAGGATGGCCGCTGCCCAGATAATAGGGGCCGGGGTCGGTGGAACCTGCGTCACAGGCGATGACATCCGGCTTCAGGGCCACCCCCGCGTAGAAGGACTCTTCGGGGAAGCCATAACCGACGATTCCGGTCGGGGCCAGTATTTTCAGCTCACTTTGGGTCATATCCATTCTTCCGCCGCCTAATAGAGCTTGGTGTACTGGAAATCCTCGGGGATATCCAGCATGGCATAGGCTTTTTTCAGGTTTTCCCCGGTCACCAGATCCAGTTGGTCAAAGAGGTTGTTGCCCTCTGTATCGATATCCACGATGAAGGGACCCAGGCGGTCCAGTTCCAGCTGCCAGGTCGCTTCGATGGAGCCCAGCTCGTCGAAGAGTTCGACTCCGGTCACCCGTATGGAGGCCTCCCAGAGATTGGGGCTGACGCCCTGGGGGGTTACGTGAACACATTTGAGGTCGCGCATGGCCTTCATGGTCTCCGGCCCCATGGTGGTCTTGCCGACGATCATCTGCAGCCCCCAGGTTTCGATGGAACGCGGCCCCCACTTCTCGAAGCGGATGCTGGAGGTGGGCATAAAGGAGATCAATTCGTAGCCTTCATCACCGGGCAGGACAATGGGCCCCACATGGATGAGCAGATCCCGTTCCAGGGCGGCCGCAGGCGATGGGTTTCCTTCATCGAAGACATAGCGCTGCAGCCGGGAACGGCAGGTGAAGGCCTTGCCGCTGATATAGACCATGTCCCTGATCCGCAGTTTGGCGATCTCTTCCGGATCAAAGGGTGCGCTCAAATTGTAAAGGGCCATGCTTATCTCCCTCCGAACCAGTCGGGGCTATCCATCTCCTCCAGGCTTCCGTCAGCCTGGATGCGGGTAGTGGCCCGTCTTGCCACCATGCAGTTGCTGCTGATGTCCACGGCGATACCGGCTATGTGCGTGTAGGCGTACTCCACATTGACCGCGAAAACTGAGGTATCCCCTCCCGCCCCCATGGCACCGACTTTCAGGGAATTGAGAGCTTGATAAAGGGATTCCTCCAGCTGTCTGAAGGCGGGTTCCGGGTGATGGGACCCCACCGTCCGCAGGCAGGCCGCTTCCTTGGCCAGGTTGGCCGCCAGATTGGCGGTTCCGCCTATCCCGACGCCCAGGACGCTGGGCGGGCAGATGGCTCCGGCCCGGCTGGCCGCCACAAAAGCGTCCACAATGAATTTCTGGATGCCCTGCAGGCCGTCGGCAAAGGCCACCACCCGGTGGCGGGTGCCGCCAAAGCACTCAGAGCCGCCGCCCTTGGCGATATAGGTCAGCTCGATGGCCCGGCCCGGAACGAACTGGTAGGAAAAGTCCGGGATGTTGGTTCCCACGTTGGTGCCAGGATCATAACCGGTCAGCGGGTGCTTCATGGTGGACCTCAAATAACCGCCGTGAGTCGCTTTTTCCACGGCGGACCGGGCAGCTGCCTCCAGGCCCATGAAGCCGTCCTCAAGGACACATTCGTTGCCTACCTTGAAATAAAAAACGGGCCAGCCTGTGTCGGGACAGGCTGGCCTCTTCCATTCCTCTGAGAGCCGCAGACTTTCCTCGGTTTGTCGCAGCCCTTCTTTAGCTTCATGGGATGATTCAGACTTGATGGCTCGCGCGAAAGCGGCCTTGATATCCGGCGCAATGGTCGTTGCGCCTTTAACAATGGTTTGGAAAAGAGCCTCTTCGTAGACTTTTCTGCTGATCAAGTTGCCACCGCCTCACCTTGTCTGCTTGTGCTAAGATTCTTATAAGGCAGAATCCGGAACATCACTGACACTACCATGATATCCAAGCAGGATTTGGGTGACATTGCATTTCTGCCGGAATAAAGTGCACTTTTCACGCATTTTTAAACAGCGCCGGCCTGAGGTTGAACATGATCCGTCATTTGGCACTCGACTATTTCGATTTACCTGAAACACAGAAATTCCATGTGTATCGGATTAATGCCAGTGAAACAAGCCAGACGCCTCACACCCACGATTTTTATCAGATCTGCTACGTGGACCGGGGAGAAATCCAGCACTGGCAGGACAATGAACCGGTCAATCTGCTCTACGGGGATGCCTTCATCGTGCCGCCCGGTTTTGTCCACCGCCTGGTCTTCCCCAACGAGGATGCCTTCATCTACTCGCTCTCCTTCCATGAATCTTTATTCCATCCGGGTTTTTGCGAATCCAATGTCTACCGTTTCATGACTGCCCTGAAGCTGGACACCATCGAGGAGAAACGGATCAATATCCGCATGAAGCTGGTTCTGGATGAGAATCAGCGCTACATCATCAAGTCGCTCTTTGAGTCCCTGATCAGGGAGCAGGAGGCCGCGATCCCTCCCCAGCTGGGAGCCTGCGGCAGCCTGATCGCGGCCATCATGTGCGTCCTCTCCCAGGCCTATTTCAGAAACGATGACAGCAAGGGCCGTCTGGACGATGTGGCTCAGTACACCAAGACCATGCAGGAATGCCTGGAATACATCGACAGCCACTACACCTCATCATTGACCCTGGAAGGTCTGGCGCGCCGCTTCGCCCTCTCCCGGACCATGTTCGGCATGCTTTTCCCCCAGTTCACCGGAACCACGCTCAAGCCCTATATCACCGAAAAGCGGATCAGCCACGCCGTCATGCTGGTTCAGAATGAAGCGCTTTCACTCAATGAGATCGCCCTCATGGTGGGCTATCAGAGCTTCTCGACCTTCTACCGCAATTTCAAAAAAATGACAGGCCTTTCGCCCTCCCAATACCGCGAAAATTCCCGTCTTTCCCGGGAAGCGGAGTAAGCACCAAGGAAGTAACCCACCATGCGCCAGCCCCCTATCAGCCGCAATCAGGCCCTCGAGCTCCTGTCTTCTTACAACAGGGATCCCTTTCATATTGAGCACGCCCTGACGCTTGAGGCCATCATGGCCTTCATGGCCCGGGATATGGGATTGGGGGAAGAAGAAGACTACTGGGCCATGGTGGGCCTCCTCCACGACATTGATTTTGAACAGTATCCCGACCAGCATCTGGAGCATACGCCTCAAATTCTCGCGGAGGCAGGGATCGGCCAGGATATGATCCGGTCCATTGTCAGCCACGGCTATGGCATCTGCTCGGACGTCCAGCCGGAGCATCCCATGGAAAAGGTCCTCTTTGCCGTCGATGAACTGAGCGGGCTGATCGGGGCTTCCGCCCTGGTCCGGCCTTCGCGCAGCGTTTCCGACATGCAGGTTTCCAGTGTCAAAAAGAAATTCAAATCCAAGGGCTTCGCTGCCGGCTGTGACCGGGAGACCATTGAGAAGGGTGCGGACCTTCTGGGCTGGACACTGGATCAGTTGATTGAAAAAACCCTGCAGGCCATGCAGGAGACAGAGACTTCCGTCCGCAGTCAGTTAGCCCAAATTCTGGGTTGACATTCTTTAAAATCCCCGGCGTCAGGCCGCCCTTCACTCCTGGTTGAGAATGGAGAAGAGTGCCTTGTTTTTGGCGTAGAGCCTGGTGAAAGCCTTGTAGTTTCGGTCGTAGACGGCCTTTTGCTCCGGATCCGGCTGGAAGACGACGGGTTCCGGCAGCATGCTTTTGGCGCTTGCCACCGAGGGGATCTTGCCCATGGCCGCCGCCATGAGCAGGGCCGCCCCCAAAGCTCCCGCGTTTTGAGGATCCGGCAGGACGCCCATGGGATGGCCCAGGATATCCGCCAGTATCTGACAGATGACCGGGGCGTTGGCTATGCCCCCGCAGACCCTTATGACCCGGGAAACCTCCAGTTTTCTCTGGTGGGCCTCCATCATCAGGCGGCAGTGGAAGGCGATTCCCTCGACAACCGCTCGGATGAGTTCTGATTTCCCTGTATCCAGGCCGATGTTGAAGAAGACAGCCCGGGCCTTTGCGTCTTCAAAAGGACAGCGGTTGCCGTGCAGCCAGGGGGCGAAGAGAACTCCGCCGCTTCCCGCGGGAACCTGGCTGATGACCTGACAGAGATAATCATAAAGACTCCGGTAGATGGACTGCAGGGATTCGGTTACCTGCTTCTTCTCCAGATAGATGTCAATTTCGTCCAGGGCCAGGTGATCCTTGACCCACTCCAGGCTCTTGCCGGCTGTTTCCATCTCAGCGAAATAATGGTAACGGTCCGGCTGGATCCCGACAATGGAAGCGATGGAGCGGCTGATATCAACGATTTGTTTATCGGTCACCGTGGAGATCCAGCCCGAAGTGCCCAGGTAAAGGTGGGTATCGCCCGGCTCCACGGCGCCCACTCCCACACCGATGAGCTCGGCGTCACCGCCTCCGCTGTAGACGGCCGTCCCACTGACCAGACCCAGGGCTTCTGCGGCCTCCTCTGTCAGGGGGCCAACCGCCTCCAGGGCATCGATAACAGGAGGTAGATGCTCCATCCTGACACCTGCCAGGCGGCAGAGTTTCCTGCTCCAGCCGTGTTTGCCGGGGCGCACATCGTAGAGGAATGTGGGAAAGGCAGAGCCTTCGGTCATACTTATGCGGCCGGTCAGCCTGCAGGCCAGATAATCCTTGGCATCCAGCCAGGCCTGCACACGTCCAAAGACTTCCGGCTCATGTTTCTCCACCCATTTATAGCGCCAGAGGGGATCCTTGGCGCTGACCGGGGCCGCCCTGGTCAGGCGCAGCCAGGTCAGAATCTTGAGAGGGCCGGGTCCTTTGCCGAAAAGGTCACTGGCCCGGTTGTCCATGTAGCTCATGGCCCTGCGAACCGGTTTGCCCTGGCCGTCCACCAGGACCAGGCACTGCATCTGGGAGCAAAAGGAAAGGGCCCGGATATCCCTGCCCTCAAGGTTGGCCGCAGCCAGAACCTGCCGGGTAGTCCGGCACATGGCCTGCCACCATTCCTCCGTATCCTGCTCCACACCTCCGTTCTCGAGCACGTAAAGCCCATAGGCCGCGTAATCGCTTGCCGCCAGCTGGATGGGCTGGCCCAGGTGAAAAAGACAGGTCTTGACCCCGGTCGTTCCCAGGTCGTAACAGATGACGTAGTCGGACTCGCTCATATACTGCCTCCCTTCTTCCTCAGCCCTTAATGCCGCACATGGACTCCAGGGCTGTCATGATGCTGCGGATCAGGTATTCGTTGTCCTCCTGATTTTCCGGGCCCACAAAGAGCGAGAAGCGCCTGCGATGGTAGCTGCAGGCGAAGGAATACTGCATGATCAGAAGCTGGTTATCGATCAGGAAGGCCAGAATCCCGGCGTCGATGTCCGGCCGGATCTCACCTTTTTCCTGGGCCTTGCGGATCAGATCCCCGTAAGCCTTGGCTGTGATGCTCTCCAGCTTGTCGGCGATCAGGTCAGCCCGCGCCGGGTCACTTTCAGAGGAGAAGACATTGTAGAGCCTGATCAGGTCCGGATCCTGGCGCGAATAGTCCTGGGCCAGTCGCAGGAGCCTCTCCAGTTTGGATGAAAGGCGGATGTCCGACTCGATGATCCCGCTGACATAAGCGGCGATGCCCGCCGCAGCCACTTCGACGATATACATGAAGAGAGCTTCCTTGGTGGCGAAATATTTATAGAGGGCCCCCACGCTGATGGCGGCCTGTCCTGCAATCCGGTTGACGTTGGCGCCCGTAAAGCCGTAGGCGGAGAATTCCTTGACGGCCACATTGATGATCCGGCGGCGCTTGTCTTCGGGTATGCGCATGAAGAGATCCGAGGCGTGGCCTGCGCTGTTGACGGAGTAATCGATCTGCATGGATCCTCCCTTTCCTTTGCCCTCAGGCAAATGAATGATTGCTCACTTTTTCTCTATCATATCGGCAACTTGCACAGAATTCAAGGCAGTTCGTTGACACTTGTGCTCTATTATGTTAAAGCTAAGATAGTGAGTGCTTGCTCACCTGCTTGCCGCTATTGAAAGGAAGCCCTGCTGTGGAAAAGAAAAAATCCCTCAATCGTTACCCCGACGCCGCCGCTGTCACAGCCAAACTGGATGAGCTCATCCGGCTGCCTGTATACTCCCTTTCGGATGAAGCGCTCAGGCGCTATGAAACCGAATACTACGATCAGAAATGCGCCCGTTCCAAAGAGCAGATCGACAGAGCCAAGGAGCTGATCCCGGGCGGTGTCCAGCATAATCTGGCCTTCAATTACCCCTTCCCCCTGGTGTTCACCAGCGCACAGGACCATACGCTGACGGACCTGGACGGCAACCGCTACCTGGATTTTCTGCAGGCCGGCGGACCGACCGTTCTGGGCAGCAACCCCAAGGAGGTTCGCGACAAGGTCGTGGAGCTGCTGGAAACCTGCGGGCCCTCCACAGGCCTCTTCCACGAATATGAGTACCTGCTGGCCCGCAAGATCGCCGAATCCGTGCCCAACGTCGACCTCTTTCGCATGTATACCTCCGGGACGGAGGCCTGCATGGTGGCCGCCCGAGTCGCCCGGCTGGCAACAGGCAAGAAGTATCTGGTCAAGATGGGCGGTGCCTACCACGGCTGGAGCGACCAGCTGGCATACAGCATCCGTATACCAGGCACTAAAGGCCTGCAGTCGCCCGGCATTCCCGGATTCGTCTTCAAAAAAACCCGCGAATTCTTCCCCAATGACCTCAACAGTCTGGAATCCATCCTCCGGAGAAATCGCCTGCGGGGCGGCACGGCAGCAGTCTTTATTGAACCCGTAGGCCCCGAGAGCGGGACTCGGCCCCTGGACCAGGATTTCAACAAGGGCGTTGAGACCCTCTGCCGCAAGTACGGAGCCCTACTGGTCTTTGACGAAGTTGTCACAGGCTTTCGCCTGGGCATGGACGGTGCCCAGGGTTATTTCGGAGTGTCCCCGGATCTAACCGTCTTCGGCAAGGTCATCGCCGGCGGCTACCCCGGCGCGGGCGGTGTCGGCGGCAAACGGGAAGTCATGAGATTCCTTGGGGCCGGTCTGGATGGCGGCGGCAAGAAAGCCCTGTCGGGCGGCACCCTGGCCGCCAACCCCTTGAGCTGCGCAGCAGGCTACCACACCCTCTGCGAGATCGAAAGAACCGATGCCTGCGCCAAAGCCAATGCCATGGGCGATTTGCTGACTGACGGCCTCAACACCTTGATTGACCGCTATAAATTGCCCTTTGTCGCCTACAACATCGGCTCCATCTGCCACTTGAACACCTTGGGGACCATGCACTACGCCATTCGCTGGAGCAAGCCCTGGACCATCCCCAAAATCCTCAAAGAAACCTCAATCCGTAAAAAGGAAATGGAGCATATGGGGGCCGCCTACATGGCAGAAGGGCTGGTTACCCTGGCCGGCAGCCGCCTCTATGTCAACGCCACCTACAGTGAGGCGGATATCGCAGAGGCTCTGACCCGCTTTGAACGCGTCTTTGAGAAGGTCGAGCGCAAGAGCTGACGCCAAGGAGAGAGAGCATGGAAAGAAGACAAGCTGCGGAAGAAGTCCTGGCCGCAGGCAGGGAACTGGTGGCGCGCGGTCTGGTGGCCCGGACCTGGGGCAATATCAGCTGCCGGGTCGATGATGAGACTTTTGTCATTACCCCGAGCGGAATCGATTATGGCCGCCTGACGCCGGACACCATTGTCCCGGTGTCAATCAAGGATTTGAGCCACCAGGGGCCGGTCAAGCCCTCCTCCGAGAAGGGCATTCACGCGGCAGCCTACCGCCTGAATCCCGACACCCATTTTGTCATCCACACCCACCAGACTTACGCCAGCTGCCTGGGTCTTGCCGGTAGCAAGGCACTGAAACTGACGGCCCAGGAGGAGAAAACCATGGGTGGACCGGTTCTTCTGGCTTCCTACGGTCTGCCCGGATCCAAGTCCCTGCGAAAGAATGTAGCCTCAAGGCTCCTGGAGGGCCGGGTCATTCTCATGGAAAAACATGGGGCTCTCATTACCGGTAACAGCCGGGAAACAGCCTTCAGGCGGGCACTTCTTTTGGAGGAGGTCTGCAGCCGGGCCATGGCTGGCCTGCACTTCAGTCAGGAACCCCCGGACGGCGTCAGCTGCATAGGCCCCGAGGGCAGCCTCCGTTACCGGGATCAGGCGGGAGACCGCCCCTTGGACGTCCCGGCCGATGCGGCCCAAAGACTCCATCTGGCTTTGCGCCAGGCCCGGCCGGAATTTCCTTTCATCCTCCACCGAACCTCACCCGTCATCCAGGCTCTCCTGGAACAGACGGACCGCCTGCCCGCCCTCCTGGACGATTTCGCCCAGTTGGTAGGAAGCGATATCCGTCGGGTCAGCGGGGAAGACCAGGCCTGCCTGCTCAAGGCTTCCAGAGGCAGAAATGCCATCCTGGCGGGGAGCCTGGGCGTTTTCTGCTACGCCGGGGAGGAATCGGACGCCCAGGCCATCCTGACCCTGGTTGAAAAGAACGCCCTCTGCTACATGAACGCCGCCCGCTACGGCAAACCCAAGGCCTTGTCCTTGCTTGATCGCAAGCTCATGCGCTTTGTCTACCTGAAGAAATACGCTGCAAAGAAGTAGATCAACCACCAAACCAGGTTTTCCAGTGAGTGTGGTAGAGTAAACAAGGTCTTTTTGACTCAAGCAGAAAGGAAGTAATTATGCGTAAAAAACAAATGAGCTATCTGATCCTGGCTGTGGCCCTGGCGGCCATGCTCCTTGTCTCTGCCTGCGGCGGCGGGGCGGGCGGTGACGCCCTCAAGGGAAACTGGGAAGGGCGCAGTGAAGGCATGGCCTGGACCTGGACCTTTGACGGCAAGGGCGGCTGTAAAACCGAGAATGAATATGGCATCACGGATCAGGGGACCTACACCATCGATGGAAACGATGTCACCATCAAAATGTCCTACTGGGATGAACCCATTGTTTATCAGTATAAAATCGAGGGTAGCCAGCTGTCCCTGACAACAGAGGAGACCTATCGGCCTAATTACGAGCTGACCAAGAAATAGAATTCTGTCTCTTACCAAAAGGGACCGCCTCGGCGGTCCTTTTTTTGGCCAAAATACTTATCTTGTCATCTTGACATAATGCTGATGTGTCGACAGAGGAAAAATCATTCAAAAAGCCTGTCAATCAAGTCTTCCCGCCTGATTCGACGCCGGCGGATCGGGCTCCTGCCACTGGTCCAGCATCTCTCTCATCCAGGCGAAGACATCCATCCCGTAAACCTGATTGAGGTTGGCCGGGGTCAGGACTTCTTCAATGGGACCCTGAGCCTGCTGCCTGCCCTTGTTGAGGAGAAGGGCGCGATTACCGTAGGCTCGGGCGGGGCCAAGATCATGAACGACAGAGATGATAGCCCGGTCCGGCTTTGCCAGCCAGTCCCTGAGCAAATTGAAGGTCTGCTTCTGGTAGACCAGGTCCAGGTGATTGGCCGGCTCATCCAGCAGGAGAACATTGGGGTTCTGGGCAAAGAGCTGGGCCAGGAAGACCCGCTGGACCTCCCCGCCCGACAAGGTCAGGATAGACTGTTTGAGCAGGGGGCGCAGACCAGTCTGGTCAATGGCCTCCTGTATCAGATCTTCGCCATAGGCCTGACGGGAGCGCGAAAAAAGTCCCGGGGCATAGGCGTAGCGGCCCAGACGGATGACCTCCTCCACTGAAAAGGAATAATTGAGCGCGTGGTGTTGGGTCAGAATACCGATCAGACGCGCCCGCTGACGGGCCTTATAGGTCCGGATGTCCCGGTCTTTGAGGAGGATGTTCCCCTCATGGGGGATCATCTGGGATACCGCTTTGATGATGGTGCTCTTGCCGGCTCCGTTGGGCCCCGCGATCATGAGCCAGTCCCCGGGACGGACCCCGAAACTGACCCCGTCCAGAATGGTCAGGTCGCCGTAGCGCACGGTCAGATCACGGACTTCAAGCATGACCCTGCCTCCTTGACCGGTAAAAAATGAGGACGAAGACGATGGCCCCTATGAAGGAGGTGACCACGCCCAGGGGCAGCTCCGTGGGATTGAGAAGCGTACGCGCCAGCAAGTCTGCCAGCATGAGGAAGATGGCGCCCCCAAAGAGGGAGGCCGGAAAGAGTTTCTTGTGATTGGGCCCCGTGATCATACGGACCATGTGCGGGGTGACCAGGCCAACAAAGCCGATGGTCCCTCCGATGGAGACCGAAACGCCGATCAGGACGGACACGGCGATCATGATGGTCAGCTTGATCCGCCTGGTGTTAATGCCGATATGGTGGGCATTGTCCTCGCCTATGGCAAAAGCGTTGAGTTCCCGGGCGTGGGCCAGAATGACACTTCCGAAAACCAGGAGGGTCAGGAGGAGGACCAGGGCATTGCCGTAGGAACTGCCATTCAAGCTCCCCATGGTCCAGAAAGTAATCTGGCGGACCCGGTCGGAAGCATAGGTGATGATGAAGGACAGGATGCTGGACACAAACATGGAATAGATAATACCGATCAGGATGATGGTGTTGGTTGACAGGGAATGATCCAGTTTATATGCCAGGGTCAGGATGATGAGCAGGGAGAGAAAGGCAAAGAGGATAGCCATGACCATGGTCCCCGCAAAGGGCAGGGAAGGCATGGTCAGGCCAAAGGCAATGGCGATGACGGCCCCCAGGGAAGCCCCCGATGAGACGCCCAGGGTGGAGCCGTCAGCCAGGGGATTCCGCAGTAGACCCTGCATGGCTCCTCCGCAAAGGGACAGGGCGGCACCGGTCAGGGCCACCGAGAGAACCCGGGGCAGGCGGACGGACAGGATAATGGCAGGCGAAGACGCCGTTTGCGGCAGGGGAAGGCGCCAAAGAGCCTTCCAGATCAGGCGGATGGTGTCCCCCAGGGGCACGCGGACGCTGCCCAGCGATACGGAGACCGCGAAGGTCAGAAAGGTGAGGCCGACAAAAAGCAGGTAGGCCCAGACCCCGAATCCTTCTTTTATCTTCTTGGGCATCCTTCCCCCCTTCAAGCCGGCGGGATTGACCCGCCGGCTTCACGGCCTATCTTCCCATCAGGCGGCCTCATCCAGGACTACCTGGTCCAGGATGAAGTCAAAGAGCATTTTCGCCCCATCGGCCAGGCGGGGCCCCGGCCGGGACAGTTCGTCATTGGCCAGATTAAGGATACTGCCGGTTTGAACCGCCCGGACAGACTGCCAGCCCGGCCGGCCCATGATTTCCTCGACCGGAGTGGGCCCGGAGCCAAAGTACATGCCGATGGTCAGGATGAAATCAGGCCTGCGGTCCAGGACAGCTTCCTCGGAGATTTCCCCCCAACCTTCCACATCGCTGAAAATATTGTCCAGGCCGATGATCTGCGCGATCTCGTCCATAAAGGTGCCTTGGCCAGCGGTCCAGAGCCCCCACTCCAGGGGTGACACTTCAAAATAGATGCTGGTGCCGGAGAGGTTGGCAGCCTGCAGGGAAACAGCTTCAAATGTTCTCTTCATGGAGGCTATGACATCCTCTGCTTCCATATCCTTGCCCATGATCTTTCCGATCATCCCGATAGCGGTATAGACACCCGCGATGTCATTGGCTTCGGAGACGACCACCTTGATACCCGCCTCTTCCAAGGCTTTGGCCTGAGCTTCGGACTGGGACATGGTGCTCATAAAGATGACCTGCGGGTTCAGGCTGATGATCTGCTCCAGATTGGTCTCAAAACCCGACTGCACGGCGGGAACCTCCAGGACCTGAGCCGGATAATCGCAGTACTCTCCCCGGCCGACCAGGGTCTCTCCGGCCCCAATGGCGAAAAGGATCTCACAATCGGCAGCCGTCAGAGCCACAACCCGGCTGGCAGGCGCGTCCAGTGTGATCTCCCGGCCTTTCATGTCGGTGACCGTGATGGAGGAATCCTCCGGAGCCTGGCTGGGATCCGTCACGACTGGTTTCGTGCCGGATTCGCTTGGATCTGTGCCTTGCGGCTCATCTGTCTTGGCACAGCCCGTAAAGAGCGCCAGAACGAGAACAAGGCTGATCAGGATGATCCATGATTTCTTCTGTTTCATAGGTAATCTACCCCTTTCAAATTTGCCAAATGAACATAATGGAAAGGAGTTAGAAAAAGCTCCTCTGTTCAAGGAGCCCTTTGCACGCATCATAGCTCTCCCCGCCCCCAAGTGGATAATGTGTAATCAGGTAATCCGACTTAGCAGGCACAAGGGCCTGACATCACGGTTATTGGGATAGTTCGGAAGTTTCATCCGATTCCCCCCGGAACCTTTCGATTCCGCGCCTAAGCGAAAAACACACGCTATATTCATTTGTAACTTCAACTTACAGCAGGGCCCGTCTCCTTGTCAATTGGAGGTAACAAAAGAGGGCGGCAGGCAGGCTGCAGGCCATCTACGCTGTTTCCAGAACCCTTTTGAACTGCGTTTCGTAAAGCTCCCTGTAAAGACCTTCCTCTTCAAGAAGTTCCTGGTGAAGACCCCGTTCAACCAGCCGGCCCTCATCCAGAACCAGAATCTGATCAGCTGCCATGACAGTGGAAAGCCGGTGGGCCACGACCAGGCTGGTCCGCCCCTTGAGCAGGGGCAGGATGGCCTCCTGGATCAGGGACTCGGTGATGGAGTCCAAAGAGGAGGTGGCCTCGTCGAAGATGATGATGGGCGGATCCTTGAGGATAACCCGGGCAATGGCCAGTCTTTGCTTTTCACCGCCGGACAGTTTCACCCCCCGGTTGCCGACCAGGGTATCAAGGCCCTGGGGCAGGCTTTCAATCAGCTGGTATATCCGGGCTTCCCGGCAGGCATGGATCAGTTCTTCCTCGCTTGCGCCCGATTTGGCGTAGAGCAGGTTGTCGCGGATGCTGCCGTTAAAAAGGTAGGCTTCCTGGGTGACCACGCCGATATTCTCTCTCAGGTACTTGAGATCCAGGTCGCGGACATCCACTCCGTCAATGGTGACTGAACCTGCCGAAACATCGTAAAGGCGCATGACCAGGTTGGTGATGGTCGTTTTCCCTGAACCGGAAGGCCCGACAAGGGCGGTCATATTTTGGGCGGGAATGGTAAAGGAAATGTCTTTCAGTATCTCTTTATCCGGGTTGTAGCTGAAATCAACCTTGTGGAAAACCAGTTCCCCCCTCATGGTCTCCAGCCGGATGGCATCCTTTTTACTCCTGATCTCCACTGGCATGTCCAAATAGTCGAAGATGCGAGTGAAGAGCGCCAGAGCCCGGGAGAAGTCAACGGGTACGCTGAGGAGGGCACTGACCGGCCGGTACATACGTGTCAGCAGGGTGACCATGACGGTCACATCCCCCACCGTCAGGCCTGTATTGCCTTTCTTGAGGATCAGGACTCCGCCGATCAGGTAGATGAGCATGGGGCCCAGATTGGTAAAGGTCCCGATGGCCATGCGGAACCAGCGGCCTGCCATGGCCTCGCGGATTGTCAGCTTCCGTATGTCCTCATTGATTCGGGTGTACTTCTCATATTCGTCTTCTTCCCTGGTAAAGAGCTTGACCAGCTGCTGGCCGCTGACGGACAGGGTCTCGTTGAGCTGCTGGTTGGCCTCGTCATGTTTGCCCTGAGATTCCATGGTCAGCTTCCAGCGCCTTTTGCCAACGGACTTAGTCGGCAGAATGAAAAGAGGCAGGATGGCGACACCCACCAGAGCCAGGACCCAGTTCTTCTGCACCATGGCAATCAGAGAGGCGGCCAGCACGGCCACGTTTGAAACGGTACGGGTCAGGGTTCCGGAAATGACTCCCTGGACCCCTTCGATATCCCCCGTCATCCGAGTGATGATGTCCCCTTGTTTGTTGGTGGTGAAAAAACGCTGGGGCATCTGCTGCAAATGCCCGTACATGCTGTTCTTCATGTCCTGGACAATATGCTGTGAGACTCTGGTATTCAGGTAATTCTCCAGAAGCCCCAGAAGGCTGGAAGCCACCATGACGCCGGCCGCCAAAGCCACCAGCAGGGTCAGGAGTACGAAATCCCCCTTGATAAAGCCGTCGTCAATCATACGACCTGTCAGGATGGAGGGGAAGACATCCAATACAGCAGCCACAACAATGGTGGCCAGCGACAAGAGAAGGCTGGGCCAGTACGGCTTCAGATAGGAAAAGATCCTGCCGAAGAGTGCCCTGGTTACCTTGGGTCGGTTTTCTTTTTCTTCCGGGGTCTCAAAGCGGAAACCCCTGACTCCCCGTCCTCCGTTCACAGTGATTCCTCCGCTTCGAAGAAGGCGATCAGCTTATCCGCAAGAAGGGCAAACTGCTTGGCCTCTTCAGAGGTCAGAGCCTCTTCAAGCCTTTTGCTTCGGGCCTGGCGCTCCTGGCGGCTACGGTCAAGTTCGCTCTCCCCCTGCGGGGTCAGTGTAACCAGATAAGCACGCCGGTCGACAGGATCCCGGTCCTTGCGGATCAGACCCTGGTCTTCCATCTTCCTTAACTGTCCGGTCAGGGAAGCAGGCCGGATATCCAAACCTTCCGCCAGTTGGCTGGCCCGCATGGGGCCGCTCTCTCTGAGTATATACATAGTACGGAAAACGCTCCGTGAAAGTTGCCGTCCCCCGGGATCATAAGGGCGCCTCCTGCGGCTTACACGCGCCAGGCGCATGATCATATCCAATGTGTCTTTCTTTTCCATTTAACTTCCTTTTCATCAAATAACTAAGGTACCTAAGGACATTATACTTAGGTACCTTAGTTATGGCAAGTGCCGTAAGGTACAGTTAATACTCAACCAACCAACTGGCTGGCTTCTATCGGTTATCTGAAGATTGGCTGAAGACCGGGGACTTCGTCCGATGGCGGCCATCTACCCAATGTCTTGCTGTATATTTCAAATCCCATTGAGTCATATTTGACATTTCCATTGAGTCATATTTCAACCCTCGGGCCATGCGAGCCGGATACGCACCACAGTATCCTTAATAGATCGCACGCAAGAGACTGCAAAGCATCCCAAAAGAAAGGCAAATACCAAAACCGTTCAGTCTTGGCACTTGCCTTCATTCATGGGGCAATCGCTGCCCCTGTGGCAGCGATCAGCCTGTACCTTACATACTCTTATAGAAGGGATAGTTCTCTTCTTCGATCTGCTCCAGGGAAGGCATGGGGAAGAATTTTTCCTGGCTCTCTTCCATGAACATGAGACCCCGTTTAATGGAGCGGTAGGACTGGCGGGCCAGGACGTTGTGGAGGGCCAATCCCTTGGAACGGCTCTGGGGCTTGGATTCCATGTCCAGGATGGCATCCCGGAGCTTGGCCGGATGAATGCCCACAATAGGCGAGGGGACGAAGGGATTCTGGTTGAAACGATCCATGAAGGTATTCAGGTCGAAGTCCATGAGAATATAGAAGAGCCTGGGAACACTGAGGAGCGGATGGCCGCCCGTATAGTATTTGCCGTAGTCATGCATGTCCATACGCGACAGGGAGATCATGTGCAGGGGCGCAACTTCGACAAAGACATTGAAACTGTCAAGCTTCTTGGGCTGGACATAGGATCCTTCCTTCAATTCAAGGAAGGTGCCGTCCGGGTTGCCAAGATAGAGAGCCTTAATGGCATCCAGACTGACATGCTCCAGGACCCTGTAGCTTGACACATACTGGGTGGCCTTGGGTCGGCCGTCGGGGTGGACTACCAGGCCTTTCATGGCTTGATCGATCTGGAAGTAGGGGTGGCGGTAGTTGATGTCCAGCTCAGCGAAAATCAGCTTGCCCTCGTAATAGCTGGTCGATCCATAGCTGTAGCGGACAACGAAGTCCTTGGGCGACAGCTGGGAGAGAAGCAGGGCCTCGGTGGGATAAAGGACCATATAGAGACGGGCTTGATAGGTTGTCATAAATTCAATCCTCCTTTTAAAGCAGGGGCGCAATAACCAGGGCCACCATGGCCATCAGTTTGATCAGAATATTCAGTGAAGGGCCGGACGTGTCCTTGAAGGGATCACCCACCGTGTCGCCGACAACCGAGGCGTTGTAGGCCTCTGTGTTGCTGTGGATCTGCTCGTCGGCCTCGATGGTTTTCTTGGCGTTATCCCAGGCTCCGCCGGCGTTGGACATGAAGATGGACAGGCAGACACCGGAAATGGTAGACCCCACAAGAAGGCCAAGGAGCATCTCCTTGCCGCCCAAAAAGCCCGTGAGAACCGGGGCCAGGAGGGCCAGAATGGCGGGCAGAAGCATCTCTTTCAGGGCTGACCGGGTACTGATATCGACGCAGCGCCCATAGTCAGGCTTGGCGTCACCGGTCAGAATACCCGGGATCTCCCGGAACTGCCTGCGGACCTCATTGATCATCTGGAAGGCCGATTTGCCGACCGCGTTCATGGTCAGGGCAGAAAAGAGAAAGGGAATGACCGCGCCGATAAAGGCTGCCACCAAAATATAGGGGTGGGCGATTTCAGCAATATCAATACCTGCCGCTTCCTTGAAGGAAGAAAAGAGGATGATGCTGGTCAGGGCCGCTGAGCCGATAGCAAAACCCTTGCCGATGGCAGCTGTCGTATTGCCCACCGCGTCCAGCTTGTTGGTGATCTCGCGGACCCGGGCCGGGAAGTGGGCCATCTCAGCCAGGCCTCCCGCGTTGTCGGCGATGGGTCCGTAAGCATCAACAGCCAGCTGGATACCCAGAGTGATCAGCATGCCGGTCGAGGCGATGCCGATGCCGTAGAGGCCTCCGGTCAGGAAGCTACCCAGGACTGCGAGACCAATGACGACTACGATAGGGAAAGTGGAGGTCATGCCTACGCTGATACCGGTGATGATGTTGGTGGCGGAACCCGTCTGGCTGGCCTTGACCAGGTTGTTGACCGGCCTTCGGTCAGTGCCCGTGTAGTATTCGGTGATCTGGCCCACCATGACACCTGCCAGCTGGCCGATGACCGTGGCTCCGATCAGATGCCAGCGGCCCAGCTGGCCGGCCGCTCCAAATGTTTCCTCCCCAACCAGAAGGGCAAAGAGGACAACAACCAGAATAAAGGCCAGGCCCGACGCGACAAAACTGCCTCTGTTAAGGGCTTTTTGCGGGTCAGCTCCCTCCTTGATACGGACGAAAAAGGTACCGGCAATGGAAGCCAGGACGCCCAGTCCTGAAATCAGGAGAGGCAGGAAGAGCAGCTTAATCTTGAGCTCCAGGCCGGCCCCGGGCACAGTGACAGCCAGGATCATGCAGCCCACGATGGAGCCCACGTAGGACTCAAAAAGGTCAGCGCCCATGCCGGCCACGTCACCGACATTGTCACCGACGTTGTCCGCGATGACGGCCGGATTGCGGGGGTCATCCTCGGGGATGCCGGCTTCCACTTTGCCGACCAGGTCGGCCGCTACGTCGGCTGCCTTGGTATAGATTCCCCCACCTACCCGGGAGAAGAGAGCAACGGATGAGGCCCCCAATGAAAAGGCTGTGCACAGGGGCAGGATACTTTGAGCCAGAACCGTCTCGTCCACCTGAGCAAAGCGGCCCCAGGCGAAAAGAAAGACGGCAAAGAGCCCTACCAGGGCCAGGCCTACCACGGTCATGCCCATGACAGTGCCGCCTGTGAAGGCCACCTTCAAGGCCCCATTCAGGCCATGATCCTTGGCGGCCTGTGTAGTGCGCGCGTTGGCCTTGGTAGCCACCCGCATGCCCAGAAAACCGGCCAGGGAAGAGGCCAGAGCCCCCAGAATAAAGGCCAGGGCCTGAAATCTCATGAAACCGGTGTTGGCCAGGACAAGAGCTCCGGCTACCAGGACGACAAAGGGCAGCAAAAAGAAATACTCCCGGCGCAAAAAGGCCATGGAGCCCTCGGAGATATGTTGGCTGATTTCCATCAGTCTTTCGCTGGAAACCTCCTGACTGCTGACCCAGCGGGTACGAATTGTCGCAAAAAGCAGTGCAACCAGCCCGCTTGCCAAAACGGATAACAAGAATTTCAATTCCATGCTCCGACCTCGTTTTCTCTTCTTTATTAAGAAGTATACCTAATCGGCGGGCATGTGTCGGCGATTGACTCCTTGGATTTATTCCGGAGGTCTGCAGGCCGGCCCCTAAGTCAGAAAAACGGGATCTGAAAAGTCCCGTCAGGGCAGCCCGGCGGCCAAGGCCGCCGGGCTTTTCCAAATGATTCAACATCAATTCAGACTGGCCAGTAACTCGTCATAGAGACCCCATCCCCCATCACCTGTCACCTGGAAGGTCTTTGTGGGGATGACTTCACCGGCCGGCAAGAAACTGCCATTGATAAAGAGCCTGTCGGGCATATCGTCCGCCACCTGGAAGGCCAGGAAGAGCGAGGCTTGATTCTCTCTATCGAAGAACTGCAGCTCCAGGCGGTCGCTGGTGCCCATGGCTTCAGCCGGATTCTCGACTTCCATAATTTCCAGATTCAGAAGGCGAAGGAACCAGGACTCCAGACTCTGGCCGCCCTTGATCGTCTTCTGGCTGATCTTGACTGGGACACTGCCATCATAACGATAGCGTGTGAGCTGTAGTGACTCTGCCTCCACATCCTCCTGGCCCCAGGCTTTCAGCCAGTCTTCGATGGTATTCCGGTCATGGGGCCCCCTTGAAGTAAAACGGAAGAGGCTTCCGTCTGCCATGCTGGGCAGCTTGGCATAGGCGGATGAAGATAAATCAGCCTTGACGCTCCAACCATCTGCCCGCCTGTCAAAGACAAAGGTAAACTGGCCGTCCGGCGTCTTCAGAGTCAGCAGATCGTCTTCAATGACATACTTGCCGGAGGGCATGTAACTCATGGCGGTATGAAGGTCCAGGAGGAAGTCCCCGCTGTCAAAGAGCTGCAGGCTGGCCCGGTCAGGCGAATCTGGCTCCCCATAGAAGTAGGTGTTGACCAGATTGCCTTCTCCGTAAGGTCCAGTGGTTTCCGCAATATAGGCGTCATAGGCCGAACAGTCAGCCACTTCCGCCTTCTCAATCTCTACAAGCAGAAACCATCCGTCCATGACCGTATCGCCCGACGCTGCTTGAATGCGGCGGATGGCAAGATTCAGCTGCCCGCTTTTTGTCAAAGCCTCCAGGATCTCAAAGCGGTCAGCATTGGTCCCCGCGGTCAGGTAGGCAACGAAGAGGGAGTGGTCGGAGAAGAAAGCATCGGTGTATTTTTGAGCCTGTTTTGAGAAAAGGACCGAGTCCGAGCTGTCCCTGCCAAAGTCAAAGTAAGCGGACAGATCCCTGTAAAAGGCGACGAAGTCTGCCCGGTTTTCCAGTTTGACCAAGGGTGTCAGGTGCTCCCTATTGCCGTACTGCCTTTGACTGTCACGGTTCTCAGATCTTTCCACCATGGCCAGGTAGCCTGCCTCTGAATAGCCCACCTCCGAGGCAAAAGCCTGGTACTCCACCTCTTTGGCCAGCTCGCCCCTGGGCAGGGGTCCCAGGCGCCCCTTGATGTTAAGCAGGCCGTCCTCCAGGACCAGCGGTCCGCTTTCCAGGATCTCCTTTTTCATCCAGGGACGCATGGCTACGAAGAGGACATCATCTTCAAGGTATAAGTCGTAGTCATGGAAACCCCGATGCCAGAGCTGGTAATGGACCCTGTTTACGAAATCCACTACCACTACATGGGTGTCCATGATCCCTGAACCGATGCTGATGGTTGAACACAAGTCAGGTTTGCCATCCCCCGTCAAATCACAGAAGAAGACGTTGTGGATGGGCATTCCCAGGAGGACTGTCTCTGTCCCGCCTTCCGTCACGGCCACAAGCTCACCGGCTGTCCATCGGAAGGTGACCCCCGGGAATTCGTCCAGACGGGTCTCCAGGCTCTCCGGCCAGTCGGCCAGATCATCCGCACCAAAGAAGTTGAACCATTCCACAGCCAGGGATCCCGCGGGTACCGGCAGGGTCTCCGATCCACTTGGGGAAGTAGGGATCACCGGGTCATCCTTAGGGTTGGTCAGGAAACAGACAGCCAGGACGATTGAGGCCATGAGAACCAGAAGAATAATCCAGAAGGCAGGTTTTTTGTAATTGAGCACGGAACGGATCCTTTCTTTGACGGCCACCTCCCCGAAAGCCAGGGGGCAGGCCATGATGGCCCTATGGGGAATGCTGGATGCCAGCAGAGTCTGGGAATATTCAAGTCTCCCCTCCTTGCCCAGATCACGGATGACCTTCTCGTCGCAGGCCATCTCGATATCCCGGCAGAGCAGGATGTAGGCCAGCCAGGAAAGGGGGTTGAACCAGTAGAGGGTAAGAAGCAAAAAGCCCAGGGGTTTCCACCAGTGATCCCGCCGCTTCAGATGGGCACGTTCATGGGCCATAATCAGAGCCTGCTGACCCGCCTCCAGACCTGAAGACAGGTAGATCCGGGGCTTTATCAGACCCAGGATGAAAGGTGTCTCTATCTCATCGCAGATATAAACCCCATCTTCCAGACGAATGGAGGCCCTGACCTTCTTTTTTAAGCGCCCATAACTCAAGGCTGCGTAAAACAGGAGCAGGACCATGCCGGCCAGCCAGACATAAGCGGCCACCTGGGTCCAGATCTGCAGGGGATTGACGGAGGCGCCGGCAGCCGGTGTAAAGGTTTCCTTGATCACGGGATTAAGCCAGCTGTTGAAGGCCGGGATACCGCTTTGAATTCCTGGGTCCGCCGAATAAAGAATATCAGGACTGACCGTTTGGCCGCTGGGAATAAGACTCAAGGCACTCTTGAAAGAGAAAGGAAAGACCAGGCGGAGGCCTACCACAGACCAGAGCAGGCAGATCTGCCATTTGGGCGCCTTCTTCAGAAGGAGGCGAAGACCGGTGACAGCCAGAATCAGCCAGCCTGCCGTGATGCTCATATTGAGGAATTTAAGAAAAAGACTGGCCATGATCTAGTCCTCCCTGGCGGCCTGATCAATCATCCGCCTGATCTGCTCCGCCTCTTCCGCCGACAGAGCCTTGCGGCGGGTGAAGGCGGCAATGAAGGCCGGCAGGGAACCATCGAAGGTTTTGTCGACGAACTGTTCACTTTGCAGGGCGTGAAATTCTTTGCGGGAAATCAGGGAAGAAACCACACCCCCGTCATTCTTGAAAAATCCCCGGTCACTGAGCTTGCGCAGGACCGTATAAGTGGTGGACCGGTTCCAGTCCAGAAGCTCCTGACAGAGCTTGACCAGATCCCGGGAATGCAAGGGCTCATTGTCCCAGATAATGTCCGCGAAGCGGGATTCCACTTCACCCAGCCTGATCTCTGCCATGGCCTGCCTCCAATCAAGTCTATCGCTTATAGACTACTTGAAGTCTACTCCCGATAAACTGGCTTGTCAAGCTCTCGTTTCCAATAGAAATAAGATATCTTTTATTGGCTCTTGACCTCCTTTATAATGGGCTTCACCTCTTGCATAGTTGAACCATGGGAGGGCCACAAGATGTACATTGAGACCGCACGCTTAATCATCAAAGACCTGGATGAATCCATGGCTATGAGCGTTCATCTCAATTCTCTGGATGACGACAACCGGCGTTTCCTTCCCGATGAGGTCTTTGAGTCTCCGGAAGATGCCCTGGCCGCCATCCAGCATCTGATCGCCTGCTATCAAGGTAGGGACGGCCCTTTCGTCTATGCTGTCCTTCTGAAAACGGATCAACAGATCGGCCACGTCCAATTGGTCAAAATCCGGGAGGGATGGGAGATCGGCTTTCACACCAGCCAGGACTACGGAAGCCGGGGTTATGCGACAGAAGCGGTCAAAGCCTTCCTCCCAATGATTATGGATCAGGTGGATACACCGGTCATCTACGGTATCTGTGACCAGGAGAATCTGGCATCGAGAAAGGTGATGGAAAAGTGCGGCTTCACCCTAATTAATGAGGGCGTGGGCTCTTATCAGGGTGAAGAGCGCCCGATCTGCAGGGACCTGCTGGCTGACCCTGGCCGGATTGAAGACCTGGTTGGCAGGCTTATGGCAAGCGATGACCAGGAGGCTTACCGCTCCATGAAGAAGCTGGAAGCTGTCAGCCGGGAAGCCGATGCAGTCTACCCCTTCCTTGGATCTTTTTTCACCATGCTCAATCACGCCAATTCTTACATCCGAACCCGGGGACTGATCCTGATCGCCGCCAATGCCAGGTGGGACAAGCAGGGACAGATTGACGGGAACATGGATACCTATCTTGAGTACATCATGGACCCCTCTCCCATCACTGCCAGGCAGTGCATCAAGTCCTTGCTCCTGATGGCCTGCTACCGGCCCGGATTGAGATCCAAAATCGTGCATGCCCTGGAGAGTGCGGATCATTCGTACTATCAAGAGAGTATGCGTGAACTCCTTGGAAAAGACATTGGCCTGGTAGTTGAACAGCTTGAAAGGAGCGGATCTTGACCGATTTTTTCTTTTTTAGAACTTAGGACTTATCATCCACATACCGGCGCAATGTCGCTTCATCCAAAACATAAATCCGGCCTCTCTTTGTCGCGATGACCCCCTCTGCCTTGAGTGTGGCGCAAATACGGGAGACATGGACATGGGAGGCGTTGATGGCCGAGGCCAGGCTTTCGTGGGTCAAACGGACACAGCCATGTGTCTTGTATTCATTGCTATCCATAAATAACAAAAAGAAACTTGCCAGGCGAGTGGTGGCATCGCGTACACTTTGTGTTTGAGCGTCAAGGCACATAAGCCGCAGGACGTCGCCCACGTAAAGCATGAGATCCCGGCAGAAGGCCGGATTCAAGTCGCACATCCGGTGGAGCTCCGGTACGGTAATGGGCACGGCAGTACAGGATGTGAGTGCCTCAGTCATGACAACGGAGGGCTCATTGCCCCGCAATCCATCCAAGACAAAAAGGGAGTTATCTTTATGAAAACCGACAATGCGTACATAGCCGCGCTGATTGGTGGTGTAAATTTTTACGATCCCCTCCACCAAAAAGTAGAGGCATTTTGGCACCTGGCCACTTTGACTGAATATTGTACCTTTGGGGTAGTCCAGAGGTTTTCGGCTCTGCTCCAGAATAAAGGAACGGTAAGGCTCCAAGCTGTCTTCAAGTATATAGGTGATTGGATCATAGGCTTCCCTAGCCACGGCTACCCTCACTTGGACCCGACTATATCACATGATATAGTTCGGCCTCCGGCAGATAGTATACGGTAAGAGTACAGAAAAATGAAAGCGAGCTCTTGCAATGTCGAAGATGTTCCCAACACTCATTTCCCCTGCCAAAATTGGCAAAGTAACACTCAAAAACCGTATTCTGAAAGCACCCCAGTCATCCGGTATGAACAACATGGACGGCACGGTCTCGGAGCGGGCCATTCGCTACTACTCCGACCAGGCTGCTGGAGGCGCGGGTTGTATTATTGTCGAATACGCCTATGTCGATGACATTGGAGCCAAATCCGCCCATTGCCATCTGGGTATTTCCAACAACGAGCACATTCCCGGTCTGGCCTGGCTGGCCGAGTGCATCCGGGAAAACGGCGCCGTACCTGCCATCCAAATCGAGCATTGCGGCCGCCAGAAATTTCTTGGAACCCAGCCCATTTGCGGACCGTCAGCCATCCCCTGGCCCAAGCTCTGGGACCAGTATGGTATCCAGTCGGTGCCCCATGTCTTGACCATTGAAGAAATACAGGATGTCGTTCATGCTTTTGGCGATGCGGCCCTGCGCGCCAAGCTGGCCGGCTTTGAAATCGTAGAAATTCATGGAGCCCACGGCTACCTGCTCACCAACTTCTTCTCCCCGACAACTAACCATCGCGACGATCTCTACGGCGGCAGCCTGGAAAACCGTATGCGCATCTATTTGGAAATCTATCGCGATGTACGGAAAAAGGTGGGACCGGACTTTACCGTTACCATCCGCCTGAGCGGTACCGATTATGAGCCGGACGGCTTCCCTATCGAGGAGACCGTTGAATTGGCCAAGGCCTTGGAAAAAGAAGGAATCGACGGCATCCATGTTTCCGGCGGTGACCACCACACCATGATTCACCAGGTTTCACCCATGGCCATCGAGGTCTGCCACAATGCTTGGGCGGCGCGGGAAATCAAGAAACATGTCAGCGTACCCATCATCGCGTCAGGGTCCATTACCCTGCCCCAATACGCAGAAGAGATTCTGTCGACCGGTGGCGGTGACTTTGTCGGCCTGGGACGTCCCTTGTGGGCAGATCCCGAGTGGCCCACCAAGGCGGCCGCCGATCATCCGGAAGATATCCGGCCCTGCATCCGCTGCAATGAGGGCTGCCTGGAGCGCACCTTCTTTAACTACAAGGCTGTCACCTGCGCGGTCAATCCGGTGATCAGCCGTGAAGGGGAACTCAAGATCAAGCCCGCTGACAAGAGACGCAAGATCGCTGTTGTCGGCGGCGGCCCTGCCGGCATGGAGGCTGCCCGTGTGGCCAAGCTCCGGGGACATGACGTCACCTTGTTTGAAGAGAAAGATCGCTTGGGCGGACTCCTCATTGAGGCCGCAGCGCCGGAATTCAAATCAGATCTTCTTCCTCTGATTGAATACCAGATCACCCAGCTCAAGAAATTGGGAATTCCTGTCGAGCACAAACGTGCAGGCATGGAAGATCTGAAACCCTATGACGCCGTGGTGTGCGCCACAGGCAGTACACCCATAATCCCCGGCATTGCAGGCGTCGATAAACCGATTGCCGTCGATTCACTCACAGCCATCAACAATATGGACGCCATTGGCAAAAAAGTAGTCGTGGTTGGCGGAGGCCTGGTCGGCAGCGAAACCGCCTTGGATCTCGCTGAACGGGGCCACCAGGTGACCCTGGTCGAGCTCTTGCCCCAAATCATGCACGGGGTAGCCGTTACAGACTTTCTGGCTTACAGTGAACGGATTGCCAAAACCGATATGTGTATCCTGACCAATACCAGGCTGACCGAGATTCTGGACCATGGAATCAGGGTCGAAACAAAGGACGGCAGCGAAGAGATTCAAGCGGATACAGTCATACTGGCCCTGGGTCTTAAAGCGGAACACGGCCTCTACGATGAATTGATTGCATCCGGCAAAGAGGCCTATCTTGTAGGCGACGCCATCAGTGCCGGCAAGATATTTGATGCCTTCCACACCAGCTATCGGCTGGCACTCAAGATCTAGCCCTCACCTTACGGGGTTTCAAAGCCGGGCGGGAAGTCACATGGTTGACCTCCCGTCCGGCTTTTTGCTGGAACTGGAAGGCCCCCATCATTTGATCCTGCAAAAGTTCGCGCTTTAGGTTAGGCTTGAATTGTTTGAAAGCACAGGAAACCCAACCAAAGGAGGCATCGTTTGACTGATATTGAAAAGGCTGTCAGGCTCTACACCCTCATGGCGGACCGCTTGGAAGCAAGCGGCCACGCTCCCCGCCAGGCCCGGATCTACCGGGAACAGGCCGACTTAATTAGAGGTTGCCAGACCCTGGAAGAAGCCACTGAAAAAATCAAGAACTCACCCTACTATCTGGGTACAGGCGCTGCCCTTCTGCAGGACAAGCTGGCTGCCCTGGCCCGGGCCTCGGAAGCCGTCGGTATGCCCGATGTGGCTGAGGTCTATTGGGACAAGATCCAGGCCATCGAAGACGACGTCGCTGCCATGTACGAGACGGGCTATGAGACGCGGGCTTCCAATCTCAAGCGGCCTTATCTGGAGACCTTTGAGGCCTTTGCCTCCCTCTACCGGACCTATTTGACCCTGTCCGGCCAAAGCGCTCTGGATACCAGCGGCCGGGAATCCATGCTCAAAGATCTCAGGGAAGCCCTGGGTCGCCTTCAAAAACCAAGCACTTCCTTTGAGGAACTGGCCGGACTTCCTGCCTTCCGCCGCCTGGTGGAAGCGGACGACGCAGCCTACGGTTCTTTTGTCCAGGCGGTCCCCCGCCTGGCAGCCCATGGTCCCGACCTTGCCTCGACCATCGAAGCCATCGAAGCGGATTGGAAGAAGACCCTGTCCGAGCTCCAAGCCAACCAGGGTCCCGTCAAGGCGGCAGGGCAAGCCAACCAGGGACGGGTCCGCCGGGCCCAGGCACTGGCAGAGGCCCCCTCATCCCGACAGGGCACCTACCAGTTCAGCCAGGAGGAGGTGATTCCTTTTGTCTAATTTGAATCGCGATACCATTCAAGGTTATCTGACCATTTTCAAGGATTACCAGCCCATGCACCCCGACCTGCAAGCCCAGGTGGATGATCTGGGCCGGCGCATGTACGCTTTAGCCGATGCTCACTCGGATCCCATGGCCTTCTTCCAGGCTTTCTCCCAGTCCGGCCTACAGGAGGAGTATTCCGCCCTCATGGGCAAGGTTGTCATGGCCAGCATGGGGACAGTGGCAGCGGATGGAACAGTCAAGACTGACTACAGCGATACCCCCGCCCCTGAAGTTTTTTCAGTCCGCCAATACCTGGAACAGTACCGGATCCCCTATGAAGAAGTAAAAAAAGCAGGCTACCGCAAACGAGGTGAGAGAGCCTATGAAGAGCTCCTGGCTCTTGCGGATGAGACCGAGGATATGCAGGAAGCCCAGCTGCAGATCGAGGAAAGGCGTCTGCTCTGGAAGATCGTCAAGGAAGACAGTCTGGATATTTTCCAGCCCATCCTGGAAGCCATGGACCCCCTCCAGGCCGAGAGCCTCCCTCTGGAAAAACATGTGGAGGTTTATCTGGAATCGGATGGCGACGAGGCTCTGACCTATGGCCTGGAGCTTGCCGAAAACGAAAAGGCCCTCCTGGTCGGCCGGGCTATGTCCCGGGTACAGCTGACGGTTCTCCTGGCCGGAATCCTCATGGACTACCAGGCCAACAAGCTGACGGCCCAAAGAAGCGGCGGCCAGGGACCGACCGGTCAAAATGCCGTCAGGCAGATGATCGCCCTGCGCCTGGCAGCCCAAAAGACCCTTGGTCTTCTGTCAAGCGATTTCCAGATGACCTTCGCCGATCTGATCCGGGAGCCCGCCCTTATGATCTGGCTCCTGGTACCCAAAAACGCTGATGAATTGGGCCGCTTCAAGGTGACCCTCCATCCCCAGAATATCCGGGCCATGGAAGATCTGGTCGGGGAAATCCAATCCGGCCTGACCACCCTGGAACTCCTGAAAAGAGAAAATGATCCGGTCCTCTGGTATGCCCTGGTGGGCGCAGAAGGCCGAGCTTACGAAGACAGAGCAGAGAAGGCGGCCCAGGCCTCCAACGCCTCCCTGACCTACTTCCGCTACAAGGCCAGCCTGGATCAGGCGGGCACGGCCTTCCTGCCGAAAAGGGAGAAGAAGCAAGGACCCCAGGGTATGGCTCAGGCCCTGGATGCCGCCCCTGCCAAGGGCTTCCTCAAAGGCCTTCTGGGCCGCTAAAGACGCCAAGGCAAAGGCCCGGCCATTGGTGGTTCACCTGCGGCCGGGCCTTAATCATTTTAATCCCTTTTCAAGACTTTTTTCTTACCAGACCCGTGTGCTAATGAGCGTGAACTTTTTTGCGTCTGATCAGGAAAGCGCCAAGGCCAAGTGCCGCAAGCAGGAGGAAACCGCCCAGAAGCCACCAAAGCCAAGCGGAAGGACCTTGGGGGCCATCCTGGTCAAGACTCCATTGGGCAAAGACCGCCAGGGGTGACAAGTTGTCCAGCTTGAATTCTGCCTTGCCCCCGGCCGCCTTGGCCGTGTAGGTCTGCATGCTGCCCTTGGAGCTGTG
>Ga0265293_10001523_pt1 | contig 50343 bp, 52 predicted proteins | sample Munlanlewell138R_FD_192505 | JGI IMG/M metagenome (GOLD analysis project Ga0265293, IMG submission 192505) | Leachate microbial communities from a municipal landfill in Southern Ontario, Canada - Leachate well 138R | ecosystem: Engineered > Solid waste > Landfill > Unclassified | place: Canada... | reverse complement strand
GTCAGCGACGCAGCCGAGCAGATGGAGGCCAAGGCCGGCCACCTGTCCAACGTCACCTACACGGCGCCGACCGAGACCGGGGGTACGGAGAGTGTGACCGATGGGGACAGCCTCGCGCAGGCGGTGCCGCGTGTGGGGCGCAACGATCCATGCCCCTGCGGCAGCGGCAAGAAATACAAGCAGTGCCACGGCCGGCTGACATGAGACGCCTCCCCTCCTGCACCGCTGGGTGGCCCGGTGCCGCCGCAGGCCCCTGGAGGGTTGCACCCGGCGGCCCGGCCAGGCCGTTTCCGTGGCGGACCGCGACAGGGTCATTTATTTCGTTGCACTTCTTCCATTCATAGGCGCGACCCCCATGCCCGTATTGCTTGAACGTCCTGATCCCGCTTTGCTGTTGCCCGTGGCCGGTGTGCGCATCGGCGTGGCGGAGGCCGGTATCCGCAAGGCCGGACGCAAGGACCTGACGGTATTCCTGATCGACGAGGCCGCCTCGGTCGGTGCCGTGTTCACCCGCAACCGCTACGCGGCGGCGCCGGTGCAGGTCTGTCGTGATCATCTGGCGGCCGGGCAGGGCGTGCGTGCCATGGTGGTGAACACCGGCAATGCGAACGCCGGCACCGGCGAGGCCGGCCTGGCCGATGCGCGCCAGACCGCGCTGGCCGTGGCCCGCGCCCTGGGGGTGCCGCACGAGCAGGTGCTGCCGTTCTCGACCGGTGTGATCATGGAGCCCCTGCCCCTGGACCGTCTGCTGGCCGGTTTGCCATCGGCCCTGGCCGATGCCGCCACGCCAGAGGCGGCAACCGGCGCCCAGTGGCTGAAGGCCGCCGAGGGCATCATGACCACCGATACGGTGCCCAAGGCCGTCAGCCGGCGCTTGCGTGTCGCCGGGCACGAGGTTTCGATCAGCGGCATTGCCAAGGGGGCGGGCATGATCCGTCCCAACATGGCCACCATGCTCGGCTTCGTTGCGACCGACGCAGCGGTGGCGCCCGGGCTCATGGATGCGCTGGTCGCACGCCTGGCCGATGCGTCCTTCAATCGCGTGACGGTCGATGGCGACACCTCGACCAACGACTCCTTTGTGCTCGTGGCGACCGGCCAGGCCGGGCATGCACCGATCACCGACCTGGACAGTGCCGAGGGGCAGGCTTTGCTGCAGGCTCTGACCGAGGTGGCGCAGTTTCTGGCCCATGCCATCGTGCGCGATGGTGAAGGGGCGACCAAGTTCATCACGGTGCAGGTCGAAGGGGGGGCCAACCAGGAGGAATGCCTCAAGGTGGCCTATGCGGTGGCCCATTCGCCGCTGGTCAAGACGGCGTTCTTTGCCAGCGACCCGAACCTGGGCCGTATCCTGGCGGCGGTGGGCTACGCAGGCATCGACGACCTGGATGCGACGAAGATCGAGCTGTATCTGGGTAATGTGCATGTGGTCAAGGCCGGTGGCCGCAACCCCGACTACCGCGAGGAAGATGGCCAGCGGGTGATGAAGGCGCCCGAAATCCTGGTGCGCATCGGACTGGGACGTGGCGACGCGACCGAGACCGTGTGGACCTGCGATTTCAGCCATGACTACGTCTCGATCAATGCCGACTACCGCTCCTGAGCCACCTGCGATGAACGAGCAATTCGAACGACTCCTGCAGCGCGCCGAGCAGTTGATCGGCCGCATCGAAGCCGTGCTGCCCAGACCCATGGGCGAGCCTGACTGGACCGCCTCGATCGCCTTCCGCTACCGCAAGCGCAGCGGTGGTCATGGCGTCCTGGAGCCGGTGCGCCACGTGGCGCAAATGCGGCTGCAGGACATCCAGGTCGTCGATGGTCAGAAGGAAAAGATCCAGCGCAACACCGAGCAGTTCGTGCAGGGTTTGCCTGCCAACAACGTGTTGCTGACCGGCGCACGGGGCACGGGCAAGTCCTCGCTGGTCAAGGCCTGCCTGAATGCGTACGCGCAGCGGGGGCTGCGGCTGATTGAGGTGGACAAGTCCGATCTGGTGGACCTGCCCGACATCGTGGACATCGTGGCGGACCGGCCGGAGCGTTTCATCGTTTTTTGCGACGACCTCAGCTTCGAGGAGGGCGAGGCCGGCTACAAGGCGCTCAAGTCCATCCTCGACGGTTCGGTCTCGGCCACGGGCCAGAATGTGCTGATCTATGCGACCAGCAACCGCCGTCATCTGCTGCCCGAGTACATGAAGGAGAACCTGTCCTACACGCACACGGCCGACGGTGAGGTACATCCGGGCGAGGTGGTGGAGGAGAAAATATCCCTGTCCGAGCGTTTCGGGCTGTGGGTGAGTTTCTACCCCTTCAGCCAGGACGAGTACCTGCGCATCGTGTCGCAATGGCTGCAATCGTTCGGCGTTTCCGCCCAGGATGCGGAAGCGGCCCGACCGCAGGCCCTGGTATGGGCGCTGGAGCGCGGTTCGCGCAGTGGCCGCGTGGCCTATCAGTTCGCGCGCGATTACGCCGGCGCCCGCGGCGCCGAGCGGGCGACGGTGGGGGAGGCAGCCGGGTGACAGGGCAGACCGAATCGGTGCTGGTGGTGGACGGTGGGCTGAGCGGCCGCCAGACGGCACCGCAGGCGGTGATTGATGTGGCTGTCGGTATCCTCATCGACGCGCAGGGGCGCTACCTGCTGACCACACGCCCGCCAGGCAAGGTCTATGCGGGCTACTGGGAATTTCCGGGCGGCAAACTGGAGGCCGGTGAAACCGTGGCGCAGGCACTGCAACGCGAGCTGCACGAAGAAATCGGCGTGACCATTGGCCCGGTGCATCCCTGGCGCGAGTCACTGGTCGAGTACCCGCACGGGCGGGTTCGCCTGCATTTTTGCAAGGTGCGCGAGTGGCGAGGCGACATGCACATGCGGGAAGGCCAGCGTTTTTCGTGGGAGACGCTGCCGGTGCAATGCCAACCCGTGCTGGCCGGTGCCGTGCCGGTGCTGACGTGGCTGATGGAGGAAGCAGGCGTTTCGCCCAGCTGCTGAAACGGGTTCAACCCGATGCGAAATCAGGATCGAGATCTGGATCGGGTGCCGATGCCGGCAGCGCAAACTGTTCTGATGCCCAGGCACCCAGGTCGATCTGCCGGCAGCGCGCGCTGCAAAACGGTCGGTACGGATTGCTGGTGGCGTACACACTGGGGCCGCCGCAGGCGGGGCACTTCACCGTCCTGTGGGCTGCTGTGATGGGGGCTTCTGGCAGGCTCGACGGCATACCGGGCCTCACGCGCACAGGCTCAACTCGAAACTGCCGTCTTCCTGCACCGGATGCATCCGCTCGTCGGGGCCCCGTGTCAGCAGCCGTACCGACACCATGAGCCGGTTGCCGCTGATTTCCGGTACCCAGCCGGGGCCCGGGTCGATGCGCAATCGCAGCAACTGGAAGGTCCGGCCCTGTGGCAAGGTCTGCTGGAACTGACCACCGGGGGCCACCACCTTCTGGGGTGAGCCGGAGTCGCGCAGCATCTTGAGCAGCAGCATGATGGCCTCTGCCAAGGGGACGAGCGTGCCGGCCCAACGCTGCAGGTCGTCCTGGCGCTCCCGGCATGGACGGTGCTGCCAGTCGTAGTAGGCGGGGAGGTCGAACTCACAGGTGCCGCCCGGAATGCCAATGCGGCTGCGGATGCTCATGAGCCAGTCGTTCTCCGTCAGACTCTGGCCAGCCTTGCCGTTCATGGCATTCAGATTGGCGAAGCGCTCCTCGAGCTGTCCGATCGCCTCGTCCAGGGCATGCTCGGAGATCGCCGGGTTGCCGCGGTAGCTGTTGAGATGCTGCTTGTGCTTCTCGATGTCCTTGAGCACGTCGGACCGCATGTCCACACGCGACGCGACATCCATGATCTCGAAGATGGTCTGAATGGCGAAATGGTGGTCGAGCGGGTGCTCCCTGGGCATGAGTTCGCCCAGGCGCCGAAACAGGTGTTCCAGCCGGAGGTAAGTCCGAATGCGTTCGTTGAAGGGGTATTCGTACAGGATCACGGCGTGTCTGGGGTCCATGGGCGCATCATCGTACCCGCATCGTCACCATCATAGCCCGAACCCGGCCGCCAGATCAGCGACCAGGTGCTCGAGTGTGACGAGATCGATGCCATCGTTGAAGATGACGGCGTCGGCTGCCGGCAGGCGCTGTGCGCGGCTGGCCTGCTGCCCGATGACGGACTTGACGGCGTCGGCCGTCCAGCCACTGCGGGCCTGCACCCGTGCCACTTGTGTCTCCACGGTGCAGTCCACCACCCAGACACGGTCCACCCGCTGGGGCCACTGGCGTGACTCGACCAGCAGCGGCACATCGAACACGATGGGTGCCGAGCCGGCCTGCTCGACCATGGCCCGGGATTGCGCGGCCACAATGGGGTGGACGATGCGTTCGAGCGTGAGCCGGTCTTGCGGGTGTGCGAACACCCGCTCGCGCATGCGCTCACGAAGCAAGGCGCCGTCCGCACCGATGAAATCGGGCCCGAATGCGTCGCGGATCGCGGGGATGGCGGCGCCGCCCGGGCCCGTGCTGGCACGGGAGAGCGCATCGGCATCGATCACGCAGGCACCCCGCAGCGCCAGCAGCTGCGCCACCGTACTCTTGCCGCTGCCAATGCCGCCGGTCAGGCCGAGTCGCCAGGAAAATGGTTTGCTCACAACCCGATCACCGAGAGAATGCGCTGCGGACCGATGACCATGGCCGTGAGGCCGGCCAACGCCAGGAAGGGACCGAAGGGGACATAGCCGCCATCACGCAGTTGCCCGATCAGCTTGATACCGATGCCGACCACGGCGCCGATCACCGAGGCCATCAGGATGATGGGAACCAGGGCATTCCAGCCGAACCACGCACCCAGCGCGGCGAACAGCTTGAAATCGCCAAAACCCATGCCTTCCTTGCCGGTGGCAAGCCGGAAAGCCCAGTACACCAGCCAGAGCGAGAGATAGCCGGCCATGGCGCCCCACACGGCGTCTTCCAGCGACACCTGGAGGATGCCCATGGCGGACAGCGCCAGGCCAGCCCACAGAAGCGGCAGCGTGATGTCGTCGGGCAGCAGGGTGGTGTCCCAGTCGATGCCGGCCAGTGAAACGATGGCTGCCGAGAAACCACACCAGGCCAGCGCGGTCCAGCTCAGCCCCCAGTGCCAGCCGCACCAGGCGAACAGCACGGCCGTCAGCAGCTCGATCAGTGGGTAGCGCAGGCCGATGGGCGTGCGGCAGGCGGCGCAGCGGCCCCGCAGGGCGGCGTAGCTGAGCAGGGGAATGTTCTCGAACCAGCGAATGCGGTGCCCGCAATGGGGGCAGGTCGAACGGGGTGTGAGCAGGTTATAGGTGTCTTCCCCGCCATCGGGAGCGGGGGCCGGGACGGCGGCGATGTCCGTCGCCTGCAGCGACGCGCACTCGTCGGCCCAGCGCCGCTCCAGCATCTTGGGCAGGCGGTGGATGACCACATTCAGAAAGCTGCCAATGAGCATGCCGAGAATGCCCAGCACGATGGCGTCCATCACAGCCGGTGCCGACATCAGACGACCTGGCCCAGCTTGAAGATGGGCAGGTACATGGACACCACGATACCGCCGATGATGGTGCCCAGTACCACGATGATGATGGGTTCCATCAGGCTGGAGATACCGGCCACCATGTCGTCGACTTCCGATTCGTAGAAATCGGCCGCCTTGCCCAGCATGTGGTCGATCGAGCCGGACTCCTCACCGATCGCGCACATCTGCAGCACCATCGACGGGAAGAGGTTGGCGTTGTTCATGGCGACGGTCAGGCTGGTGCCGGTGGACACCTCCTGCTGGATTTTTTCCGTGGCCTTGGCATAGACGGAGTTGCCCGAGGCCCCGCCCACGGAGTCCAGCGCTTCGACCAGCGGCACGCCGGCGGCGAACATCGTCGAGAGCGTCCGGGTCCAGCGGGCGACCACCGACTTGTCGACGAGTATGCCGAAGATGGGGAGCTTGAGCAGCAGCCGGTCCATGAACATCTGGACCTTCTCGCTGCGTTTCCATGCCTGCATGAAGAAGTAGATGCCACCGCCGAGTACGCCGAAAATCAGCCACCAGTACTCGACGAAGAACTCGCTCATCGCGATCACGAACAGCGTCGGGCCGGGCAGATCCGCTCCGAACGAGGTGAATACCTCCTTGAATGAGGGGATCACGAAAATCATGATGATGGCCACCACCACGAAGGCCACGATGATCACCGATGTCGGGTACATCAGGGCCGACCGGATCTTGGACTTGATCGCCTCGGTCTTCTCCATATAGGTGGCCAGGCGGTCGAGCAGATCTTCCAGAATACCGGCGGCCTCCCCGGCCTCGACCAGGTTGCAATACAGGCTGTCGAAATAGATCGGGTGCTTTCGGAAGGCCGAACTCAGCGAGGTGCCTGTTTCGATGTCGGCACGGATGTCGTTGAGCAGCTTGGTGACACTGGGGTTGGGGTTGCCCCGGCCCACGATGTCAAAGGCCTGCAGCAGCGGTACGCCGGCTTTCATCATGGTGGCCAGCTGCCGGGTGAAGATGGCGATGTCCTTGGGCTTGATCCGCTTGCCCGAACGCATCTTGCGTTTTTTGATCTTGCTCGGTATCACGCCCTGGCGTCGCAGTGACGCGAGCACCTGGTTTTCGCCGCCGGCACGCGTTTCACCGCGCACGATCCTGCCGTTGCGATCCTTGCCTTCCCACTCGAAGACGAAATCCTTGATGCCTTTCGATGCCGCGGTCGCCATGAATTCCTCTTTCTTGCCCGTGCGTTTGTCACTCGTTGGTGACGCTGAGTACCTCGTCCAGTGACGTCATGCCCTGCTTGACCTTGAGCAGGCCCGATTCACGCAGGGTGCGCACGCCCTCCTTGCTGGCCTGCTGGGCGATGTCCAGTGCGGTACCGCCGCGCAGGATGATGCGCTGGATTTCCTCCGAGATCGGCATGACCTGGTAGATGCCCACCCGCCCCTTGTAGCCGTTGTTGCACGCCGAGCAGCCCACGGGACGGTACGGCGTCCAGGTGCCGTCCAGCTCCTCGGGTTTGAAGCCGGCATCGAGCAGCGCCTTGCGTGGCGCGTCCAGCGGTTCCTTGCAGTTCGGGCACAGCCGGCGCGCCAGACGCTGGGCGGTGATCAGGATCACGCTGGAAGCGATGTTGAACGTGGGAATGCCCATGTTCATCATCCGCGTGAGCGTGGTCGGTGCGTCGTTGGTATGCAGCGTCGACAGCACCATGTGGCCGGTCTGGGCGGCCTTGATGGCAATGTCGGCGGTCTCCAGGTCACGGATTTCGCCCACCATGATCACGTCCGGATCCTGGCGCAGAAAGGCCTTGAGCGCGGCCGCGAAGGTCAGGCCGGCTTTCTCGTTGACGTTGACCTGGTTCACCCCCGGCAAGTTGATTTCCGAGGGGTCTTCGGCGGTCGAGATGTTGACCCCCGGCTTGTTCAGAATGTTCAGACAAGTGTAGAGCGACACGGTCTTGCCCGAACCCGTGGGGCCGGTGACCAGCACCATGCCGTAGGGGCGCGAGATGGCGTCGAGCAGGCGCTCCTTTTCCTCGGGTTCGTAGCCCAGGGCGTCGATGCCGAGCTTGGCGCTGCTCGGGTCCAGGATACGGATCACGATCTTTTCGCCGAACAGGGTGGGCAGCGAACTGACGCGGAAGTCGATCACGCGGTCCGGGCCGACCTTGAGCTTCATCCGGCCATCCTGGGGGACGCGTTTCTCGGAGATGTCCATGCGCGAGATGACCTTGATGCGCGAGGCCAGCTTGTCCTTGATGGCCACGGGCGGCGAGGCGATCTCGCGCAGTTCGCCGTCGATGCGAAAGCGCACGCGGTAGTTGTGCTCGTAGGGCTCGAAGTGCAGGTCGGACGCGCGCATGTTGAACGCGTCGATCAGCATCTTGTGCAGGAACTTGACGACCGGTGCGTCGTCCACTTCGGACGCGGCGCCCTTGTCCTGCGGTTCGGTGGCCGACTCGGCGGCGAGATCGTCGAACTCGAATTCGTCGCCAATGATGTTGTCCATCGCTTCGCCGGCGGACACATTCAGTGCTTCGAGCAGCTTGCCGAGCTTGTCGTACTCGGCAATGACCCAGTCCACACCCATCTGCGTGGCGAACTTGATCTTCTCTGCCGCCTGGCGGTCAGACGGATCGGCCGTCGCAACGATCAGGCGGTTGTTGCGCTTGCTCAGGACAACGATGTGGTAGTCGGCGCAGATCCTGGGGTCCAGCAGGTCCTTGGGCAGGCGTTCGGGATCGATCGCGTCCAGATCCAGCAGCGGGGCCGCGAAAGCGGCCGACATCGTGTGCACGAGGTCGGAGGGCGACACGGCCGCGGAAGCGGTCAGCTCGGCGATGAAGCTGGTGCGCGAGGTCTGGGCCTTCCGAAAAATGTCCTCTGCGGCGCGCTGCCCCAGCTTGCCCGCGCTGACCAGGGCGCGACCCAGCCCGGGCAAGGCCATGGAGCTGGCGTCCTGGGAAGGGGTGTCCATCATTGCCATAGGGCTGTAATCTATCGTAAATCAATAACTTGCACGTTAATTTTGACGCAAATTGTGTCGAATTATTCCATTTGAACGGGGCATCGTTGCGGTAAGGAGTCGGCCGCGGCGGTGGCTCGCTGCCGCAGCCGGACAATTCAGCAGATGGTACGTGCATCAACCCTGTTGTTTTTGCATCAGTTCGAGCAGCAGGTTGATGCCGTTGCGCTCGAGCTGTATGGGCCGCAGCCGAAAGCTCTCGTTCGTCCGGGGGGGGCCGGCCGCCACAATGCTGGCAGGCTCCTGGGGTATGCCGCGTTCGAGTGGGGTGTGCGGCGACATTCGGCATCGGTCAGCCATGGGCGCGTTGTGTGGGCAAGCCAGGGCTCTGCCCCCCGTCATGATCCCCGCTGCCGTTCTGGCCGCCCTTGTTCCCCGTTACAGGGTAAGCTATTGATTTTTCAAAAGAAAAAGGCCGCTAAGCGTATGTTCTTAGCGGCCTTTGTCTGTGTGTCTGGTCGGGGTGAGAGGATTCGAACCTCCGGCCTCTACGTCCCGAACGTAGCGCTCTACCAGGCTAAGCTACACCCCGATGGCTCTAACGAGCCGATGAGGACAGCGCACATGTGGCCGTCCTTGCTGCATCAGGAACGCCGTTCCTGCAGTGCAGCCGCTAATTGTAGCAAACTTGCGCGGTATTCATTGTCCGGCAATGCTTGGGCGGCATCGATGGCGCGTTGTGCCTCGGCCATGGCGCTGGCGCGCGCGGCGTCCAGGGCGCCGGTGGCGCGGACGATGGCCAGGATGTCGTCCAGGTGGTCGGTGCTGCCCTGCTCAATGGCCTGGATGATCATTTGCCGCTCGGCTTCGCTGGCTCGCCGTAGGGCACAAATCACGGGCAGGGTGACCTTGCCCTCGCGCAGATCGTCGCCCAGGTTCTTGCCCAGCTCGGCGGCGCTGCCTTCGTAGTCCAGCACGTCGTCAATGACCTGGAATGCGGTGCCCAGCGCCTGCCCGTAGGTGGCGCAGGCGGCCTCGGTGGCTGGGTCGGCCTGGTGCAGGATGGCTGCGAGCCGGGCGCTGGCCTCGAACAGCTTGGCCGTCTTGGAGCGGATCACGCGCAGGTAGGCGGCTTCGTCCAGTGACGGGTCGTGCATGTTCATCAACTGCAGGACTTCGCCTTCGGCGATCACGTTGGTGGCGTCGGACAGCACCTGCATGACCCGCATGTTGTTCACGTCGACCATCATCTGGAAGGCGCGCGAATAGAGAAAATCGCCCACCAGCACGCTGGCGGCATTGCCAAAGCGCTCATTGGCGGTTTCGCGGCCGCGCCGCAGCGTGGATTCGTCCACCACGTCGTCGTGCAGCAAGGTGGCCGTGTGGATGAACTCCACCACCGCTGCCAGGGTGTGCCGGTGCGGATGCCGGTTGCCCAGGGCGCCGGCGACCAGCAGCAGCAAGGCCGGGCGCAGCCGTTTGCCACCAGCCGAGATGATGTATTGGGCAACCTCCTTGACCAGGGGCACTTCGGATGTCAGGCGTTCGTTGATGACGCGATCAACCTGGTGCATGTCCGGCTGGATGATGTCCAGTGGGGCGGAGGCGGAGGGGCTGGGGGTGGTCAAGATGGCTTGGGACGGTTGGGGCTCGGACAGTGCCGGATTATAAAAAGGACGCTCCTGTCGCCTGGGCGGGGCATGATGGTGGGTGTGCTCCGGCGCCGTTCTTGTCAGGTCAGGGGCTGCATGCTAAAATCCTTAGTTCGGTGGGATTTTCCTGCCGATGCTCGCGGCGATGTCGCTGTCGAGGTCTTTTCAAGAGGTTCATATGTACGCGGTCATAAAAACCGGTGGCAAGCAGTATCGCGTGGCTGCCGGCGAAAAAATCAAAGTAGAACAGATTGCTGCGGATGTGGGCCAGGAGATCGTGATCGACCAGGTTCTGGCTGTCGGCAACGGCGCTGAACTGAAGGTGGGTACGCCCCTGGTATCCGGCGCAACTGTCAAGGCCACGGTGGTGGCGCACGGACGTGGCGACAAGGTTCGCATCTTCAAGATGCGCCGTCGCAAGCACTACCAGAAGCGCCAGGGTCACCGTCAGAATTTCACCGAGTTGCAGATCGCTGCGATCTCTGCCTGAGGAGTAGTTTGAAATGGCACAGAAAAAAGGCGGCGGCTCTACGCGAAACGGGCGCGATTCCAAGCCCAAGATGCTGGGTGTGAAGGCCTTTGGTGGTGAATTGGTGTCGGCCGGCTCGATCATCGTGCGCCAGCGTGGCACCAAGTTCCACCCTGGCACGAACGTGGGTGTGGGCCGTGACCACACGCTGTTTGCCACGGCCGACGGCCGCGTGAATTTCGCCATCAAGGGTGAACTCAACCGCCACGTGGTCAGCATCACCCCGGTCTGAGGGGGCTCGCGGGCCTGGCGCCTGGGCGCCCGGGTTTGCGGCACACTGGCGGGATGGCAGCATCCCATGAAAAGGCCCGCCGATGCGGGCCTTTTTCGTTGGTATTTTGACAGTACGGGGAACCGATCATGAAGTTTGTGGACGAGGCCACGATCGATGTCGCCGCCGGCGATGGCGGCAACGGCTGCGCGTCGTTCCGGCATGAGAAGTACAAGGAATTTGGCGGGCCTGACGGCGGCGATGGTGGTCGCGGCGGGCATGTGCTGGCCGTGGCAGATCCCAGCCTGAACACGCTGGTCGATTTTCGCTACACCCGTCGATTCGAGGCCAGGCGTGGCGAGCACGGCAAGGGCTCGGACATGTTCGGCGTCAAGGGCGACGACATCACGCTGCGCATGCCGGTGGGAACGGTGATCTCGGATGCCGACACCGGCGAGGTCCTGTTTGAATTGCTGGTGCCCGGCGAGCAGGTGACCCTGGCCAAGGGTGGCGACGGCGGTTTCGGCAATCTGCACTACAAAAGCTCGACCAACCGGGCGCCGCGCCAGAAGACACCGGGTTGGCCCGGTGAGCGCCGCACGCTCCGGCTCGAACTCAAGGTGCTGGCCGACGTGGGCCTGCTGGGCATGCCCAATGCCGGCAAGTCGACGCTGATCGCGGCGATTTCCAATGCGCGGCCCAAGATTGCCGATTACCCGTTCACGACGCTGTACCCCAACCTGGGCGTGGTCCGGGTGGGGCCGGAAAAAAGTTTCGTGGTGGCCGATGTGCCGGGCCTGATCGAGGGTGCTTCCGAGGGCGCCGGCCTGGGGCACCAGTTTCTTCGGCACCTGCAGCGCACCAGGCTGCTGCTGCACCTGGTGGACGTGGCGCCGTTCGACGAGGGTGTGGATCCGGTCCAGCAGGCCAGGGCGATCGTCGCGGAACTCAAGAAATTCGATCCCGAACTGCATGCCAAGCCCCGCTGGCTGGTGCTCAACAAGCTGGACATGGTGCCGGCCGAGGAGCGCGAGGCCCGGGTGAAGGAGATCGTCCGGCGCCTGCGCTACAAGGGGCCGGTGTTCGAGATTTCCGCGCTCACGCGTGAAGGCTGCGAACATCTGGTGCAAAAGGTCTACGAGCACATCGCCAAGGTGCACGAGGCGTCGCAGCCGCCCGAGGAGGTCGATCCGCGTTTTGCCGGCGACGTCCAGCAGCCGTGACGCCGCCGGTGGACCGGTTCATCTCCCATCACTGAGGGCACCTGCCGAGCAGGTGCCGTCGGACAGACATACGCATAGCACCCATGGTTTCCAAGGTATTGCAAGAAGCCCGCCGCATCGTGGTCAAGGTGGGCTCCAGCCTCGTCACCAACGAGGGGCGAGGGCTGGACGAGGCGGCGATCGGCGAATGGTGCAGGCAGCTGGCAGCACTGGTGCGCGGCGACGGCGGTGAGCGCCGCGAGGTGATCATGGTCTCCAGCGGTGCCATCGCCGAAGGCATGAAGCGCCTGGGCTGGCGCACCCGCCCGCAGGAAATCCATGAGTTGCAGGCCGCGGCCGCCGTGGGCCAGATGGGGCTGGTGCAGATGTACGAGAGCAAGCTGCGCGCGCTGGACATGCCCAGCGCGCAGGTGCTGCTCACGCACGCCGATCTGGCCGACCGGGAGCGCTACCTCAATGCGCGCTCGACGCTGCTGACGCTGCTGGGGCTGGGGGTGGTGCCGGTGATCAACGAGAACGATACCGTGGTCACCGACGAGATCAAGTTCGGCGACAACGACACCCTGGGCGCCCTGGTGGCGAATCTGGTGGAGGCCGACCTGCTCGTGATCCTGACCGATCAGAAGGGTCTGTACTCTGCCGATCCGCGCCGTGATCCCGACGCACAGTTCGTGCATGTGGCCCGTGCCGGCGATCCGGCGCTGGAAGCCATGGCCGGTGGTGCGGGGTCGAGCATCGGCAAGGGTGGCATGATCACCAAGATCCTGGCGGCCAAGCGCGCGGCGCGCTCCGGTGCCTCCACGGTGATCGCCTGGGGGCGCGAGCCCGACGTGCTGCTGCGTCTGTGCGCGGGCGAACCGATCGGTACCTGCCTCGTGGCGCAGACGGCCAAGCTGCAGGCGCGCAAGCAGTGGATGGCGGACCATCTGCAGCTGTCCGGCTCGGTCACGGTCGACGATGGCGCGGCGCGCAAGATCCTCCACGAGGGCAAGAGCCTGCTGCCGATCGGCATGACGCACGTCGAGGGCGAGTTCGCACGTGGCGACGTGATCGCGGTCAAGGACGCCAATGGTGCGGAGATCGCACGCGGGCTGGCCAACTACGCCAGCCCGGAGGCGCGGCTGCTGTGCCGCCAGCCTTCGTCAGCGTTCAGCCGCCTGCTCGGTCATGCGACCGAGTCGTCGGAGATGATCCACCGCGACAACCTGGTGCTCACCAGAACCTGAGACCGGCTGCGCTCGGCATGTCCCCGTGCTGTCAGGAGCGTTGCGAGGCGGTTTGCGGGTCGGGGTCGAAACTGGCGCCCGGGGGCAACTCGATGCCCGAAGGGCGCAAGGGTGGCGCCGTTTGTTCGGCCGTCTGCCGCGGCTGGCGGTTGCCGCCCCGGAGGTAGCGGTTGCGGGTGTCCGGGCGGGGCAGGTAGCGCGCCAGCTCGGTCAGGGCCATTTCATAGACACCGCGCTTGAACTCGATGACCACGTCCAGGGGAACCCAGTAGTCGTTCCAGCGCCAGGCATCGAACTCCGGGTGGTTGGTGGCGCGCAGGTTCAGGTGCCAGTCCTGCGCCATCAGGCGCAACAGGTACCATATCTGTTTCTGGCCCCTGTAGTGACCGCGCGCCTCCCGGCGGATGAAACGGTCCGGCACTTCGTAGCGCAACCAGTCGCGGGTCCGGGCCACGATGGCCACGTGTTCCGGCTTGAGCCCGACCTCTTCGTGCAATTCCCGGTACATGGCCTGTTCGGGCGTTTCACCCCGGTCGATGCCACCTTGCGGGAACTGCCAGGAGTGGGAGCGTATGCGCTTGCCCCAGAACACCTGGTTTTTCTGGTTGAGCAGAATGATGCCGACATTCGGCCTGAAGCCTTCTCTGTCAAGCATAATCTTCCCCAATTTCTGTACTGACTTGATTATGCCTCGCGCTTGTCGGATTGCGTGAGAATCGGGCACCTTTCCCCGGGTGTGCGGGTAAATACCCATGCCACTCCCGGGGTGATGCCTCGTCGGTCACCCCCGTTTGCCAACCTGCTGCCGCCCGTGTGCGGCTTCCCTGTTCATGAAAGCCTCCCAGTTCCTGATCACCACCCTCAAGGAAGCGCCCGCCGATGCCGAGGTCGTCAGTCATCAGCTGATGACGCGCGCCGGCATGATCCGCAAATTGGGGGCGGGCATCTACAACTACATGCCCATGGGCCTGCGCGTGGTCCAGAAGGTCGAGCGCATCGTGCGCGAGGAAATGAACCGCGCCGGCGCCATCGAGATGACCATGCCGGTGGTGCAGCCGGCCGAGCTGTGGCAGGAAACCGGCCGCTTCGACGCGATGGGGCCGGAGCTGCTGCGCATCCGTGACCGGCATCAGCGCGACTTCGTGATCCAGCCCACCAGCGAGGAGGTGGTGACCGACGTGGCGCGCCAGGAGCTGCGCAGTTACAAACAACTGCCCAAGAACCTGTACCAGATCCAGACCAAGTTCCGCGACGAGCGCCGTCCGCGCTTCGGCCTGATGCGCGGTCGCGAGTTCATCATGAAGGACGCGTACAGCTTCGACCGCGACGAGGAGGGCGCCAAGGCCAGTTACCAGGTGATGGCCGCCGCCTACCGGCGCATTTTCGATCGCTTCGGCCTGCGTTACCGCGCGGTCGCCGCCGACAGCGGTGCCATTGGTGGCGACCTGTCGGAAGAGTTTCAGGTGATCGCTGCGACGGGCGAGGACGCCATCGTGTACTGTCCGGACAGCGATTACGCCGCCAACATCGAGAAGGCCGAGGCCCTGGCGCCGGCCGGCCCGCGCCCGGAGGCGACCCGGCCCATGAGCAAGACGCCAACGCCGGGCAAAAGCACCTGCCCCGAGGTGGCGGAGCTGCTGGGCGTACCGCTGTCGACCACGGTCAAGTCCCTGGTGCTGGCCACCGACGAGCTCAACGAGGCGGGCGAAGTCATCAAGAGTCAGGTCTGGCTGCTGCTGGTGCGCGGCGACCATGACATGAACGAGGTCAAGGTGGGCAAGGTGCCCGGCCTGAACAATGGTTTCCGCTTTGCCACGACGGCCGAAATCGAGGAGCACTTCGGCTGCAAGCCCGGCTACCTCGGCCCGATCGGTCTGAAGAAGCCGGTGAAGATCATCGCCGACCGCGAGGTCGCGGTGATGGCCGACTGGATCTGCGGTGCGAACGAGGCCGATTTCCATATCACCGGCGTCAACTGGGGGCGCGATCTGCCCGAGCCCGACGCCGTGGCCGACATCCGCAATGTGGTCGAGGGCGATGCGTCGCCCGACGGCAAAGGTGTGCTGGCCATCGAGCGCGGTATCGAGGTGGGCCACGTGTTCTATCTTGGCACCAAGTACAGCAAGGCCATGAACGCCACCTTCCTCGATGCGGATGGCAAGCCCCGCCACTTTGAGATGGGCTGCTACGGCATCGGCATCACGCGTCTGCCGGCCGCGGCGATCGAACAGAACCATGACGAGCGCGGCATCATCTGGCCCGACGCCATCGCACCGTTCACGGTGGTGGTGTGCCCGGTGGGGGCCGATCGCAGCGAGGCGGTGAAGGCCGCGGCCGATGAGATCTACCAGGGCCTGCTGGCCGCTGGCGTGGATGTCATCCTGGATGATCGTGGTGAGCGGCCGGGGGCCATGTTTGCCGACTGGGAGTTGATTGGCGTGCCGCACCGCATCACCGTGGGTGACCGCAGCCTGAAGGAAGGGCAGGTCGAGTACCAGCACCGTCGCGACACGGCGGCCATGCGGGTGCCGGTGTCCGAGGCCGTGGCCCATGTGCGGGGACGACTGAACGCCTGAGCAGCGGCCGCGCAGCACACCATGCATCGACGGGATTTGCTTCTGGCGATGACGGGCGGCCTGGTGGTGGGCACCTGTCCGGTACCTGCCCGGGCCGGTGGCCAGCTGGAGGAGCCGCTGGCCGATTCGGTGCGCGGTGCCTTGAGCGCGGCCATCGCCAACACCGCACCGCCGGTGCCCGAGTTCACCGACACCGACAAGCGCCTGGCCTACCTGCGCTGGCTGGGTGCGATGAGCGACCGTTTGCGGCGGCGCAAGCCCGATTTTCAGACCCGGGTCGAGTTCTTGCAGACCGTGTGGTACGAATCGCGGCGCGCAGGCCTGGACACCACCGTGGTGCTGGGGCTGATCCAGGTGGAGAGCGCTTTTCGCAAGTTCGCCATTTCGCGTGTCGGCGCCCGCGGATACATGCAGATCATGCCGTTCTGGTCACGGGTGATCGGCGACGGTGATCCCGGCAAACTGTTTCACATGCAGACCAACATCCGCTTTGGCTGCGTGATCCTGCGGCATTACCTGGAACGGGAGAAGGGCGACCTGTTCATGGCGCTGGGCCGCTACAACGGCAGCCGCGGGCGCAGTGAATACCCCAAGGCGGTGTTTGCCGCCGCCAACAACTGGATCCACCCGGACGCCTGACGACGCCGGGGGAGGCAGTCAGGCCTCGCCGGTGATGACCTGCTGCAGTTCGCCCGACTGGTACATCTCCATCATGATGTCGGAGCCACCGATGAACTCGCCGCGCACGTAGAGCTGCGGGATGGTCGGCCACTGGCTGTAGTCCTTGATGCCCTGGCGAATGCCGTCGTCTTCCAGCACGTTCACGGTCTTGAGTGTCTTGGGGTCGACACCACAGGCCTTGAGGATCTGCACGGCACGGCCCGAAAAGCCGCACATGGGAAAGCTCGCGCTGCCTTTCATGAAGAGCACGATGTCGTGGGACTTGACCAACTGGTCGATCTGGCTGTGAACGTCGCTCATGTGGGGAACCTGGGTGCAAGCGGGGAACAAAGGGGGTTACCGGTGGTGCCGGCCCGACAGGCGCATTATCGCCCCTCGGGCCACTGGCCACCGCTGCAGCGTTCGATGCCCGCGAGGTCGGTGTGGCTGCTGACATGGTCGAACCCGGCGCTGCCGAGCAGGGCACGTACCCGCGGCGCCTGGTCGTGGCCATGCTCGAGCAGCAGCCATCCGCCCGGGCGCAGTGCCCGGGTCGATTGGGCGATGATGGTGCGGATGTCGTCCAGACCATCGGGGCCGCTGACCAGCGCCGAGCCGGGTTCGTGGGCCAGCGCCGGCAGATGGGGGTCGGCCTCGGCGATGTACGGGGGATTGCTGACGATCAGCGCAAAGGTTTGCCCGGGCACGGCCTCCAGCCAGTGACCGGTCGCAAAGTGCACGCGCAGGCCCAGCGCCCGGGCATTGGCCTGCGCCACGGCCAGCGCGTCGGGGCTGGCGTCGCTGGCGGTGATGTCCAGACCGGGGCGCTGGTGGGCCAGGGCCAGGGCGATGGCGCCGCTGCCCGTGCCCAGGTCGATCACCCGGGGCTGCTCGCCAAGGCCCGGCAGCAGATCCAGGGCCCATTGCACCAGCGTTTCGGTGTCCGGCCGGGGCACCAGAACCCGGGCATCGACCTGCAGCGGCAAACCGAAAAACTCCTTTTGGCCCAGCAGGTAGGCCACGGGCTCACCGGCCAGACGGCGCGTCAGCAGGGCGGACCACACCGGCTGGACCGTCGCCGGCAGTTCGTCGCTGTCGTGCGCGATCAGCCAGGCGCGGTCGTGGGGTGGGCGATTCAGCGCGTGCAGCAGCAACGTCTGGGCATCGAGGCGGTCCAGCCCGGCAGCGCTGGCCTGTCTCAGGGCATCGGCCAGTGTCATGGGCGATACCCTGCCTTGGCTTCCAGCTCGGCCAGCATCTCGGTACCGCGCGCGACTTGCAGGGCATGGATGACTTCGCCGATGTCGCCGTCCATGGCCTGCGACAGCTTGTACAGCGTCAGGTTGATGCGGTGGTCGGTCAGACGCCCCTGTGGAAAGTTGTAGGTGCGGATGCGGTCGCTGCGGTCACCGCTGCCGACCAGCCCCTTGCGTGTCGCCGCTTCGGCAGCCGCGCGCTCGCTGCGCTCCTTTTCCTGCAGGCGCGCAGCCAGCACCTGCAGGGCCTTGGCCTTGTTGCTGTGCTGGCTGCGTCCGTCCTGGCACTCGGCGGTGATGCCGGTGGGCAGGTGGGTGATGCGCACGGCCGAGTCGGTTTTGTTGATGTGCTGGCCACCGGCACCGCTGGCGCGGAAGGTGTCGATGCGCAGGTCGGCCGGGTTGAGTTGGATGGCCTGGGCCTCGTCGGGCTCGGGCATGACGGCGACCGTCGCTGCGCTGGTGTGGATGCGGCCCTGGGCCTCGGTGGCGGGCACGCGCTGGACCCGGTGGCCGCCCGATTCGAAACGCAACTGGCCGTACACGCCCGGACCGTGACCGCGTCCGGCGATGCGCAGCACCACCTCCTTGTAGCCGCCCAGCTCGCTGGGCGATTCGCTCACGATCTCGGTGGTCCAGCCCTGGCGGTCGGCGTAGCGTGTGTACATGCGGGCCAGGTCGCCCGCGAACAGGGCCGATTCGTCGCCGCCGGTGCCGGCGCGGATCTCGACGAAGGCGGGCCGGTCGTCGTCCGGGTCGCGCGGCAGCAGCATCTGCTGCAACTCGGCTTCCAGGCGCTCCAGGTCCTGCCGGGCAACCTCGATTTCTTCCTTCGCGAGCTCGGCCATGTCGGGGTCGTCCAGCATCTGTTCGGCGGCCGCCAGATCGGCTTCGCGCTGCTCGAAGCGGTTGAACGCCTCGACCAGCGCTGTCGCGTCGGCGTGTTCGCGGCTGAGTGTGCGAAAGCGCTGCAGGTCGTCGATGACGTCGGGCGCGGACAGCAGTGCATCGAGCTCGTGCAGGCGGGCGCGCTGGCGCAGCAGGGTTTCGCGGACAAAGGGTTTCATGAAGGGGCGCGAAGGCGGACGGGCGTTGGGGGCCGCCGCGATGGCGGCGGACGGGGCCTGCCGGCGGGCGGCTAGGACTTCTGGCGCAGGAACAGGCGCGAGACCGTCTCGGCGGTGGCGGCGCGGGTTTCCTGGTCGCCGGAGCGCAACTCGGCCAGCGCGCCGTGCAGGATCTTCTGTGTCAGTCCGCGGGACAAGGCTTCCAGCACGGCGTCGACCGGCTCGCCCCTGGCCAGCAGCTTGCGGGCACGGGCGATCTCCATCTCGCGCCAGGCGTCGGCCTGCGCGTTGAGCTGCTGGATGAGGGGGACAACGCCCTTGGCCGGATCGCGCTGGTCGAGCCAGTGCATGAAGCTGGAGACGCCGGCGTCAATGATGACCTCGGCCTGCGCCACGGCAGCCTGCCGGCTGTCCTTGCCGGTCTGCACCACGGCGGCGAGGTCGTCGACGGTGTAGAGGAACACGTCGTCGAGCTTCTTGACCTCGGGCTCGATATCGCGCGGCACCGCCAGATCGACCATGAAGATGGGCCGGTGCTTGCGTTTCTTGAGGGCGCGCTCGACAGCGCCCAGGCCGATGATGGGCAGGGTGCTGGCCGTGCAGCTGACGACGGCATCGAACTCGTGCAGACGCCCGGGGATATCGGCCAGGCGCATGGTCTCGGCACCGAAGCGCGTGGCGAGCTTTTCGCCGCGCTCGATCGTGCGGTTGGCGATCGCCATGTGCCGGGGCGTGCGGGCGGCAAAGTGCGTGGTGGCCAGCTCGATCATTTCGCCAGCGCCGACAAAGAGCACGCGGATGTCGCGCAGGTCCTCGAACAGCTGCGAGGCCAGGCGCACCGCGGCGGCCGTCATGCTGATCGAATGGGCACCGATTTCGGTCGAACTGCGCACCTGCTTGGCCACGGCGAAGGAGCGCTGGAACAGCTGGTGCAGGGTGGTGCCCAGCGCACCGGCCTCGTCGGCCGCGCGCACGGCGTCCTTCATCTGGCCCAGGATCTGCGCCTCGCCGAGCACCATGCTGTCGAGCCCGCTGGCGACGCGGAAGGCATGACGGGCGGCCTGGTCCTCGCGCAGGATGTAGGCGTGGTCACGCAGCACGTGGGAACTGACACCACCGGCATGGGCCAGCCACTCGATGGTCGGGTCCACGGCCGCCGGGTCGCCGGCGCCGTAGAGCTCGGTGCGATTGCAGGTGGACAGCAGTGTCGCCTCGGGCTGGCGGGGCAGGCTCTGGCGGTAGCGCTGCAGCGTTGGCTGGATCTGGTCGAGCGCGAATGCAAACCGGCCGCGCAGATCGAGCGGCGCGGTCTGGTGGTTGATGCCAAGTGTCCAGACTGCCATGTTGTAATTATAAAATTTCCTGCTCTTTCACGGGCTTGCCCCTGGTCAAACCGCCCCGATTCATGACGTTTCTGACTCTGGCCGGTCATCTGGCCAACTTTCTGGTACCGGCCGTCGTCATGGCGGTGATCCTGGCGCTCATGCCGCGCACCCTGCGCAAGGCCAGGGCTGGCCGCGGTGGATTCTGGCGCGAGGTGGGGTGGTCGAGCCTGGCCGGCACGCTGGTGCTGGTGGCCGGGCTGGTCTGGTTTGGCCGAGACGGCAAGATCGCCACCTATGCGGTGCTGGTACTGGTGCAGGGCACCCTGGCCTGGTACTGGCACGGGCGCGGCGCCCGCTGAAGGGGCGGGGTTCAGCTCCCGGCCGGGGAGAAGCGGCTCACCGCGTCGGTGATGATCCCGTCGGTGCCGAGTGCGATCAGCCGCTGCGCAGCCCATTCGTCGTTGACGGTGTAGCTCAGGGTGCGCATGCCCATGGCCCGTGCGTGCGCCACCAGGTCCGCATCCCACAGGGCGTGGTTGCACACCAGCGCCACGCAGCCGAGCGCGCGGGCATGGTCGAGGCAGCCTTCCCACAGAGTGTCGAGCAGCAGCGCGCGTGGCAGTTCGGGGGCGGATTCGCGTGCCGCCTTCAGCGCTTCGGGCTGGAATGAAGACAGCAGTGGCGGGAGGGCCTGCCCGCGCCACCAGTGGGCGGCCTGTTCGGCCACGACCCGACCTGTGATGTGCTCCTGCCCGGGTGTCGGCTTGATCTCGATGTTCAGACAGAAGCGGTTGGCGATGCAGAAGCGGGCGAGATTCTCCAGCGTGCACAGCGGTTCGCCGGCAAAGGCGCGCGAGTGCCAGCCACCGGCATCGAGCCGGGCAAGTTCGGACCAGGTGCGATCGCTGCCGACGCCTGTGCCGCTGGTGGTGCGCTCGAGCGTGGCGTCGTGCATCAGGAAGGGGACGCCGTCGGCACTGAGCTTGGCGTCGCACTCGAACATGCGGTAGCCATGCTGCGCGCCCACGCGGAAGGCGGCCAGCGTGTTCTCCGGTGCCAGCTTGCCGGCGCCCCGATGGGCGATCCAGCGCGGATACGGCCAGGGTGGCCGGGATGTGTTGGTCATAGGCGCTTGCCCGTGGCATCGTCGAACCAGTGCACGTGGCCGGGGCGGGGTGCCACCCGGAGGGTCTGGCCGGGCTCCGGTGGCGATGCACCGGCCTCGATGCGCACGATGAGTGGCTCGCCGCCGAGGGAGGCGTAAATCAGGCGTTCGGCGCCCAGCAGTTCGGTGGTGTCCACCTGCACGTCCCACCCGTCGGTGCCCGCCGGCACGACGTCGAGGTGTTCGGGCCGGATGCCCAGCAGTGCGCCGGGCCGTCCGCCGGGTGCCTGCCTGAGCAGGTTCATGGGTGGCGAGCCGATGAAGCTGGCGACGAAGGTCGAGGCGGGTTTCTGGTAGACCTCCTCCGGCGGGCCGAACTGTTCCATGTTGCCGGCGTTCATCACGATCATGCGCTGGGCCAGCGTCATGGCCTCGACCTGGTCGTGCGTGACGAAGAGGCTGGTAATGCCCAGCTCGCGGTGCAGCTTCTGGATCTCGATGCGGGTCTGGGCGCGCAGCTTGGCGTCGAGGTTGGACAGCGGTTCGTCGAACAGGAACACCTGCGGCTGGCGCACGATGGCGCGGCCCATGGCCACGCGCTGGCGCTGGCCGCCGGAGAGCTCGCGCGGCTTGCGCTCCAGCAGGTGGCCCAGCTCCAGAATGCCGGCGGCTTTGTCCACACGTGCCCGGATCTCGTCCTTGGGCACCTTCGCGATCTTCAGACCATAGGCCATGTTGTCGAACACGCTCATGTGCGGGTACAGCGCATAGTTCTGGAACACCATGGCGATGTCGCGCTGGGCGGGTTCGAGCTGGTTGACCACACGGGAGCCGATGGCAATCTCGCCAGCGGTGATTTCCTCCAGACCGGCGACCATGCGCAGCAAGGTGGATTTGCCGCAACCCGAGGGACCGACGATGACGATGAACTCGCCGTCGGCGATGTCGGCGTTGACGCAGTGGATCACCTGGTTGGCCTTGGGCCCGTGGCCATAGCGCTTGACGACATTGCGCAGGGAGATGGATGCCATATGGTTATTTTTCCGTATCGACGAGACCCTTGACGAACCACTTCTGCATCAGGACGACGACCAGGGCGGGCGGCAGCATGGCCAGGATGGCCGTGGCCATGATGATGTTCCAGTCGTTGGCTGCCTCGCCGCCGGCGAGCATGCGCTTGATGCCGATCACCACCGGGTACATCTCCTCGGAGGTGGTCATCAGCAGCGGCCACAGGTACTGGTTCCAGCCGTAGATGAACTGGATCACGAACAGGGCGGCGATGGAGGTCCTGGACAGGGGGACCAGCACGTCCTTGAAAAAGCGCATCGGCCCGGCCCCGTCCACGCGGGCGGCCTCGACCAGTTCGTCGGGTACCGTGAGGAAGAACTGCCGGAACAGGAAGGTGGCGGTGGCCGAAGCGATCAGCGGCAGCGTCAGGCCGGCGTAGCTGTTGAGCATGCCCAGGTCGGCCACCACCTTGTAGGTCGGCAGGATGCGCACCTCCACCGGCAGCATCAGTGTCACGAAGATGGCCCAGAAGCACAGCATCTTGAACGGGAAGCGGAAGTAGACGATGGCAAAGGCCGACAGCAGCGAGATCGCGATCTTGCCGATGCTGATCACCATCGCCGTGACGAAGCTGACCCACATCATGCGTGCCACGGAGGTGTTGAAGCCCTGTTTGCTTTCGCCGAACAGCGCCGTCTCATAGGTGTGCACGAAGTTGTCGCCCGGCAGCAGCGGCATGGGGGCCTGCACGATGGCATCGGGCTGGTGCGTCGAGGCCACAAAGGCCAGGTAGATGGGAAAGGCCACGATCAGCACGCCCAGGATCATGACGGCGTGCGACAGGGCGGTGAGCCAGGGGCTGCGGTCGATCATGGCCATGGCCCCAGGTACGGCGCGCCGCCCGTCGTGCATGACGCACGGGCGCCGGCCCAGGCGTGAAACGGCGCAAGGGGGAGGTTCATCTCAGTACTGGACCTTCTTTTCAACGTAACGGAACTGTGCCACCGTGAGCGCAATGACGATCAGCATCAACACCACCGACTGGGCGGCAGAGCCGCCGAGATCCAGGCCCTTGAAGCCGTCCTCGTAGACCTTGTAGACCAGGATGGCGGTGGCCTGGCCCGGGCCGCCGGCGGTCATCGCATCGATGATGCCGAAGGTGTCGAAGAAGGCGTAGACCACGTTGATGACCAGCAGGAAGAAGGTGGTCGGCGACAGCAGCGGCAACTGGACCGACCAGAAGCGGCGCCAGGGGCCGGCGCCGTCGATGGCCGCGGCTTCGAGCAGGGACTTGGGAATGGATTGCAGGCCCGCGAGAAAAAACAGGAAGTTGTAGGAGATCTGCTTCCAGACCGAGGCGATGACGATCATGGCCATGGCCTGGTTCTCGTTCATGAGGTGGTTCCAGGTGTAGCCCCACCGGGCCAGGTACCATGACGCGATCCCGATCGAGGGCGAAAAAATGAACACCCAGAGCACGCCGGCGATGGCCGGGGCCACCGCATAGGGCAGGATCAGCAGGGTTTTGTACACCATGGCCCCGCGCACGATGCGGTCGGCGAAGATGGCCAGCACCAGTGCCAGGCAGATGCCGCTGACGGCCACGAGCACGGAAAAGATGGCCGTGGTCTTGAACGACGCCAGGTAGCCTGCGTCGCTGAAGATGCGCTCGAAGTTGGCCAGGCCCACCCACTCGGTGCTGATGCCGAAGGCATCCTCCATCTGCAAGGATTGCAGCAGTGCCTGCCCGGCCGGCAGGAAGAAGAAGATGCCGATGATCGCCAGTTGTGGCAGCAGCAGCAGCCAGGGCAGCCACCCGGAGCGGAAAAGGACGCGTTTCTCCATGGTCGTTCGCTGGGGGTCTTCAACGCGGCAGGCGGCGCCGCAGCGCCGCCCGTGCCGTCAAGTGAATGGACGCCGGCCCGGCATGCGCCGCGCCGGGGCGCACCGCCTGGACGATCACTTGCCTGCGTTGGCGGCCTCGAAACGGGCCAGCAGCTCGTTGCCGCGCGTGACAATCGCGTCCAGCGCATCCTTGGCCGACTTCTTGCCGGCCCAGACCTGCTCAAGCTCTTCGTCCTCGATGGTGCGGATCTGCACGTAATTGCCCAGGCGGATGCCGCGCGACTTGTCGGTGGTCTTGCGGACCATCTGTGTCACGGCGACATCGGTACCGGGGTTCTTCTCGTAGAAGCCGGATTTTTCGGTCAGATCGTAGGCGGCCAGGGTGATCGGCAGATAACCGGTGCGCTGATGGCTGGCGGCCTGCACCTTGGTCTGCGACAGGAAGTTGAAGAAAGTGGCCACGCCCTTGTACTCGGCAGGCTTCTTGCCGGCCATGACCCACAGCGAGGCGCCGCCGATCACGGTGTTCTGCGGTGCTCCCTGGACGTCGGGGTAGTAGGGCAGGGAGGAAATCGCGTACTTGAACTTGGCATTCTTCGCCACGTCACCATAGAAGCCCGATGAGGTCTGGATCATGGCGCACTCGCCGGCCGTGAACGAGGCCTGCGCGTTCGAGCCGCGACCCTTGTAGACGAACTCGCCCGCCGCGGCGGCCTTGGCCAGGTTGTCGATGTGCTTCACGTGCAGCGGTGAGTTCACCTTCATGCGGGCCTTGTAGCCGTTTTTCGACAGCCCGTTCTGCTCGGTCGCAAACTCGACGTTGTGCCAGGTCGAGAAGCTCTCGAGCTGGGTCCAGCCCATCCAGGCCAGCGTCATGGGGCAGCTGTGCCCGCTTTCCTTGAGCTTCTTGGCGGCGGCAAACACATCGGGCCATGTGGCGGGGGCCTTGTCGGTGGGCAGGCCTGCCTTCTCGAAGGCGTCCTTGTTGATGTAGAACACCGTGGTCGAGCTGTTGAAGGGGAAGCTCAGCATCTGGCCGTTGGGTGCCGTGTAGTAGCCAGCCACGGCGGGAATGTAGGCGCCGGGGTCGAAGGTAAAGCCGGCGTCGGCCATGACCTTGCCTACCGGCACGGTGGCGCCCTTGCTGGCCATCATGGTGGCGGTGCCGACCTCGAAGACCTGCAGGATGTGCGGTGCATTGCCGGCACGGAAGGCGGCGATGGCGGCGGTCATGCCCTCGGTGTAGTTGCCCTTGAAGGTGGGCACCACCTTGTATTCGCTCTGGCTCTCGTTGAATTCGCGCGCCAGATCGTTGACCCATTCGTTGTTCACGGCGGTCATCGAGTGCCACCATTGGATCTCCGTCTGGGCGTGTGCGGGTGCGAAAACCAGCAGGCTGGCGGCGGCGCCGAGCGCCAGGAGCTTGAATTGCATGAGATACCTCCGGAATGGGTGAACGACGGGGTCAGTGCCGCATGCTAGGCGGGCGTTGTGACCATTCGATGTCAACGCTGTCCCGTTGTCGCCGGCTTTGGGAGGGCTGGCAATCGGGGAAACCCGGTACGTGGACGGCCAAGCCATGGCTGCCGTCTGTCGGCTTGATAGGCCCAGTCCTGCAAGGTTTTGCGAGGTGCGCCATGCTGGCGGTGGCACCGTGCAACCCATGGGCCACTTTTCGTAACAACTACCGTCATTGCCATGGCTTTCGTCAATTCGCTGGACAAGAACAAGATCCGGTTTTTGCTGCTTGAGGGCATTCACCCGTCTGCGGTCGATGTGCTGCATGCCGCGGGCTATACCCAGGTCGAGACGGTCGCCGGGGCACTGCCGGAGGATGAGCTGCGGCGCCGCATCGCGGACGTGCACTTCGTGGGCATTCGCTCGCGGACCCAGTTGACGGCCGAAGTCTTTGCCGCCGCCCAGAAGCTGGTGGCGGTGGGGTGCTTTTGCATCGGCACCAACCAGGTGGATCTGGATGCCGCCCGTGAACGCGGCATTGCGGTGTTCAATGCGCCGTACTCCAATACCCGCTCGGTGGCTGAACTGGTGCTCGGCGAGGCGATCCTGCTGCTGCGCGGCGTGCCGGAAAAGAACGCCGTGGCGCACCGGGGTGGCTGGCTCAAGAGTGCCGAGAACGCGTATGAAATCCGTGGCAAGACGCTGGGCATCGTGGGCTATGGTTCCATCGGCACCCAGTTGTCGGTGCTGGCCGAGGCGCTGGGCATGCACGTCATTTTTCATGATGTGGTCAACAAGCTGCCGCTGGGCAATGCGCGCCAGGCGCCCTCGCTGCAGGCACTGCTGGCGCAAAGCGACATCGTGAGCCTGCACGTGCCCGAGCTGCCGTCCACCCAGTGGATGATCGGCGCGGCCGAGATCGCCGCCATGAAGCCGGGCGCCATTCTCATCAACGCTTCGCGCGGGACGGTGGTGGAGATCGAGCCGCTGGCCGAGGCACTGCGGGCGAAGAGGCTGCTGGGCGCCGCCATCGACGTCTTTCCGACCGAACCCCGCTCCAACAAGGATGAGTTCGTCTCGCCCCTGCGCGGGCTGGACAACGTGATCCTGACGCCACACATCGGCGGCTCCACGATGGAGGCGCAGGCCAACATTGGCCTGGAGGTGGCGGAGAAGCTGGTCAGGTACAGCGACAACGGCACCAGCATCACCTCGGTCAATTTTCCCGAGGTGGCGCTGCCCGCGCACCCGGGCAAGCACCGCATCCTGCATGTGCACCGCAACGTGCCGGGCGTGCTCTCGGCCATCAACCAGGTGTTTGCCGACAAACAGATCAACATCGCCGCGCAATACCTGCAGACCAGCGATACGATTGGCTACGTGGTGATCGATCTGGATGCGCAGTCGTCCGAGCTGGCGCAGCAAACGCTGGCGCAGATTCCGGGCACCCTCCGCTGCCGCGTCCTGTTCTGACCCATGGGCTGGCTTAAAATCATGCCCCCGAGACCCCTGGGCGTTCAGCGCCCGACCCACGCAGATTCCCCATGAATTTCCCCACAGCGTTGGCCGTCATGCCGGTGCAGACTGCCGAGCCCGCTCGCCTGCGCGAGATTCCGTACAACTACACCTCCTTTTCGGACCGTGAAATTGTGCTGAGGCTGCTGGGCGAGCGCGCCTGGGAGTTGCTGCAGGATCTCCGGGGCGAGCGCCGCACGGGACGTTCCGCGCGCATGCTCTATGAGGTGCTGGGCGATATCTGGGTGGTGCGGCGCAACCCCTACCTGCAGGATGACCTGCTGGACAATCCGCGCCGCCGGCGCATGCTGGTCGAGGCGTTGCACCACCGGCTGCAGGAGGTGGAAAAGCGCCGCACACCGGCTGACGATGCCTCGCGCGACAGCCAGGTGGGTGAGTTGCTGGTGGCCGCGCGCCGGGTGGTTGACGCGTTCGATCGCTCGTTCGGCAAGGTGGCCGACCTGCGCCGCCGCACGGCGAAGCTGCTGGGTCGGCACACGCACAAGGACAACATCAAGTTCGACGGCCTCTCGCGCGTCAGTCACGTGACCGACGCCACCGACTGGCGCGTCGAATTTCCGCTGGTGGTGCTGACGCCCGACACCGAAGCCGAGATGGCTGGCCTGGTCAAGGGCTGCACCGAGCTGGGGCTGACCATCATTCCGCGTGGGGGTGGCACGGGCTACACCGGCGGCGCCGTGCCGCTGGACTGGAAGACGGCGGTCATCAACACGGAAAAGCTCATCGGCATGGGCGAGGTCGAACGCATCCGCCTGCCGGGCCTGGATGCCGAGGTGCCCACGATCCGCACCGAGGCCGGCGTGGTCACGCAGCGCGTGGCCGATGCCGCCGAGGATGCCGGCCTGGTGTTCGCCTGCGACCCGACCAGTGCCGAGGCCAGCTGCATCGGTGGCAACATTGCCATGAACGCCGGCGGCAAGAAGGCCGTGCTCTGGGGCACGGCGCTGGACAACCTGGTGAGCTGGCGCATGGTCACCCCCGATGCCGAGTGGCTGGAGGTCACCCGCATCGGCCACAACCTGGGCAAGATCCACGACGCCGAGGTGGCCAGCTTCGAGCTGAAGTATTTCGACGCCAGCGGCGAACGGCTGTTGCGCACCGAGCGCCTGGACATACCGGGCGCCACCTTCCGCAAGGAAGGGCTGGGCAAGGACGTCACCGACAAGTTCCTCGCCGGCCTGCCGGGTGTGCAGAAGGAGGGCTGCGACGGCCTGATCACCAGCGCGCGCTGGGTGCTGCACCGCATGCCCGAGCACACCCGCACCGTGTGCCTGGAGTTCTTCGGCCACGCCAAGGACGCGGTGCCCAGCATCGTCGAGATCAAGGATTTCATGTTCGCCGAGGCCCGGCGCTCGGGCACGCTGCTGGCGGGCCTGGAGCACCTGGACGACCGCTACCTGCGCGCCGTTGGTTACACCACCAAGTCCAAGCGGGGCGGCCTGCCCAAGATGGTGCTGATCGGGGACATCGCCGGTGACGACCCCGATGCGGTGGCGCGCGCCGCCAGCGAGGTGGTGCGCATTGCCAACTCGCGCGCGGGCGAGGGCTTCACCGCCGTCGCGGCAGAGGCTCGCAAGAAGTTCTGGGCCGACCGCAAGAAGACCGCCGCCATCAGCCGTCACACCAACGCCTTCAAGATCAACGAGGACGTGGTGATCCCGCTGCCGCGGATGGCCGAGTACACCGACGGCATCGAGCGCATCAACATCGAGCTGTCGCTGCGCAACAAGATCGAGCTGGCCGACGAACTGGAGGCCTTCCTCTCCAGCGGCGACCTGCCGCTGGCAAAGAACGGGCAGGGCGCGGGTGCGCCCACGCCCGAGCTGCTGGCCGAAAAGGTCGAGCTGGCCCTGGGCGTGATCCGCGAGACCCGCGCGCTCTGGCAGGGCTGGCTGCGCGATGTGGAAACGCTCTTCCCGCAGTTGCAAGACCACAGCCTGCGCGCGAGCTGGAAGACGCAGATCCGCCAGCCGCTGGCCGACATCTTCACCGGCAGCGACTTCGAGCCCCTGATGGACGCGCTGGGCGAGGTGCAGCAGCGCGTGCTCAAGGGCCGCGTCTGGATCGCCCTGCACATGCATGCGGGCGACGGCAACGTGCACACCAACATCCCCGTGCACAGCGACAACTACGCCATGCTCAGGACCGCGCATGAGGCCGTGGACCGGGTCATGGCGCTGGCGCGCAGCCTGGGCGGCGTGATCTCGGGCGAGCACGGCATCGGCATCACCAAGATCCAGTACCTGAGCGACGAGGAGATCGCCCCGTTCGCCGAGTACAAGCGCCGGGTCGACCCGAACGGCCACTTCAACCGCGGCAAGCTGCTGCGCAACAAGGAAGTGCCCTCGCACCCCGGGCGGCGCCTGCGCTCCGACCTGAGCAATGCCTACACCCCCAGCTTCGGGCTGATGGGGCACGAGTCCATCATCCTGCAGCAAAGCGACATCGGCGCCATCGCCGATTCGATCAAGGACTGCCTGCGCTGCGGCAAGTGCAAGCCCGAGTGCAGCACGCACGTGCCGCGCGCCAACCTGCTGTACAGCCCGCGCAACAAGATCCTGGCCACGTCGCTGCTGGTCGAGGCCTTCCTGTACGAAGAGCAGACGCGCCGCGGCGTCAGCCTCAAGCACTGGGAGGAGTTCGAGGATGTGGCCGACCATTGCACGGTCTGCCACCGCTGCCTCTCGCCGTGTCCGGTGAAGATCGACTTCGGCGACGTGACGATGAACATGCGCAACCTGCTGCGCAAGATGGGCAAGAAGTCGTTCCGGCCCGGCAACGCGGCGAGCATGTTCTTCCTCAATGCCACCGATCCGCGTGTCATCAACACGGCGCGGGCCGCGATGACCGGGGTGGCCTTCAAGGCGCAGCGCATGGCGGTGGACCTGTTCAAGGCCGCTGGCCGGCAGCAGACCCAGCACCCTCCCGCCACGGTGGGTACGGCGCCGTTGCGCGAGCAGGTGATCCACTTCGTCAACAAGAAGCTGCCCGGCGGCCTGCCGACCAAAACGGCACGCGCGCTGCTGGACATCGAGGATCGCGACTACGTCCCGGTGATCCGCAACCCGCAGGCCACCACGGTGGACAGCGAGGCGGTGTTCTACTTCCCCGGCTGCGGTTCCGAGCGCCTGTTCAGCCAGGTCGGTCTGGCCACGCAGGCCATGCTCTGGCATGCGGGCGTGCAGACCGTGCTGCCGCCAGGCTACGTGTGCTGCGGCTACCCGCAGCGCGGCAGCGGCCAGTTCGACAAGGCCGACAAGATGATCACCGACAACCGGGTGCTGTTCCACCGCGTGGCCACCACCTTGAACTACCTGGACATCAAGACCGTGGTGGTCAGCTGTGGGACCTGCTACGACCAGATCTCCGGTTACGACTTCCAGAGCATCTTCCCGGGCAGCCGCATCATCGACATCCACGAATTCCTGCTGGAAAAGGGCATCACGTTGCCCGAGGACCAGCGCGGCGCCTACCTGTACCACGAGCCCTGCCACAATCCCATGAAGCTGGGCGACTCGACCAGGACCGTGAAGGCGCTGGTGGGCGAGAACGTGCTCAAGAACAACCGCTGCTGCGGCGAAAGCGGCACGCTCGGTGTCACGCGCCCCGATGTCGCCACCCAGGTGCGCTTCCGCAAGGAAGAGGAAATCCGCAAGGGCGAGGCCGCCCTGCGCGCCTCGGGTGCCGTGGGCGGGCAGGACAACGTGAAGATCCTCACCAGTTGCCCGAGCTGCCTGCAGGGCCTCAGCCGCTACCAGGACGACCTGAGCAACGGCCTGCTGGAGGCCGACTACATCGTCGTCGAGATGGCGCGTCGCATCCTGGGCGAGAACTGGCTGCCCGAGTACGTGCGTCAGGCCAACCAGGGCGGCATCGAGCGCGTGCTGGTCTGACGGCAGGAGCGGCACTATGTCCGGACTGAGCAAAGACACACCCGTCCCGCAGGACATCACCGTGCATGGCGCCTCGCGCGTGCTGGAGATTGCCTTCTCGGACGGCAGGACCTTGCGCATACCGTTCGAGCTGATGCGCGTGTACTCGCCCTCGGCCGAGGTCCAGGGGCACGGCCCGGGCCAGGAAACCCTGCAGACCGGCAAGCGCGAGGTCGATATCGAGGCGCTGGAGCCGGTCGGGAACTACGGCATCAAGCCGGTGTTTTCCGACGGCCACGACTCGGGCATCTATACGTGGGCGTACCTCCACGATCTGGGCGCACGCCAGACGGAACTTTGGGACGACTACCTGCGTCGATTGAAGGAAGCCGGCCTCGACAGGGATGCGCCGATGCCCGCCAGGGCCGGCCATGCCTGTGGCGGCCACTGATTCCGGCCGCCAACCAAGAGAGACAAGCAACATGGCCACCACCCATTTCGGCTACAAGACCGTCGACGAGCAGGAGAAGGCGCAGCGTGTGCGCGGCGTATTCGACTCGGTGGCGCCCAAGTACGATGTGATGAACGATCTCATGTCGGCCGGTCTGCACCGTCTGTGGAAGCGCTACACGATCGACGTGGCCAATCCCCGCCCGGGTGACCGGGTGCTGGACATCGCCGGCGGCACGGGCGACCTGTCGATGGCGTTCGCCCGTCGCGTCGGGCCCGGTGGCACGGTGGTGCACACCGACATCAACGAAGCCATGCTGCGCGAGGGGCGCAACCGCCTGCTCGACCATGGCCTGGTGCTGCCCACGCTGGTGTGTGACGCCGAGAAACTGCCGTTCCCCGACGACCATTTCGACATCGTGTCGGTGGCGTTTGGTTTGCGCAACATGACCCACAAGGACGCGGCACTGGCCGAGATGCGCCGTGTGCTCAAGCCTGGGGGGAAGCTGCTGGTGCTGGAGTTTTCCCGGGTCGCCAAGCCGCTGGAGAAGGCGTATGACTGGTATTCGTTCAAGGTGCTGCCCGTGCTGGGCCGGGTGGTGGCCAAGGACGAGGACAGCTACCGCTATCTGGCCGAATCGATCCGCATGCACCCGGGGCAGGAAGAGCTTCGCCAGATGATGAAGGCTGCTGGCTTCGGCCACGTGGATGTGCACAATCTCAGTGCCGGGGTGGTGGCGCTGCACCTGGGGATCAAATGCTGACGCGGCGGGCGTGACGGCCGGGATATCAACAACGAGGGAGACGGGTGATGCGGGAAGGATGGTGGTGGTGGGGGGTGCTGGTGGTCGTGGCCGGCTTGGCGTTGCGACTCCTGTGGCGCACCCGGCGCACGCCCGAGCGTGGCGTGTACGATCAGGCACTGGTCGATCCCCTGCGCGTGGACTCGCGCATACCGCGGGACTACAGCCCGAAGAACGTGGGCAATGACGCCTCGGCCCGCCCCTGGGAAGTGGCGCCGGCCGAGGCGGGCACGCTGGCCAGCCCTGATCCGTGGCCGGCCGGCTTCGATGCCGAGGCCTTTCTCCAGGCGTCCAAGGCCAACTTCCTGGGGCTGCAGCAGGCCTGGGATCGCGGCGATGTCGCCAGCCTGCGCGCCATGATGACCGACACCATGCTGCAGCAGCTCCAGTCGGAGCTGGAAGAGCGCGAGCGGGGCAGCCCGGGGGCCAGCTCCCAGACCGATGTGCTGATGCTCGACGCCCAGTTGCTGGGGGTCGAGGACCAGGGTGACGCCTACGTGGCGAGCGTGGAGTTTTCCGGCATGTCGCGCGAGCATGCCGCTGCCGGGCCCAGTCCCTTCCGGGAGGTGTGGAACATCACCCGGCCGAAGTCGGGCGAGGGCGCCTGGCTGGTGGCGGGGGTGCAGGCCCTGCAGTAAATAGGAGGGCTGACCCCGCCTTGGGGCGGCCCGGCGGCGGGACCGTGTCCCTCATGCGCCACCGCTGGTGCGGGATGCTGCGGTATTTATCCGTCAGAATCGGGGGATCATGCAAGCAAAGCGTCCCTTCTCTCCTTTCGGCTCTTCCTCGTCCCTGCCCGGCGGCGGCCTGCAAGGGCTGCTGTCGGCCATGTCGCCGCCCGACTGGGTGGTCGATGAGGTGCAGAACCGGGTGGTGTTGTTCCTCAACCATGTGTTGATGCCGGAGCCGCAGGCCCGGGAGCGGCTCAGGCGCCAGTGCGGCAAGCCGGTGCGGCTGCAATGGGCCGGCTTTCACCTGACGCTGGCCGCGACGCCGGCGGGTCTGGTCGAGCGGCCGGGACCGCAAGCGAAGGCCGATCTGGTGGTCACGCTCACACAGTCGTCGCCGCTGGCCCTGGCGCAGGCGGTGCTCTCGGGCGACAGGCCCGCGGTCGACATCCAGGGCGATGTGCAGCTGGCAAGCGAACTGGCCTGGCTGGTCGACAATGTCCGCTGGGACGTCGAGGAGGATCTCTCGCGCTTCGTCGGCGATGCCGCGGCGCATACCCTCGTGCGGGCTGCCACGGCGGCCGCGCAGGGGCTCAGGGCCTTTGTCGGGCGCCTGCCGGGTGGTGGCGGTGCCCACCCCCGGGCCGCCACGCCGGCGGACAGCGAGCGCGGCGGACACGTGTCATGAGGCGTTTTTTCCGGGGTGCCTTCATTGTCTGGGTGGCGTTGCGCCATGGCCTGGACGAGTTGGTGCTGTCCAGCTTCCAGCACCCGGGTATCCGGTTGCTGTCGCGTGTCGTCTCCCTGGGGCGCAGGCTGGATGCGCCGCGCGGGCAGCGCTTGCGCGAGGCGCTGGAGCGGCTGGGGCCGATTTTCGTCAAGTTCGGCCAGGTGCTGTCCACCCGGCGTGATCTGATGCCGCCGGACATCGCCGATGAATTGGCGTGTCTGCAGGATCGCGTGCCAGCGTTCCCGAGCGAGGTCGCCGTGGCCACCATCGAGCGCGCCTACGGCCGGCCGCTGGACGAGGTGTTCGAGCATTTCGAACGCGTGCCGGTGGCCAGCGCATCGATCGCGCAGGTGCATTTCGCCCGCCTGAGGGACCCGCGCCATGCCGGGCGGGAGGTGGCGGTCAAGGTGCTGCGCCCGAACATGCTGCCGGCCATCGAAAAAGACCTGAGTCTGATGCGCATGATGGCCGGCTGGGTCGAGAAACTCTCGGCCGACGGCAAGCGCCTGAAACCGCGCGAGGTGGTGGCCGAGTTCGACAAGTACCTGCACGACGAGCTGGATCTGTTGCGCGAGGCCTCGAATGCGGCCCAGCTGCGGCGCAACATGGCCGGGCTCGACCTGGTGCTCATTCCCGAGATGATCTGGGACTGGTGCCGTACCGATGTCATGGTCATGGAGCGCATGCACGGTGTGCCCATCAGCCGGATCGATGAACTGCGCCGTCTCGGCGTGGACATCCCGAAGCTGGCGCGCGATGGCGTGACGATCTTCTTCACCCAGGTGTTCCGTGACGGCTTTTTCCATGCCGACATGCACCCCGGCAACATCCAGGTGAGCACGGATCCGGCCACCTTCGGGCGTTACATTTCCCTGGACTTCGGCATCGTTGGCACCCTCACCGAGTACGACAAGGAATACCTGGCGCAGAACTTCACGGCCTTCTTCCGGCGCGACTACAAGCGGGTGGCCGAGTTGCACATCGAAAGCGGCTGGGTGCCACCCGAGACACGCGTGGATGAACTGGAGGCGGCGATCCGCGCCGTCTGCGAGCCATACTTCGACCGTCCGCTCAGGGAGATCTCGCTGGGCATGGTGCTGATGCGTCTGTTTCAGACCTCGCGGCGCTTCCAGGTCGAAATCCAGCCGCAACTGGTGCTGCTGCAAAAGACGCTGCTCAACATCGAGGGCCTTGGGCGGGAGCTGGATCCGGAGCTGGACCTGTGGAGCACGGCCAAACCGTTTCTGGAGCAGTGGATGGCCGACCAGATGGGGCCGCAGCGGTTGTGGCAGCAGCTCAAGGCCGAGGCACCCCACTACGCCAAGGTGCTGCCGGCGCTGCCCCGGTTGCTGGCCGGGGCCCTGCAGCAACAGCAGCAAGGCCGTCGCGGCGGGCGCGAACTCGAACGCCTGCTCGCCGAGCAGGTGCGCGCCAACCAGCGGCTGCGCGGCATCCTTTATGGTGGCGCCGGCTTTGTGCTCGGGCTGATCGTGGCCGGGTTGGTGGCGCAACGGTATCTGGGGTGAGGCGGGGTTCCTGGCTGTGGTCGGGAGCCCCCGCATCTATAATGTCCGGTTTTCTTTCATATTCGGGGCGGGTCCCGGGCCCTGGCTGACGGGCCGGCACCGCGCCCCCCGTGTTCACTGTCAAGCCATGCCGATCTATGCCTACAAGTGCGAGTCCTGTGGCCATGCCAAGGACGTCCTGCAGAAAATCTCCGACGCGCCGCTGACCGAGTGCCCGGCCTGCGGCGCCCCGTCGTTTCGCAAGCAGCTGACGGCGGCCGGTTTCCAGCTCAAGGGTTCGGGCTGGTACGCAACCGATTTCCGGGGAGGTGGTGCCGGTGGGGCCGGATCCGCCTCGGCAGGGGCCGCGTCCGCTGCGGCGACCGACACCGCATCGTCGGACAGCGGCGGAGCCGGTGCGACGTCTGCGGCCGCTCCGTGTGGTGGCTCCTGCGCCTGCCACTGACCGGAGCCGCCGGCCGTGATGAACGCCTTGCGCAAGTGGCTGCTGTCGGGCCTGCTGGTGCTGGTGCCCCTGATCATCACCCTGTGGGTGCTGGACTGGGTCGTCTCCACCCTGGACCAGACCCTGCAGATCCTGCCCGAGGCGTGGCAGCCCGAGCGCTGGGCCGGCATGCACATCCCCGGGCTGGGTGTGCTGTTCGCGCTGGGTGTGCTGCTGCTGATCGGGGCGCTGGCCTCCAACATCATCGGCTACAAGCTGGTCAACTGGTGGCATGCCCTGCTGCACCGCATCCCGGTGGTGCGTTCGATCTATTCCGGTGTCAAGCAGGTTTCGGACACCTTGTTTTCGGAAAAAGGCAATGCCTTTCGCACGGCCGTGCTGCTGCAATGGCCGCGTGAGGGTGTCTGGACCATCGGTTTCGTCACCGGAGCGCCCGGTGGCGACGTGGCCCGGTACCTCAATCCGCAGGATTTCATCAGCATCTTCGTGCCCACGACACCCAACCCCACGGGCGGGTACTTCGTGATGGCGCGGCGCAGCGAATGCGTCGAATTGGCCATGAGCGTCGACGAAGCCCTGACCTATGTGATCTCCATGGGTGTCATTGTGCCGGCTGGTCACAAAGGCACGCCTTCTTCCCTCCCCCCCGCTTCTCAGCCGACTCAGCTCTGAAGCGATACCTCCGAGTCCGTTCTATGTCCTCCATGCGCTCCGAATACTGCGGTCTGGTGACCGAAGCCCTGATGGGCCAATCCGTCACGCTGTGCGGCTGGGTCAACCGCCGCCGCGACCATGGTGGCGTGATCTTCATCGACCTGCGCGACCGTGAAGGTTATGTGCAGGTGGTGTGTGACCCGGATCGCCCCGAGATGTTCAAGGTCGCCGAGGAGATCCGCAACGAATACTGTGTGCAGGTCAGGGGCCTGGTGCGGGCCCGCCCCGAAGGGACAGTCAACGAGGGTCTCCGCAGCGGCCGCATCGAGGTGCTGTGCCACGAGCTGACCGTGCTCAATCCCTCGGTGACGCCGCCGTTCCAGATGGACGACGACAACCTGTCGGAAACCACGCGACTGACGCACCGCGTGCTGGATCTGCGCCGCCCCTACATGCAGAAGAACCTGATGCTGCGCTACCGCACGGCCATCCAGGTGCGCAACTTCCTCGATGCCGAGGGTTTCATCGACATCGAGACCCCCATGCTGGGCAAGAGCACGCCCGAGGGCGCGCGCGACTATCTGGTGCCCAGCCGCGTGCACGACGGGCAGTTTTTCGCGCTTCCGCAGTCGCCCCAGCTGTACAAGCAGATGCTGATGGTGGCCGGCTACGACCGTTACTACCAGATCACCAAGTGCTTCCGCGACGAGGACCTGCGTGCCGACCGCCAGCCCGAGTTCACGCAGATCGACTGTGAAACCTCGTTCCTGAACGAAGAGGAAATCCGCGCCATTTTCGAGCGCATGATTGTCGAGGTCTTCAGGACCCAGCTCGACGTGGAGCTGGGCGCGTTCCCCACCATGACCTACGCCGAGGCGGCCCACCGCTTCGGCTCCGACAAGCCCGACCTGCGGGTCAAGCTCGAGTTCACCGAGCTGACCGATGTCATGAAGGATGTGGACTTCAAGGTCTTCTCCGGCCCGGCGACGACGCCGGGTGGCCGGGTGGTGGCCTTGCGCGTGCCGGGTGGCAGCACCATCAGCCGCGGCGAGATCGACCAGTACACCGAGTTCGTCAAGATCTATGGTGCCAAGGGCCTCGCCTGGATCAAGGTCAACGAAGTGGCCAAGGGCCGTGATGGCCTGCAGTCGCCCATCGTGAAGAACCTGCACGACGCAGCCATCGCCGACATCCTCCAGCGCACCGGCGCGCAGGATGGCGACCTCATTTTCTTCGGCGCCGACAAGGCCAAGGTCGTCAACGACGCCATCGGTGCGCTGCGCCTGAAGATCGGCCACAGCGAGTTCGGCAAGAAGAATGGCCTGTTCGAGGACCGCTGGGCGCCCCTGTGGGTGGTCGATTTCCCGATGTTCGAGCACGATGACGAAGAGGACCGCTGGGTCGCGGTGCACCACCCGTTCACGAGCCCGAAGGACGGTCACGAGGAGTTCATGGCCACCGAGCCGGGCAAATGTGTGGCCAAGGCCTACGACATGGTGCTCAACGGCTGGGAACTGGGTGGCGGCTCGGTGCGTATCCACCGCGCCGACGTGCAGAGCAAGGTGTTCTCGGCCCTCAAGATCTCCGAGGAGGAGGCGCGGGCCAAGTTCGGCTACCTGCTCGACGCGCTGCAGTACGGCGCCCCGCCGCACGGCGGTCTGGCGTTTGGTCTGGACCGGCTGATCACGCTGATGACCGGCGCCGACTCGATCCGCGACGTGATCGCCTTCCCCAAGACCCAGCGCGCGCAGGATCTGCTGACGCAGGCGCCGAGCCCGGTGGACGAAAAGCAGCTGCGCGAACTGCACATCCGGCTGCGCAATTCCGTGACGGGCACCAGCGCCGGTTGATGAAGGCGCCTTGAGGCCATGCAATTGCCCAACGTTTCGCATGGGCAATGACGCACAAGGTCATGCGAACGCCATCCCGCCCGCCGGCGGGGTGGCGTTTTTTTTGGCGGTCACCGCACCTGCTGCAGGGGTATGGGCGGGCTGGTGCTGGGCCGCATCGGTGCTGCAGGCGGGGCCGGCTGGAGCAACACCAACGAAGGCAGGGTGATTGCCGCCGCGCGCGCTGGCAGCCAGGCTGCCAGGCAAGCCGCGGGCGGGGTACCATGGACTGATGGCAATGGATACCTCGATGGCGGCGGAGCGGACAGCGCCGGCTGCGGCTGCCGGGCACTACAAGATTCCGGAATCGGTGCTGGTCATCATCCATCGGCCCGACGCGCAGGTGCTGCTGATGCGCCGCGCGCAGCCCGCGCCCGAAGGCGTGCCGTTCTGGCAGTGCGTCACGGGCAGCAAGGACCGGCCGGGGGAAGACTGGCGCCGCGCCGCGCTGCGCGAGGTGCGCGAAGAGACGGGCATCGATGGCGCGGCACCGGGCTGCGTGCTGACGGACTGGGGACTGGAGAACATCTACACCATTTACCCGCAATGGTTGCATCGCTACGCCCCGGGTGTGTGGTTGAACACCGAGCGGGTGTTCGGCCTGCTGGTGCCGCCGTCCACGGAGGTGGTCTTGAATCCGCGCGAACACGCGGCATATGCATGGCATGCGTGGCGTGAGGCAGCCGACCGCTGCTACTCGCCCTCGAATGCCGAGGCCATCCTGATGCTGCCTCGTTTCATGGCTGGCACATCTCGTGCGATGATAAAAACATGAGCACATTGCGTGTGGCGACTTACAACATCCACAAAGGGGTGCAGGGTCTGGGCCCGACGCGCCGGCTGGAGATCCACAACCTGGTGCACGCGGTGGAGCAGTTCGATGCCGACATCGTCTGCCTGCAGGAGGTGCGCAACCACCACCGCAAGCTGGAGCGGCACTTCCCCCGCTGGCCCGAGCTGGGGCAGGCCGACTTCCTCTCGCCCGAAGGGTATGAGGCGGTGTACATGACCAACGCCTACACCCGCCACGGCGAGCACGGCAACGCGTTGCTGTCACGCTGGCCGGTGCTGGGCAGCGGGCATGCCGATGTGTCTGACCACCGCTTCGAGCAGCGCGGGCTGTTGCATGTCCAACTGCTGGTCGAGGAACAGGTGGTTCATGTGGTGGTGGTGCACCTGGGGCTGATCCATGCCAGCCGCGAGCGCCAGGTGATGCGCCTGGGGGCTTTCATCGATCGCGAGGTGCCCGAGCACGAGCCCTTGATCGTCGCCGGCGACTTCAACGACTGGGGGGCCCAGTTGCTGCGACCCATGGCGGAGCTCGGTCTGCATACCTTCGACAGCCTGCGCTTGCCCACGTTTCCGGCCCGCCTGCCCCTGTTGCACCTGGATCGCATTTTCGTGCGCGGCCTGACGCCGCTGGGGGCCCACGTGCCGCATGGGCGCGTCTGGACGCGCATGTCCGACCATCTGCCGCTGATCGCGGAATTCGGCTTGTGACGGACGGGCTGAACGGGCTCGGCGCATGGGGAGGTGTTCCGGGCCGTTTGCGCCCGGGCCACGGGCTGGTGCTGCTGCAAGGCGGCCAGGCGTTCTTTCCGGCGCTGGTCGCGGCGATGGACGCCGCGCGCCAGGTCGTCCATCTGGAAACCTACATATTCCAGTTCTCGGGGGCCGCGCTGGCGGTGGCCGAGGCACTGGAGCGTGCCGCCCGGCGCGGCGTGCATGTGCGGCTGGTCATCGATGGCGTCGGCTCCCCCCATGTGCCCGCCGAGTGGCGGCGGCGCTTTGTGGCGGCCGGGGTGCACTGGCGCCACTATGCGCCGCTGGGCCGGCTGGGCCTGCTGATTCCGAGCCGCTGGCGGCGCCTGCACCGCAAGCTGTGCGTGGTCGATGGGGTGATCGGCTTTTGCGGCGGGATCAACATCATCGATGACCAGGACGATGTCGTGCTGGGGCATCTGGCGGTGCCGCGGCTGGATTTCTCGCTGCAGGTCAGCGGGCCGATCGTGCGCGAGATGGCGTCCACGATGGAGCAGTTGTGGTGGCGCTTGCAGGCGGTGCGCAAGGCGCGCCAGCGCGAGTTCGTGGCCGCCTGGGAGGCCTTGCGGGTGAGCCTGCCCGTGGGGGACTTCTCGGGCCTGGCCGACATGCCCGGCGATGCCAGCACGCCGCCGGGAGCCAGACCGCCCGTGGCGGTCGATGGCGCCAGTGCCGCGTTGCTGTTGCGCGACAACATCAGCCACCGGGGCGATATCGAGCGGGCCTACCTGAAGGCCATTGGCGAGGCACGCCACGAGATCGTCATCGCCAATGCCTACTTCATCCCGGGCCGCCGGCTGCGCCGGGCGCTGATCATGGCTGCGGCGCGTGGCGTGCGCGTGCGGCTGTTGCTGCAGGGCCGGTACGAGCATTTCCTGCAGTACCACGCGGCACGGCCGGTGTATGCCCGGCTGGTGCGGGCCGGCATCGAAATCCTGGAGTACGTACCCAGCGCGCTGCACGCCAAGGTGGCGGTGATCGACCGGCGCTGGGCCACGGTCGGCTCGACCAACCTCGACCCGTTGTCGCTCCTGCTGGCGCGCGAGGCCAATGTCATGACGACCGACCGGCGTTTCGCGGAGCGCCTGCACGACTGTCTCGACGACATCCTGACGCATTCGGGCCGGCTGATCGACGCCGCCAGCCTGGCATCACGCCCCTGGCGCCAGCGCGTGCTCGACCGTCTGGCCTTCGGCATCATGCGTGCGGTGCTGTTCGTCACCGGCCACCGCTACTGAGCGGCCAGCGCCGGCGGTTCGCGCAATTGCCGTAGACGCCCGCCGGGGCGGGCATGGTGTTAGCATGCCCCATGCTCATGAAATCCGACACCGACATGACCCAAGCCGACTCAGCCGCTGCGGATGAAGGCGTGCCCGTTTCCGTCAGAATCCGGGAGCGGCTCAAGGCCGCGCGCCAGCGCTTCCACTCCAACGACAACATCGCCGACTTCATTGAACCGGGCGAACTGGAACAGCTGCTCGACGAAGTCACGGAGAAGATGCAGGGCGTGCTCGACAGCATGGTCATCGACACCGCGAACGACCACAACACCGACAACACTGCCCGGCGCGTGGCCAAGATGTACCTCAAGGAGGTGTTTGCCGGCCGCTACGTCCAGGGACCGGCCGTCACCGAGTTCCCCAATGCCGAGCACCTGAACGAGCTGATGATCGTCGGCCCGATCACCGTGCGCAGCGCCTGCTCGCACCACTTCTGCCCGGTCATCGGCAAACTCTGGATCGGCATCATGCCCAACGAGCACACCAACGTCATCGGGCTGTCCAAGTACGCGCGCCTGGCCGAGTGGATCATGGGCCGGCCCCAGATCCAGGAGGAGGCCGTGATCCAGCTGGCCGACCTGATCCAGGAGAAGACCCAGCCCGATGGTCTGGCCATCGTCATGGAGGCCAGCCACTATTGCATGGCATGGCGCGGCGTGAAGGACATGGACAGCAAGATGATCAACTCGGTCATGCGTGGCGTGTTCCTCAAGGATTCCACGCTGCGCCGCGAATTCCTCTCGCTGCTCCCCCGTCAATCCTGATTGCCCCACACCACCATGCTGGTTCGTCTGCTCTACGTCAGTCGCGCGGTCGACAAGGACTGCAACAAGGCGGCCATTGAATCCATTTTGGAGGCCTCGCGCGCCCACAACCTGCACAACGGCATCACCGGTGTGCTGTGCTACGGAGGCGGCATCTTCCTGCAGGCCATCGAAGGCGGGCGCAGCGCGGTCAACAACCTGTACAACCACATCGTCACCGATGCGCGCCATGCCGATGTGGTGCTGCTGCATTACGAAGAGATTTCCGAGCGGCGCTTTGGTGGCTGGACGATGGGCCAGGTCAACCTGGCCAAGCTCAACACCTCGGTCGTGCTCAAGTACTCCGAGCGGCCCGAGTTCGATCCCTACAGTGTGTCGGGCAAGGTGTCGCTGGCGCTGCTCGAGGAGCTGATGGCCACCGCCAGCATCATCGGCCGGGCGTGACGACCCGAGCCCAAGGTCACCGGCCGCACGAGGACGTGCAGGCCTTGCTCACCGGGTGCCTGTTCGTGGCCCTGGGCGTGGTGCTGTTCCGGCAGGCGGGCCTGTTTGCCGGCGGGACGGCGGGGCTGGCCTTTTTGCTGCACTATGCGACGGGCTGGAGTTTCGGCTTGCTGTTCTTTTTGATCAACCTGCCGTTCTACTGGCTGGCCTGGCGGCGACTGGGCCTGGCCTTCACGCTCAAGACCTTTGCGGCGGTGGCCCTGCTGGCGGTGTTTGCCGAGGTGCTGCCGCACTGGATCGGTATCGAGCGCCTGGACACCGGCTTCGCCGCCGTGGCCGGGGGCTTGCTGATCGGGGCGGGCATGCTGATGCTGTTTCGCCACAAGGCCAGTCTGGGGGGCTTCAACGTGCTGGTGCTGTGGCTGCAGGAGCGCTTCGGATGGCGTGCCGGCCACGTCCAGATGGCGATGGACTGCGCCATCGTGCTGCTGGCCCTGCTGACGATGGGCGGTGCGCAGGTGCTGTGGTCGGTGGTGGGCGCCGTGGTGCTGAACCTGACCCTCGCCGTCAACCACCGGCCGGGCCGCTACATGGCCGTGTGATCCCGGCGGCCGCAGACCGGGCACTGGGCCTGGCGGGGCAGGGTGATGGTGTGGAAGTTCAGGTCGCGGGCGTCGATCATGGTCAGCCGGCCCACCTGGCGCGAACCCAGGCCGGCCAGCAGCTTGAGCGCCTCGGCCGCCTGCAGCGTGCCCACGATGCCCACCAGGGGCGCGAACACGCCCATGGTGGCACACAGCGCCTCCTCCACGGCCGAGTCGGGCGGGAAGAGGCAGGCGTAGCAGGGTGAATCGGGCTGGCGGGTGTCGAACACGCTCAGCTGGCCGTCCATGCGGATGGCCGCGCCGCAGACCAGCGGGCGGGCGTGGCGCACGCAGGCGCGGTTGATGCGCTGGCGCGTGGCGAAGTTGTCGGTGCAATCGAGCACCACGTCGGCGGTGGGTACCAGATGGTCGAGCAGGGCGTCATCCGCCCGCGCCACCAGCGGGGTGACCTGCGGGTCGGGGTTGATGGCGGCGATGGCCTCGCGCACCGATTGCGCCTTGGGCTGGCCGACGCGGGCCAGATTGTGGGCGATCTGGCGTTGCAGGTTGGTGACGTCCACCGCGTCGTCGTCGACGATGGTGATGCGGCCGACACCGGCGCTGCCCAGGTACAGCGCGACCGGAGAGCCCAGTCCGCCGGCGCCGATGATCAGGGCGTGCGAGGCCAGCAGCCTGTGCTGGCCTTCGACCCCCAATTCGTCGAGCAGGATGTGGCGCGAGTAGCGCAGCAGCTGGGTGTCGTCCATGGGCGGCATCCGGGCACGCCAGGGGCATGCCCGGCCACGTCACTCCTGATCGGCGTCCTCGGACCTCTCGGGGCGGGCCGTCAGCGTCTTGCTGACCACCACGGGCTGGCCCTTGAGGTGGTTCAGGGCCTGCTGGAGCTGGAAGTCCTTGTCGCTGCCGAGCTCGGGCACCAGGCGCTGGTTGGGGTTCTTGCGCAGCTCTTCCTCGAGCTTCTTGCGGGCTTCCTCGCGCTCCTGCTCACGCTGCTTCTCGGCCTCGCGTTCGGCGTCGCTGATCGTGCCGTTCGCGTTGCCGTTGCCCAGGTGCTTCTGCAGGTCCGCCTCGCGGGTGCGCAGGGCGGCGAACACATTGCCCTCGGCCGTCTCGTCGACCATGATGTCGGGCACGATGCCGCGTGCCTGGATCGAGGTGCCGCTGGGCGTGTAGTAGCGCGCCGTGGTGAGCTTGATGCCGGTGTCCGGTCCGAGCGGGCGCACGGTCTGCACCGAGCCCTTGCCGAAGGTCTGGCTGCCGATCAGCGTGGCGCGCTTGTGGTCCTGCAGGGCGCCGGCCACGATCTCGCTGGCCGAGGCCGAGCCTTCGTTGACCAGCACCACCAGGGGGATGCGCTTGAGGGCGCCGCCGGTGGCCTGGGTCAGGCGCTGGATCGGATCGGAACCACCGCGGCGCAGGTAGTGCTGTGACACGGTCTTGTAGGTGGCCTGGCTTTCCGGCAACTGGCCGTTGGTCGAGACCACGGTGACGTTCTCGGGCAGGAAGGCCGCCGAGATGGCCACTGCCGCGTCCAGCAGGCCGCCGGGGTCGTTGCGCAGGTCCAGCACCAGGCCCCTGAGGTTGGGTTCGGCCTTGTAGATCTCTTCCACCTTGCGTGCGAAATCCTCGACCGTGCGCTCCTGGAACTGCGACAGGCGAACCCAGGCGTAGCCAGGCTCGACCACCCGGGTCTTGACGCTCTGGGTCTTGATTTCCTCGCGGATGATCGTCACCGGGAAGGTGCGGTTTTCGTTCTTGCGGAAGACGGTCAGCACGACCTTGGTACGGGGTTCGCCGCGCATGCGCTTGACGGCGTCGTTGATGGTCAAGCCCTTGACCATGGTGTCGTCGATCTTGGTGATGAGGTCGCCCGGCATGAGGCCGGCGCGGTAGGCCGGGGTGTCCTCGATCGGCGACACCACCTTGACCAGACCGTCTTCCATGGTGATCTCGATGCCGACACCGACGAAACGGCCGCTGGTGCCCTCGCGGAATTCCTTGAAGGCCTTTTTGTCGAAATACTGGGAATGCGGGTCCAGGCTGGAGACCATGCCGGAGATGGCGTCGGAGATCAGCTTTTTCTCGTCCACCGGCTCGACGTAGTCGGTCTTGATCATGCCGAACACCTGGGCCAGTTGCTGCAGCTCTTCGAGCGGCAGCGGTGCCAGCGAGCCCCGTGCCACGGCCTGCAGTTGCACCGTGGTGAGTGCACCGGTGACCGCGCCCACGGCGATCCAGCCTGCGATGCGCAGTTTCTGACTGACTTGCTTACCCATCCGTGATCCCCATCAAACTAGTGCCGGCCATGCCTGCGCGGGCCCTCAGCGGGCCAATATACACCTTGGATGTCGGCCCCGGGGATCGGTTCCGCAATCCCCGGGATGGTGTCAGCCGGCGGCCTCAGCCCTGCTTGCTGCCTTGCGCGGCCACGGCGGCCGCGGCACGGGCGGCGGCTTCGGCATCGCCCAGGTAGTAGTGGCGGATCGGCTTGAGGTCGTCATCCAGTTCATAGACGAGCGGGATGCCGTTGGGGATGTTCAGGCCGACGATGTCGGCGTCGGAGATGCCGTCCAGGTACTTGACCAGGGCGCGGATCGAGTTGCCGTGGGCGGCCACCACCACGCGCCGGCCGCTGCGGATGGCCGGGGCCAGGGCCTCGTTCCAGAACGGGATGACGCGGGCGACGGTGTCCTTGAGGCACTCGGTCAGGGGCACGTCGGCCGGATCGAGCTTCTCGTAGCGGCGGTCGGCGCGCTCGCTGCGCGGATCGGTGGGCTCCAGGGCCGGCGGCGGGGTGTCGTAGCTGCGGCGCCAGACCAGCACCTGCTCGTCACCGTACTGCTTGGCCATGTCGGCCTTGTTCAGGCCCTGCAGGGCGCCGTAGTGGCGCTCGTTCAGGCGCCAGCTCTTGACCACCGGCAGCCAGGTGCGGTCCATGGCGTCGAGCACGTGCCACAGGGTGTGGATGGCACGCTTGAGCACGCTGGTGTAGGCCACGTCGAAATCGTAGCCCTCGGCCTTGAGCAACTGGCCGGCCGACAGCGCCTGCGACACGCCGGTGGGCGTCAGATCGACGTCGGTCCAGCCCGTGAAGCGGTTTTCGAGGTTCCAGGTGGATTCGCCGTGGCGGATCAGGACAAGTTTGTGCATGAGGAATATCCGGTCGGTGAAGCCGGGTTTCGGAGCCCGGACGGGGTTGTCGCGGGCGCCTTGCCCACGGCATAACCCATCATTCTAAAATCCCCAGCTCTACAACCAAGGTGATCTTCGTGAGCTTCTTCCTCGAAAACTGGACTCTGTTTGCCGTGGCCATCGCGTCGGGCGCCATGTTGCTGTGGCCGGCCGCCAAGGGCGGCGCCCTCGGCGGCCTGACCCCGACCGACGCAGTGCAGCTGATGAACCGCGACAAGGCGGTGGTGATCGACGTGTGCACCGCGGACGAATTCGCGGCCGGCCACATCAAGGGTGCCAAGCACGTGCCGCTGGAGGAACTGGAGTCGCGCCTGCCCACGGTGGTCAAGAACAAGGCGGTGCCGCTGATCCTGGTCTGCGCCTCCGGCAGGCGCTCGGGCCGTGCCGTGGCCCTGGCTCGCAAGCTCGGCTACGAGCAGGCGCAATCCCTGAGCGGCGGCATGGGTGCCTGGCGCTCGGCCAGCCTGCCGGTCGAAAAAGCGGGATGATGCTGGCCTGAAAGGAACGCCATGGCTGCCCAGGTCAAGATCTACTCCAGCGATTACTGTCCCTACTGCATGCGTGCCAAGGCCCTGCTGCAGGCACGCGGGGTCACCGATTACGAGGAAATCGTGGTCGATGGCCGCCCCGATGTACGTGCCACCATGACCGAGATCACCGGCCGCACCAGCGTGCCCCAGATCTTCATCGGAGACCGGCACGTCGGCGGGTGCGACGATCTGCACGCGCTGGACGCGCGTGGTGCGCTGGCACCGCTGCTGGCGGCCTGAGGCCACCCGGTCGGGTGCAGTGCCCGCTTGCTGAGATAATCGCCGGTGGTGCCCGCTGCGGGAACATCTTCCCCAGCGGCTTTTCTTTGTGATATCCACCGAAAGTCATCCATGGCCGATCAAGATCCCGTCTTCCAGATCCAGCGCGTCTACATGAAGGAGGCCTCGCTGGAGCAGCCCAATTCGCCCGCCATCCTGCTCGAGCAAGAGCAGCCGACGGTGGACATCCAGTTGGGCGTGGAGGCGCAACAGGCGGCCGACGGTGTCTACGAGGTGGCCGTGACCGCCACGGTCCAGACCAAGATCCAGGACAAGACCGTGTTCCTGGTCGAGGTCAAGCAGGCCGGCATCTTCGAAATCCGCCACCTGCCCGAGGACCAGATGGGCCCGATCATGGGCATCGCCTGCCCGCAGATTGTCTATCCCTACCTGCGCGGCAACGTGGCCGACCTGATCCAGCGCGCCGGCTTCCCGCCCGTGCACCTGGCCGAAATCAACTTCCAGGCCATGTACGAGCAGCAGCAGGCCCAGCAGGCCGCTGCGGTCAACGGTTCGAACACCGCCCAGTAAGCGCCGGCCCATGCGGATCGTGGTTCTCGGCGCGGGCGCCTGGGGCACGGCCGTGGCCGTCAGTGCGGCCCGGCATGCCGGGCATGCGGTGGCCCTGTGGGCCCGCGACCCGTCCCAGACACAAGCCATGCAGGCGCAGCGCGAGAACGCGCGCTACCTGCCGGGCATCCCGTTGCCGCCGGCGTTGACCGTGACCGGTGGCGAAGCCACGTTCGACGCGGCCGTGGCCGGTGCCGACCTGGTTGTCATCGGCGCGCCCATGGCTGCCTTGCGGGGCATGCTGATGCGCCTGCGGCAGCAGGCCGCGCCGGTGGCCTGGCTGTGCAAGGGCTTCGAGCTGCCCCAGGCGGGTGGCCCGGGCTGGGGTCTGATGGCGCACGAGGTCCAGGCCGATGCGGCGCCGGGCCTGCAGGCGGGCGTGCTCAGCGGACCCAGCTTCGCGCAGGAGGTGGCGCGCGGACAGCCGACCGCGCTGGTGGCGGCCAGCCACCATGCGGCGGTCAGAGATGCCCTGGTGGCGGCCTTTCACAGCAGCAGTCTGCGCGTCTATGCCAACGAGGACATCGTCGGTGTGGAGGTCGGTGGCGCCGTCAAGAACGTGCTGGCCATCGCGACCGGCCTGTGCGACGGGCTGGCGCTGGGCCTCAATGCCCGCGCGGCCCTCATCACCCGTGGCCTGGCCGAGATGACCCGGCTGGGTATCGCGCTGGGCGCGCGGCCCGATACCTTCATGGGCCTGTCGGGGCTGGGCGACCTGGTGCTGACGGCCACCGGCGACCTCTCGCGCAACCGGCGTGTGGGCCAGTTGCTGGCGCAGGGCCTGTCCCTGCAGCAGGCGGTCGATTCACTGGGGCACGTGGCCGAAGGGGTCTACAGCGCCCGCACGGTGGTGCAGCGCGCCCGGGCGCTGGGGGTGGAGATGCCCATCAGCGAAGGCGTGGTGGCCCTGCTGGAGGGCCACTTGAGGCCCGCCGAGGCCGTGAGCGCCCTGATGGAGCGCGATCCCAAGCAGGAAGGCGGCTTCTGAGCCTGGCCCCGGCGGCGACCCTGACGGGCGCCGTGTGCGGCCGGCTTCAGATCTCGAAATTGTCGATCAGGCGCGTTTTGCCCAGACGCGCGGCGCCCAGCACCACCAGCGACTGCGGTGCGACGGCGTCGGCGGCCGTGGGCGGCTGCAGGTCCAGGCGGCGACGCACCGTCATGTAGTCAGGGGCCCAGCCGCGCGCCCTCAGGGCGTCCATCGCGCGCTGTTCCAGTCCGGCGCGGTGCTCGGGCAGGGCACCGCCGGCGGCCAGCGCGTCGCGCGCCAGATCGCGCAGCGTCAGCGACAGTTGTACCGCCTCGGCGCGTTCGGTCTCGCTCAGGTAGCCGTTGCGCGAGCTCAGTGCCAGGCCGTCGGCGGCACGCCGGGTCTCCTCGCCCACGATGGTGACGGGCATCGCGAACTGCTCCACCATGCGGCGGATGATCATCTGCTGCTGGTAGTCCTTCTTGCCGAAGACGGCGTAGCCTTGTGCCGTGCTGCGGGCGAAGACGCACTGGAACAGCTTCATGACCACGGTGCACACGCCGGTGAAGAAGCCGGGCCGGAAGTGCCCTTCGAGGATGTCGGCCAGTTCGGCCGGCGGCTGCACCTTGAAGACCTGGGGTTCGGGGTAGAGGTCCTTTTCGGCCGGCGCGAAGACGATGTCGCAGCCGACCTCGGCCAGCTTGGCGCAGTCGGCCTCCAGCGTACGCGGGTACGTGTCGAAGTCCTCGTGCGGTGCGAACTGCAGCCGGTTGACGAAGATGCTGGCCACGGTCACGTCGCCCAGCGGGCGGGCGGTGCGCACAAGGTTCAGATGCCCTTCGTGCAGGTTGCCCATGGTGGGCACGAAGGCGGGCGAGGCGTGGGACGCCAGCGCGGCGCGCAGGTCATCGATCGTGTGGACGAGTTTCATGGGGATTCGGGGTTCGGGAAGCGGCAGGCAGTGGGGCCACGGTCACCAGGCGTGCAGGCTGTCGTCGGGGAAGGTGCCATTCTTGACGGCCTGAACGTAGGCCTGCATGGCCTCGCGCACGCTGCCGGCGCCTTCCATGAAATTGCGCACGAACCTGGGATTCTTGCCCAGGTTGATGCCCAGCATGTCGTGCATGACCAGCACCTGGCCGGCCGTGCCCTTGCCGGCCCCGATGCCGATGGTGTGGCAGATCTGCAGTGCCTGCGTGATTGCGGCCGAGAGGGCGGCCGGGACCATCTCCAGCACCAGCATCGACGCACCCGCGTCCTGCAGTTCCAGGGCCTGGCGGCGCAACTGTTCGGCCGCGTCGTCACCACGGCCCTGCACGCGGTAGCCGCCGAGCGAGTGCACCGTCTGCGGTGTCAGGCCCAGGTGGGCGCATACCGGGATGCCGCGATCGACCAGGAAGCGCACAGTCTCGGTCGTCCAGCCGCCACCCTCGAGCTTGACCATGTGGGCGCCGGCGCGCAGCAGCTCGGTGGCGCTGCGCAGGGCCTGTTCCTTCGATTCGTGGTAGCTGCCGAAGGGCAGGTCGCCGATGACCCAGGCCGTGCCCTGCACGCGGTGCAGGCCGCGGACCACGCTTTCGGTGTGGTAGCGCATGGTTTCCAGGGTGACGCCGGCGGTGCTCGGCAGGCCCTGGCAGACCATGCCCAGCGAGTCGCCGACCAGGATGCATTCCACGCCGGCGGCGTCGGCGACGGCGGCGAAGGTGGCATCGTAGGCCGTGAGCATGGTGATTTTTTCGCCGCGCTCGCGCATCTCGGCCAGGCGCGGCAGGCTGACCGGCTTGCGCTGCGGCAGCGGTGAAGCCGATGGCAGCGTGCCGTAAGGGGTTGCCGGGGAGGAGGGGGTGGTGGTCGTGTTCATGGGTATCGCGCCCGTATCGCGTGCAGAAAGGCCGGAATGGGGCGCACTATAGACCATGTGGGTATGGTCCAGGCGTTATGCTCGGGGTCCATGATACACCTGCCTGATTTTGATGAAACCACCCTGGCC